>ERZ761602.182-NODE-182-length-153323-cov-52.176925_pt1 | contig 153323 bp, 146 predicted proteins | sample MGYA00512165_ERZ761602 | MGnify/ENA primary metagenome ERZ761602 (study PRJEB28899, sample SAMN02445085) | bioreactor sludge metagenome | biome: EBPR sludge; isolation source: Thorneside wastewater treatment plant | place: Australia: Brisbane, Thorneside... | reverse complement strand
ATAGTATTAACTTGATTACAAATCTAAAGGCCGGTAGGCAGGGACGGGTGAGGTTTTAATTAGGACATCAAACAGACATTCAGATAGTATTTTAAAAATCAAGTTTAAAATTCATTTTGTGTTCATAGCTCGGTATTCTGATGGCGTATTGCCCGTAATCTTCTTAAACACCGTGTTAAAAGAAGACTTCGAATTGTAGCCAACCTGTTCGGCAATTTCTTCAACCTTTATGTTGGGTTTATCGATTAACAATTTTTTAGCCTCTTCTACCCTGTACCCAGCCACCCATTCGAAAAAATTTTTACCTAGTCCATCATTAATAACCTGCGAAAGCTGGTGTACCGAAATTCCACATGTTTTGGCCAGATCGGGTTGCGAAAAATCCGATCGCAAGTAGGGTTTTTCATTCGCCATGATTTTCTTAAGCTTTGTCAACAACACTTCCTGCTGATTTGCTGTAAGTGAAGAGCTCTTATACTTCAGTTGCTCGTTCAGCGAGGGTTGCTTAAAAAACCCTGATCCCTTCATTACCGAAAAGCTTGTGGAATAAATAATGAGCGAGCCAAAGGCAGCAAATAGGTGATCTCCTGTATCATCTACATTAAATAACTTCACAACTACTATTAGGATTGCAAAAGCTGTCATTTGCAGCACGCCATTCCGCAGTGTTTTTAATGTAGCCGATTCCGGCCTAAAGAAAGATTCTCTTTTCTCACGGAATGAACTCGAAATTATACCTCCGCATAATGCCAGGTAAAAAAACAAGCTAATCAATACCAGTTCAGTATGCCATTGGGTGAGGATGAACATCCAGGGATCAAACTGTTGGGCGACTTCACGATAAGGTAAGCCGGGATGGTAGGAAGCCACCCAGGCATTATACTTTACATCAACCGATGAAAAAAGAAACGGTATCATGAACAGGGCGTAGACAACCGGAAAAATGAGATGCAGTGACATGGATTGCTTGCTTACCTGCCCTTTTGCCAGGGATACCACAAACAAAAAAAGAAATGGTCCGATGGCCAGCGCAAAAGGTTCGGAGAAATCTACCAGGTGTAATACATGAATGATATACCCGGTGTACATTAAAAAGATCTCCAATAAACAAGCCACAATGGTGATTAATAGAATACCATACATGACGTTGAACTGCCGGGTTCTGTTCTCTTTTGAGAAGAAAAACAAGGTGAGGAAAACCGCTTGTACCAAGCCCAGAAAAATAAATACGGCAAATAAATCAACCCGGTAAGCCATGCCCGAATTTATCACTTTTTAAACCTGTACGTGTATAAATTTCGGGTTGCCCTGCTGTATCTTGCAGCATATTCTTATCCATCATGAAAAATTTTTCAACATTACTTGTACTGAGCTTGCTAGGATTTACGCTTCAGGCACAACAGTTTAATGAGGCAACTATTCGCAAGCATATAAAGATTCTTGCCAGCGATTCGCTACAAGGCCGGGGAACAGGCACCGAAGGTGAGCGCATGGCTGCAGCCTACATTGAAAGTGAATTCAAAAAACTGAAACTAAAACCTACAGGTAAATCCAAAAACTATTTGCAGACTTTTGAATTTAAAAAAGGAGCACACGGTGAGGGTGCACCGGGCACCGCGCACAATATTGTAGCTTATCTCAATAACAAAGCTGCCAACACTATTATTATCGGTGCGCACTATGATCACCTGGGTATTGGCGAATTCGGAAATTCCTTGGATGCCAATCCGGCTGGAAAAATTCACAATGGTGCAGATGATAATGCTTCGGGAGTTGCTGGCGTTTTGGAACTGGCCAGATACTTCAGCACCAATAAAGTAAAGGAGAAAAATAATTTTCTGTTTCTGTGCTTTTCGGGTGAGGAGCTCGGTCTTTACGGATCAAAGTATTTCACAGAAAACCCGACCATCAACCTGGCACAGGTTAACTATATGATTAATATGGATATGATTGGCCGGTTGGATCCGCAAACCAAAACGGTGGTTGTAAACGGTACAGGAACCAGTCCGGTGTGGGAACCTTTGTTGAAGAAACTGGAGACAGAAACCCTGAAAATAAAAACCGACTCATCAGGCATCGGCCCCTCCGATCACACTTCATTTTATTTAAAAAATATTCCCGTACTTCATTTTTTTACTGGTGCTCATGGAGATTACCACAAGCCCACAGACGACTGGGATAAAATAAACTACGCAGGCCAGGTGAGTGTACTTAACCTGATTGCGGAAGTGATTAATAGTTTAGACCAGGAACCTAAACTCACTTTCCTCACTACCAAGGCCAAGCCTATGGCGAGCCGTTCAGCATTTAAAGTAACGCTTGGCGTAATGCCGAGTTATACGAGTGACGGTGATGGCGTAAAAGTTGATGGAGTTACCGAAGGCCGCCCCGGACAAAAAGCCGGTATACTAACCGGTGATATTATTATTCAGATGGGCGACCTTACTATTAAAGACATTCAAGATTACATGGGTGCTTTGGGCAAGTTTGACAAAGGACAAACCATTCCTGTAAAAGTTAAGCGCGGGGATGAGGTGGTTATACTACAAGTAACGTTTTGATTGGAATGTATTCCTTATGGCTTTACAAAACCTTAATTAGGTTGATCCGTTAACAAGTCCAAAAAAAATTAATCATGAAAAAATCTCTTGTCCTTCTCCTGGCCGGATTATTAATCGTAACTCAAACAATAACCGCTCAGTCATTAACCCGAACCGAGCAACGCATAGCTGACTGGCAACGGGCAAAGACTTATACAAAGGAATACCTGAGTGCAGCTTCAGATGAGTTACTTTCATTCAAACCTACTCCGGAAGTAAGAAGTTTTGCTGAGCAGATGCTTCACCTTGCAGAGGATAATTACCTTTTTGCCGCTACGGCTGCTGGTGAACAGCCGCGTTATGTTTTTCGTGAGCTTGAAACCAAGCGCGTAACTTCAATAGCAGTCCTCGAAAAAATTGTATTGGAAAGCTATGATTACGTAATTGACATTGTTAGCAAGTTAGATGAAGTTAAAATGCTTGAGAGCGTAAACTTCTTTGAATTGAAAATGTCGCGCGAAGCAGCCCTTGCTAAAGGATTTGAACACCAGACACATCACCGCGGACAAACAACTGTTTACCTGCGTCTGAAGGGCATTAAACCGCCAGAAGAAAAATTATTCTAGGATTTTTTCTTATCTCAACAACTCCCTCGAAATAACCAGTTTCTGAATTTCCGTTGTGCCCTCGTATATCTGGGTGATTTTTGCATCGCGCATCAAACGTTCAACATGAAATTCTTTTACATAGCCATAGCCACCATGAATCTGAACGGCTTCGGTGGTTACCTCTTGCGCAATCTGTGAAGCGAAGAGCTTAGCCTGTGCTGCCGCTTTTACAAAATCTTTTCCTTGATCTTTCAAGTATGCAGCCTGCCATACCAGTAACCGGGCTGCATCAATTTTGGTTGCCATTTCAGCCAACTTAAATTGTATAGCCTGATGCTCCGACAAATGTTTTCCGAAAGCTTTACGCTCCTTGGAATATTTTAATGCAAACTCATAGGCACCGGAAGCAATACCGAGTGCTTGTGCAGCAATACCAATACGGCCTCCGTTGAGTGTTGTCATGGCAAAGGTGAAACCAAAACCATCTTCACCAATACGATTGGCTTTTGGTACTTTAACATCCGTAAACATAAGGGAGTGCGTGTCTGATCCACGAATACCCATCTTGTCTTCCTTTTTACCAACCACAAAGCCTGGCATTCCTTTTTCAACAATCAATGCATTAATTCCCTTGTGGCGTTTAGCAGCATCCGTCTGCGCTATAACTATATACACACTGGCGCTGTTGCCGTTGGTAATCCAGTTTTTAGTTCCGTTAAGTAAATAATAATCCCCTTTATCCTCTGCAGTTGTGCGCTGGCTGGTGGCGTCCGATCCGGCTTCCGGCTCAGAAAGACAAAATGCACCAATGATCTGACCGGCCGCCAATGGTTTGAGGTATTTCTCCTTTTGCTCTTCCGATCCAAATTTTTCGAGCCCCCAACATACCAATGAATTATTCACCGACATGCACACGGAAGCCGAAGCGTCAATTTTTGAAATTTCCTCCATCGCTAACACATACGAGATGGTATCCATGCCACCTCCATTGTATTTTGGGTTGGTCATCATGCCCATGAACCCAAGCTCACCCATTTTCTTAACCTGTTCCGAAGGAAATTTTTGATCTGTATCGCGTTCAATCACACCCGGAAGTAAATCATTCAGTGCAAAATCACGGGCGGCTTGTTGAACACTACGTTGTTCTTCGGTGAGTTGGAAATTCATAAGTACTGTTTTCAGGTTAACAAAAACAAACGGCCTGAGGTTACCCCTCAGGCCGCAAAAATACTTCTTATCAAGAATTTCCTAAATAATGTAGACTTTATTAATCGCGTCTTCCTAAAAAGATCATAACCCAATACATAAGTGACGCAAGCGCTGCAATAGCTGCAACCACGTAGGTCATGGCAGCCCATTTCAAGGCATCTTTTGCCATATCGTGTTCCTGCCGGTTAACGATTCCACGGTTTTCGATCCACGCCAAGGCCCTGCGGCTGGCATCAAATTCTACCGGAAGGGTAATGAGGGCAAAGAGGGCGAAAATCGAATAGCATCCAATGATGACCAGTATGGCAATATCAAATGAGAACAATCCCTTAACTGCAAAAGCACCGAACATCATCGCAAAGAAAATAATGTTCATCACTTTTGAAGTTACATTTTGAATAGGCACCATAGCCGAACGAAGTTCAAGCATGGAGTACGCTGTGGCATGTTGTACCGCATGACCGCATTCATGTGAAGCCACTGCAGCAGCAGCAGCGTTACGGCCATTGTAAACTTCCTCACTTAAATTAACCGTTCTATTGGTAGGGTTATAGTGGTCAGTCAACTGACCTTCAACACTAATTACTTTAACATCATGAATACCATTATCAGCCAGCATTAACCTGGCAATTTCAGCTCCGGTCAAATTCTGAGCGAGACGGGTTTGTGAATATTCGCGGAATTTGCTCTTCAAGCGTCCGCTTACAAGCGAACCAATCAACATGAAAACAACACCAATTATTATAAGTCCCATAGTATTCAAGTTTTTAATTCACCATAAATAACAACTTCCAAGCCATTTTGATTCTCTGACAATTAGTCATAAAGTGAGCAAATTACCTTTACCTAAATCAAAGTCTGATCTTCAGAAACAGTCACCTTCTTAGGACGTAGACGAAAAGAGGTTAAAATTAGTGATATAACCCCAAATACAATTAAAATAAGTGTTTGCCACCCATGAAAAACAAAGGTAAAGGCCACAGCATTTGCCTCCGGAACCTGGTAAAGCAGCACCAATCCGGCCGGTATCAAAACATGATATGATCCTGCCCCTCCGGGAAGCGGTGCCGCCATGGCAATTGTGCCAATAGCGAACAGCGATAAAACGGCACTAAAACCCAGGTGTGCTGTTTCATCAAATGCTTTAATAACAGCATAGCTCATGGCGAAGTAAAGCAGCCATATTATAACCGAATAACCGATGAATAACGTTTTATTTTCCAGCGTAGCCACGGAAGTCAACCCGGTTTTAAAACCTTTCCATACCTTTTGCAGTCGTTCCTTTATTTTTTGGTTTCGCTTTATCAGCCAGTACACAACACCGGTAATAATCAGCAGAACCAGCATCACCATAAGGATTATGCCTAACTTACCTTTACCAATCACTGGCTGCAACGGTAGGGTTTCAATAAAGCCCAAAAGCTTTTCATATTCGGCAACAAACGCAAACACCAGTACTATAACCAATAAAATCAAGTCAACAATACGTTCCAGTACGACAGTCCCAAATGAAACTTCAACCGGAATTTTATTCAAACGATACAAATTATAGCATCGGGACACCTCACCACCACGCGGGATAACCAGGTTAACCAGATAGCCAACCATTAACGATAAGAAACCATTATAGAAGGAAACCGTGTGACCTGTTGAGTACAATAGCATACGCCACCGTTCGGCACGAAGTGCATGACTGATCATAACAAAAACCAACATGAGCAACAGCCATAATTTATTGGCCGAGTACAGGGTTTTTAAAATGTAGTCTCCTTTGTTTTCACCTTCCCCCACCTGTATACCCCGCAATGAAAACCAAACCAGAAAAGCGGTGATGGCCAGAATGAAAACATATTGAACAAAAACCCGAATACGTGATGCCACCTGTGGAAATTAAGACGTTAAGTTAAGCGGTTATCGGGTGAGGGGAAAACAATTGTTGGTTTAAAGTTTTTGGCTTCCTCGAATACCATAGAAGCGTATGAGAAAATAATCACCACATCACCAACCTGAACTTTCCGTGCAGCAGGTCCGTTCAGGCAAATCATTCCTGAATCACGCTCACCTTTAATTACATACGTTTCCAGGCGCTCACCATTGTTAACATTAACCACAGTCACCTTCTCGCCCTCAATAAAATTGGCTGCGTTCATGAGGGCCTCATCAATGGTAATACTGCCTACATAATGTAACTCAGCTTGTGTAATTTTTGCCCGATGTATTTTTGACTTTAAAACTTCAATGTTCATAGTAAACCACAATTCATGAATCCTTCTACAAAAACATATTATCGATCAATCTCACTTCGCCTACAAAGGCAGCCATGCATAGTATGGGTCGATCAGCCTCCTCAACGCTATACAGAGGGAATAGGTTCTCGCTGTTAACAACCTCAATATATTCTAATGTTATGCCCGGGTTCGACTCAAAAGTATCTTCAACAAATTTTTTGACAGAGCGAATAGAATCACCACGTTTTAATTTGGCTTTTGCCTCGGCTAATGTGGCAGGTATTTGGATAGCCTGTGTTCGTTGCGTTTCTGATAACCGTAAATTTCTGGACGACATGGCAAGGCCATCACTCTCCCGAACGGTTTCTACCGAATGCAACGTGACGTTAAATTTCAGTTCATCAACCAACGAGGAGATAATTACAAATTGTTGCCAATCCTTCTGTCCGAAGTAGGCATGATCAGGATCAACGATATGAAAGAGTTTCGACACAACTTGCGCTACACCATTAAAATGACCCGGCCTGAATTTCCCCTCCATAACGGTCTCCAGGTGACCGAAGTTGAAGTTTAGATAGCTTGATCGGGTGTGCATTTCCAGTTCATCAGGACAGAATAAAACATCGCAACAGGCCTTTTCAAGCATATCTACGTCCTTTTCCAATGTTCGGGGGTACCTTTCAAAATCCGACACATTGTTGAATTGGGTAGGATTAACAAAAATTGAGCAAACCGTTAACGGATTTTGGCTTCGTGAGGCGGCTATAAGTGCAAGATGACCGGGATGAAGAGCCCCCATGGTGGGTACAAATCCTATAGATTGACCTGCCCCCTTTTTTTCAATCAAAAATGCCCTTAACGGCCCAATTTCCCTGAAAATCTGCATGTTATTAGCCTGGCAAAAGGGGCCAAATATAGGAGTAAATCAGAAATAGAGTTGAATAAGGGGGGCAATTTTCGTACTTTTGTCCCTCATTTTGCGTTCAGACAACTAATCATCAATATCATGTCAAAACTCCGTATTCTTTATGTAGCCAGCGAAATCAACCCATTCCTTCAAACTTCAGAAGTTGCCGACTTTGTGCGTAAACTTCCACAAGCCATGCAGGAAAGAGGGATGGAAATTCGCATTCTGGTGCCGCGCTTTGGAATTATCAATGAGAGAAAGAACCGGTTACATGAAGTAGTTAGATTATCAGGGATTAACATCGCTGTAGGCGATGAGGAAAAACCCCTTACCATTAAAGTAGCTTCAATTCCCAACGCCAAACTTCAGGTTTATTTTATCGACAATGAAGATTACTTCCATCGTAAATCCGTTTTCCACGATAAGGAAAACCGTTTCTATGCCGATAATGATGAGCGGGCTATCTTCTTTTGTAAAGGTGCTATTGAAACCGTTCGGAAATTAGGATGGGCTCCTGATGTTGTTCACTGCAACGACTGGATTACCAGTTTCATTCCATTGTATTTGAAAACTACATACAAGAACGATCCATTGTTCAAGAGTGCTAAAACTGTTTTCACCATCTATAACAACAGCTTTACCCATAAATTCAAGGCCGACATTATGGACAAAGTGAAAATGATGGACATTGAAGACAAGATGCTGGGCAATTTAAAAACAGCCGACTACGAAGGATTTATCCGTATGGGTGTTGAATTCTCTGACGCTGTAATTGTGGCTGGAGAAAACAAAAAGCTTGAAGATCTCTTCAAAAAAATAAAAGAAAAGAAAGTCGAAACGATCGACAAAGACGAAAACTATACCGAATCTTATTTCAATCTCTATAATGAACTTGTGGGTTAAACGAACCGGGCAGCTTCTTTTAGCTGCCTTGTTTTTGATGGCATGTGAAGATGAAAGCAGCCTCTTAGGATTTAAAAATCCAATTTCTCCGTTTGATGTAAAATTTGTTGACATTCCCTTAGAGAGTTCAATCTCGCTGATTGATTCTGTACGCACCGATAATCAACAATTCAATGTCATTAGCAGACTTTTGATAGGTCGTGTTAATGATCCATTGTTGGGTGATGTTAGTGCTACACCGTTTATGCAATTACGTCCGGGCACAACTGATACCATCCCAACCACATCGGTTTATGATTCACTGGTGCTCGAAATTCAATTGGATAATTATGCCTACGGGGCAAGTGGAATTTCACAAGAAACCTTTAGCATTCATGAAATTACTGAGGACTCCATAAGTTATTCTATTCCCATTAAGCCGTATTACTACCACAACAGTCTTGGTTATGGAAGTTCAATGGGTTCCAAAACCTTCGACATCAATCATGAATTACTAAAAACGTTAAGAGGTCAAAGCCAACCGGATAGTGTGATCATACTTCGTATAAAACTCAATGAAAACACCGACTTCAATGCCCGGCTTTTTAATCTCATCAAAAATAACCCCAATAATTCCTTTAAGGATCCTAAAAAATTCAGATTTGCTATTAAGGGACTGGTTTTAGTGCCGGAAAATCCCAGCGCCAGTATTCTTGGATTTACCGGAGCAGCGCTGTCACAATCAAAGTTGACGCTTCATTACCACACGGATACGGATACACTGGCACGTCCTTTTTTCTTAGATGCAGGCAGCTTTATTAATATCACAACCAACCGTATGGGTGAGCTCGCAGGATTACCCCTATACGAATCTAATCAACCTGCCAGTGATTTGAGATATGTGCAGAATGGTTCTCCTGTAATTACACGGGTGGATTTATCCAATTTTTACGACTTTATTGAAACAGTACCGAAAACTATTTTCAATGCAGCTGAATTGGTCATTGAATCGGTTGAAACACCGGGAGTGTTTGACCCCCCGCCCTCTATTGTTCTGCGGACGATTAAAGAAGATAATCTTTTCTTTAATCGAAAAACTGAAGCCGACAGAAATGCTATGGCTCCCCAATTTGTGTTGATTGATACTGACTATTACGTGGTTAGGAGTGATGTAAGTTCGGGCACTCAAAGTATCCCCACTTCTTTGAATTATTCTTCCGGAAAATACACGGGCAATATGACCCTGTTTATTCAAACGCTCTTCAACCAAAAGGGAGATGAACCTAAATTTCGGTACCTCGGACTCTACAGTTCAAACATTGGAAAAACTGTTAACAGGGTTGCTTTTAATAAGGATAAAGTAAAACTTCGGCTTTACTATACCGTACCTACAACTGAATAATTAAGTATGTGTGGAATTGTTGCTTACGTTGGCCATCGCGATGCCCAGGAAGTTATTATAAAAGGTCTTAAACGCCTGGAGTACCGTGGGTACGACAGCGCAGGTATTGCCTTATTAAACAATGGCCTGAATGTTTATAAAAAGAAAGGAAAGGTCTCCGATCTCGAAGATCACCTTACAGATGAAGCCCTGAAAAGTACTATTGGAATAGGCCATACCCGTTGGGCTACCCATGGAGAACCAAATGATGCAAATGCACATCCTCACTATTCCTACAGCCGCAAGTTGGCCATTATCCACAACGGAATAATTGAGAACTACAGTTCGCTTAAACAGGAGCTTCTCAAAAAAGGTCATGTCTTTCTTAGCGAAACCGACACCGAGGTTCTTATCCATTTCATTGAAGACATCTGGGAGAACAACAACTGCACCCTGGAAGAAGCTGTGCGGTTAGCCCTCACAAAAGTAGTAGGAGCATACGCTATTGTGATTATGTCCAATGACAATCCTGATCAGTTGATTGCAGCCCGAAAAGGAAGTCCGCTGGTAATTGGTATTGGAAAAGACGAGTTCTTCATGGCCTCTGATGCCACACCTATAATTGAATATACCAAAGATGTTGTCTACCTGAATGACCAGGAAATTGCTGTTATAGATGAAGGTCAATTGCGCATCAAAACCATTGAAGATGCGCCCATGACACCTTATATTCAAAAGCTTGAAATGGAACTTGAGGCCATTGAAAAGGGCGGCTTCGATCATTTTATGCTCAAGGAAATTTTTGAACAGCCTAAGTCGATCAAAGATTGTTTGCGCGGACGATTGGATGCACAAGCCAACCGTTTGGTACTAGGGGGCATTCGGGAGTACGTTAACAAAATGATGAATGCCGAACGCATCATTATCGTGGCATGCGGAACTTCATGGCATGCCGGCTTGGTGGCCGAGTACATGATTGAAGAATTATGCAGAATTCCTGTTGAGGTTGAATACGCTTCCGAGTTTCGCTACCGCAACCCCATTGTTCGCGAAGGCGATGTGGTAATTGCAATTTCACAATCCGGTGAAACGGCCGATACGCTTGCCGCGATAGAATTGGCCAAATCGAAGGGGGCTGTTATTATTGGTGTATGTAACGTAGTAGGCTCATCCATTGCACGCGCCTCGCACGCAGGATCTTATACACACGCAGGGCCAGAGATCGGTGTGGCCAGCACGAAAGCCTTTACCGCACAACTTACCGTATTGAGCATGATCTGCCTGATCATAGCACAGAAACGTGGCACCATTACTGACCAGGCTTTCCACCAGATGCTGGTAGAACTGGAAACCATTCCTGAAAAAGTGGAAAAAGTGTTGGGGCTTAACGACAAGATTCGGGAGATCGCCTATACCTTTAAAGATGTTTCAAACTTTCTGTACCTCGGACGAGGCTACAATTTCCCGGTAGCCCTGGAAGGTGCGCTGAAGCTTAAAGAAATTTCCTACATCCATGCCGAAGGTTACCCTGCTGCCGAAATGAAACATGGACCTATAGCGTTGATTGATGAAGAAATGCCGGTAGTATTTATTGCTACCCACGATAGCTCCTACGAAAAAATTGTTTCGAACATACAGGAAGTGAAAGCACGCAAAGGACGTGTCATCGCTGTTGTCACGGAGGGCGATCGCCTCATCCCTCAAATGGCTGAGTTTACAATTGAGGTTCCTGCCGTACAGGATGCCCTCATACCAATTGTTTCCGTAATTCCGTTGCAGTTACTTTCATACCACATTGCCGTTATGCGTGGCTGCAATGTTGATCAGCCAAGGAATTTAGCGAAATCGGTTACGGTAGAATAGTATCACTTTAAGTCAAGGTTGTCGATTATATTTAAGCGGCAAATAAATCCGGAAATACCGGATTGTCCAGACTGATGATATCAACGAAATAACTATCCACAAAAGATTAAGTGGACTATAGATTGGAGCGTGGCTGAAATAAATAATTGCCGAACAGGTAATTATCAGTCTGCCGATTTCAGAGAAAAATAGCCACTCTTTTGACTCCATAATTCCACTCCAGTTGATAATCATGTGCCAGAGCAGAAAACTACCAATCCACCGCTCTGCAGTTCCCCACGGTGAATTTGGATCAATGATGAACATCATTAATACAATACCCAACAGGATATGTAGAATGAGATAGGGCTTAGCTCTCCAAAACATTTTTGTTTGAAAGCGCACCTGATTCTCCTGGGTTACTTCCTGCAGGGCAGGCTTAGGTGGTAAGCCTCGCGGACGCCAGCCCAACGGCATAAACCAGATTTTTAATTTATCGATCCAGTATGGTGCAGCGACTGCATCTTTCCAAAGCAAAATATAATAGTGAAAGTTGATGGAGATGGGATTCCATGACCTGGGTGGATTATACATTCCGTATACTACTTTCTCTTCCTCTTCGGCATAGGTATTAAACAGTCTGTCCCATACAATCAGAAACTCTCCAAAATTTTTATCCAGATAGGCGAAGTTGATACCATGATGAACCCGATGATGGGATGGCGTGGTGAAAATGAATTCAATCCATCGCCATAGCTTGGGTATTAATTCCGTGTGATGTAAAAACGATATGAATAAATGCAACCCCGTCATGGCATAGATATCAATTGGCTTGAATCCGAATAGGGTAAGCGGCCAGAAAAAGAAAAATGAAAACAGGCGTTGTGTAACGCTGGCCCGAAGGGCAACAAAAAAATTCATTTCCTCGGCTGAATGATGCGGTGAGTGTGCCGCCCACATAATATTTATGTGATGCCCCCAGCGATGAACCCAGTAGAAAATGAAATCAATTCCCAGAAGAAGCACCAAGAATGTTATGGCATTCATTTCGAGAGAATCGATCAACCGGTAATTCTCCCACAGGTATCCATATACCACAAATACTCCGGCTGCCACTAGCACGTTCATGGTTTGGTTACCCAGTGCTGTTCCAAAATTGGCCACAGCCTCCTGAAAGGTGATGTAACTCTTTTTGTAATACCAGCATACCAGTATCTCAAGCAAAATAAAGCCTAACGCAATTGGCGTAAGCAGTGCATAGATGTTCGTTGGCATAAGCGATTTTGTTTTGTATTTTGATTGACTCAAAAGTAGATGGCTGAAGCAGCCGACTGATTTTATTCTCTGCCAGAACCTTTGACATTTTTTTGCGCAATTTTTTGTGCTAACCCCTCATGGTCAGTCCTTTACGGTCTATTGCAAATCACTCTTTTTTGGATTATTATTATATACTGAAAGAAAAACCTGTGGACATTCCAGCCCCCCTAAACAATGTTCAGGCAGTCTTTTTGGGACAAATCCGCGAAAAGCTTCTCCATAATAATTCCATGGCCGATGAATTGGCCGAAATTCTCAACATCAGTCGGGATAGTGCTTACAGACGGATACGTGGTGAAACTGTATTGTCATTAGATGAAGTCAGGAAATTGCATGATCACTATGGATTATCTGTTGACTCTATAATTTCTCCGGATTCCAACCAGGTGCTAATTCATCATTCGGCAGCAGATTTCAAGTACTCCATAAAGGATTGGATCAAGTCGCTTGTCGAACAATTAATGCTGGCAAAATCCACACAAAAACTTGAACTTATTTATGCTGCCAAAGACATTCCGGTCTTTTATTACTTCCGGTCACCCGAACTGACTGCCTTTAAATTGTTTGTGTGGTCAAAATCTGTGATTAAAGATCCGGCCTATGAACATGTTCCCTTCTCTATTGACATCATCCCGAAAGAAATTTTGGCCGAAGCAGAACGGGCATGGCTACTTTATGCCTCAATTCCTACAACCGAAATATGGAGTGATGAAGTTATAAACGGAACCCTTAAACAAATCGAATTCTATCATGAGTGCGACTTTTTTTCTCATCAGGATACTGCATCCCTGCTCATTAATCAGTTGTCTGCATTTATCAACCAGATCAAAAAAGAAGTTGCCATGGGAAAAAAATCTGAAGAGGGAAACCTTACGCTGTATCAAAATGAGATTTTAATACCTGACAATACTATTTACGGAAGCTTTAATGGTCAACGGGTGGTGTACATCAACTATAACACCATGGATTTGCTCACGATCTACCAAGACTCCTTTTGTGAGAAGACCGAAGCTTACATGAATAGCCTAATAAAAAATTCATCGCTTATCAGTGTTACTGCGGAAAAGGAGCGCAATAAGTTTTTCAATAAAATCGAATCAAAAATTGCGGAAATAAAAGAAAAATTAAAGCTCTAAAAGCTGATGGCACAAACACTATCGGATAATAGCCTGCAAGCCGTATTTCTGGATCAGATACGGAATCGGTTATCTGATAAAGTTTCTTTTGCCGATGTATTGGCCGAGCTTCTGCAGGTAAGCCGCGATAGTGCCTACCGAAGAATACGGGGAGAAACCGTACTCTCTCTGGATGAGGCTAAAAAACTTTGTGAACGTTTTGGAGTTTCTATAGACGCGCTTTTGTCACCCTCCGTCAATACATCACTTTTCCATCACCGTGCCTTAAGTACTAACTATACGCTTGAACGGTGGCTTCGTTCGGTACGTAAAAATTTTGAGCATATCAATTCATTTCCAGATAAAGAAATGATTTTTGCTGCCCGTGATATGCCAACAATCCAAAATTTCAGATTTCCGGAGTTATGCGCCTTTAAAATGTTCTTCTGGCTAAAAACTGTCATTAAAGATCCCGGGTATGCCCAACAACTATTCAGTCAAGATGCTATTCCTGTAGATTTTGTAAAGGCAGCCAACAAATTATGGAAGCTCTATGCTACGGTACCCAGTACGGAGATCTGGAGCGAAGAGGCCATTAACGAAACACTCAAGCAGATTGAATTCTATTATGATTGTAATTTCTTCTTGGAAAAAGATCAGTCCGCAAATCTATGCGATAAACTGATTGAGCTTCTCAGCTTAATTAAGCGTGAAGCCAGCGAAGGCCAAAAAGTAAATGGTGCTGAATTCCGTCTTTATAAAAATGAAATACTCATTGCCAACAATACCGTTTTGGCACGCAGGGATAACAAGCGAATTGTGTTTATCAACTATAATACATTAAGTCTGCTAACCACGTTTCAGGAATCGTTTTGTGACAAAACAGAGAAATACCTGAGTAACCTTACAAAAAATTCTGTACTCATCAGTACCTCTGCCGAACGCGAACGCAACAAGTTTTTTAACAACATGAAGAAGCGGGTTACTGACTTCAAAAACAGGTTAGGTTAAAACTTAATTTCCCGGTGCTAACTCTTCAATTGAATTTGTAGGGGAAGAACTCATAATTCTGGATGATAAATATCATTGCCCAGTGACTGTTCCGGGAAGTATATTATCGATCATAATATTAAGACCATGAAAACACTATTTTTCTTCGGTACGGTTCTTTTGGTAGTCATGATGTTGCTGATGAGCCTTTCTGTGATTGAGCCCCAAGGCAAAGCACGTATTCTTATCGTGTCGCAACGCACGGAATTCCAGGAAGAAGTTTCCAGGCTTATTACAGAACATTACAAAACAAAGTTGATAGGGACACAGGTTATTAGCTTCAATACCATGAAAAATGTGAAGGAAGAGGAATGGGGCGCTATTGTTGTGTTGCAAGCCTGGGAGGGAGCCACCGCGTCTTCGGCCCTTACCACCCTGATCAAGGCCGCCAAACCCGCGGAAAAAGTTATTGTAGTAGTTGCCTCCGAAACGGGCTCAGAAAAACTAACCGGGGTTGATGGTATTACGGCTGCCTCCCTGAAATCGGAAGCACCTGCTGTAACCAAGAAAATTATTGGTCGAATTGACAAAATTCTAAAGTAGACCAACTTCAGGTACAGCCACAATAATTGTTTTATAAATGCCAAACTTCATCAACATTCTCCCTCACAAGACTGCATAATTTTTTTTGTATCTTGTTCTTCCCTACTTAATAGAAAACCACTAAATGGCGCTGCTCCTCACGTACCTCTTTGCTGCACTTATTACTTCATTCATTTGCTCGATCATGGAAGCTGTATTGCTGTCCTCCCCCATGTCATATTTAAAGGCAAAGTCAGAACAAGGGTCCAGATCGGCAGAAGCCCTGCTCAAACTCAGGACTGATATTGATAAGCCATTGTCAGCGATCTTATCACTTAACACAATCGCTCATACGGTAGGCGCAGCAGGTGTTGGCGCTCAGGCCACAATCGTTTTTGGTGAAGCCTATTTTGGAATAGTCTCCGCTGTTTTAACCATTCTGATTTTGGTATTTACAGAGATTATCCCTAAAACTATTGGTGCTAATTTCAGTCGTGAACTGGTGAGCATAACGGCTAGAACCATAAACATTATGATTATTATTACCTATCCACTGGTGCTGATTTCTGCAATTTTAACAAGGCTGTTGTCAAAGAAATCAGTTGAACTGACAACCAGTCGGGAAGAAATTTCTGCTTTGGCAAAGATAGGAACGGAAGAAGGAATTTTTGGCGACAAGGAGAATAAGATTATCCAGAACCTCATCAAATTGAAAAGCATTCGCGTATCTGATATCATGACGCCCAGGGTGGTGGTGGTGATTGCAAAAGAAGAAATGACGCTTCAGGAATTTCTTAAGAATAAAGACTTCTTGCATTTTTCCAGGATTCCCATTTACAAAACAAACCGGGATAATATTACCGGATACATTTTCAGGGAAACGGTCTTTGAAAAACTGGCAGAAGATCAGTTTGAGTTGAAACTCAGTGATATAAAGCGTGAAATCGTTACGCTTACAGGACCAACTACTTTGTTTGCGGCCTGGGAAGAGTTGTTGAAGAATAAAGAACACATTGCCCTGGTTGTTGATGAATATGGCGGCATGGATGGTATTGCCACCTTAGAGGATATCATTGAAACATTACTAGGTTTTGAGATTGTGGATGAGAAAGATCAGATTGAAGATATGCAGAAGTATGCAATGGATCGCTGGAAATCAAAACAGAAAAAATATGAACTCCTTAGGGATAAGGAGGAAAATTGAAAATAGTAGTGTTATTTAATTTGACAAAAACCGAGTTTACCTCTCACTAACTCAACGGGGTAGAATTTTGTTGATTTTCTTAACCAATAAAGCTCCTTTACAAGGATTGTGACGGGCTTTAAGCGACAGCAAATTCATAAGCTAGCTTAAACTCGATCAAAAGTCCATAATTCTCCCGTAAATGCCCTTCGTTTGATAATTCAAATCAGAAAAAACAGACTTTGATCCATACAGAATTGATTTACTGAGACCGATCTGCGGAATCAGTGAAATTCTATCCACAAATTTCTGTCCATATGAAAGGGTTATTGAAAGATTCAAAAGAAAGGAAAAAACAAACTTCATATCTAATCAAACATTAACGCCTATGATCAATTATGTGTGCTTTTAACCTTATCAGCATCACTTGAAGAAGACGCTGATGCATACTTTCAATTATTTCTACCCCATCAAATACTCCCGCTTCAATACCGGGCACACTTTGTAGCGTTCATCGTGCGTGTCTTCATACACGGCTTCCAGTAGTTCATATACATGCTTGATGCCGATGAGGCCGCACCATTCAAACGGTCCATATGGGTAGTTGGTGCCCAGCTTCATGGCCTGGTCTATATCTTCACGGGTGGCCGTGCCTTCCTGAACAGTATAGTAGGCTTCATTGATAATCATGCAGATGATGCGAGGTGTAACCAACCCAACGCGATCTTCCACCAGTAAAAAATCTGTTCCCAGTTTAGTACAAAGGGATTTTAACGGTGCATCATCCACCGGTCGCAGCACACTCACTTCCAATACCGAACGATTAACAAAAGTGGGAAGTCCGTTAAAGCCAAAAAGATTTGCCGTGATCTTATGATCCGTGAGGCTCGATAACTCGGCTAACGATAATTTGGCGGTGTTAATGAATACATTGGCGCCTTGTTTATCGGCATAGATCTCGGCCTGAAAGGGCTCCTCATCCAATATAAAATCAAACACCAGGTCGCTGCCGGCTACAAATCGTTCGGCCTCGCGGTGATCCTGCTCAAAGGTGTACGCATGCTGATCGCCAAATTTCTGCTTGCATTCTTCGAGATTTAACGGGTCACCGATCACCAAAATGTTCATGTTTCTTATACTTTTGAGGCGTTGCTAAATTAAGATTAAAACACATTGGTATGTCAAAAACAGTTATTTATTCGGCCCATGCACCCGAGCCCATTGGTCCGTACAGCCAGGCTATACAAGCCGGAAATATGCTTTTCGTAAGCGGCCAGATTGCAATATACAAAGCCTCCGGTAACCTGATCACCGGCAACATCCCTGATGAAACAACGCAGGTGATGAAAAACCTGGAATTTGTATTACACGAAGCAGGAATGAATTTTTCGAATGTGGTGAAGTGTTCAATTTTCTTAAAAGACATGAGTACTTTTCCAGTGGTGAATGAAATCTACGGTAAGTATTTTTCAGTGAATCCACCAGCGCGTGAAACCGTAGAGGTTAGCCGATTGCCTAAAGATGTTAATGTGGAGATTTCGTGTATCGCGGTGAAATAGAAGCAAGTAGCAAGACGTAAGTAGTAAGATGCTGATGACTTAAGGCTAGTTTCTACTTCTTACTACTTATGTCTTATGTCTTGCTACTTTTGGACCACATATCTCTAAGCGTAACCGTCCTATTAAACACAAGCCTATCAGCAGTGGTATCTGGATCAAGAACAAAGTAACCTTTACGCATAAACTGGTAACGTATATCTGCCTTTGCTTTTAACAAATCAGGTTCAGCAAACACGGTTTGAACTTTTAATGAATCAGGATTGAGGTGGTCTTTAAAATCACCTTCGGCATCAGCAACATCTTCTACTTTAAAAAGACGATCGTATAAACGAACTTCTGCTTTTACGGCATGTGCAACACTCACCCAGTGCAGCGTTCCCTTCACGTTAATACCAGAAGTATCGGAGCCGCTACGGCTTTCAGGAATGTACGTGCAATGAAGCTCAGTTACGTTACCGTTGGCATCTTTTACAACCGATTCGCACTTAATAATATATGCACTTTTCAAGCGCACCAGCTGGCCAGGCGCCAAACGAAAATACTTTTTCGGAGGGTTCTCTAAAAAATCTTCCTGTTCAATATAAAGCTCACGACTAAAAGGAATTTCCCGAACACCGGTTGATTCATCTTCCGGATTGTTTTCACTCGAAACCATTTCCGTCTTTCCTTCCGGATAGTTGGTGATAACCACTTTTACAGGATCAAACACTACCATTCTGCGCAACGCCACTTTGTTCAGGTGTTCGCGCACGCAAAACTCCAGTAAACCCACATCAATCAGATTATCGCGTTTGGCTACACCTATGCGATCACAAAAATCGCGAAGGCTTTCCGGGGTATACCCTCTTCTACGCACACCGCTTAACGTTGGCATGCGCGGATCATCCCATCCGCTCACGTGATTTTCATTCACCAGCTGCAAAAGCTTGCGTTTGCTCATCACAGTGTACGTAAGGTTTAATCGCGCAAACTCATACTGACGGGACGGATAAATCTCCAGGTTTTCAATAAACCAATCGTACAATGCGCGGTGTGGTACAAACTCAAGCGTGCAAATGCTGTGCGTAATCTTCTCAATCGAATCGCTTTGTCCGTGTGCAAAATCATACATCGGGTAAATACACCACGCATCGCCCGTGCGGTGATGGTGTGCGTGCTTGATGCGATAGATAATCGGATCGCGCATGTGCATATTCGGGTGCGCCATGCCTGACTGCCCGTTAGGCAGTTCTACCTTGGCGCGCAATACTTTTGTACCATCGCTATACTTACCGGCACGCATATCGGCAAAAAGTTGCAGGTTTTCTTCTACACTTCGATTTCTAAAAGGACTATTGGTTCCCGGCTGCGTAGGCGTTCCTTTCTGCTGTGCTATAGCCTCACTGGTGCTATCGTCCACATAAGCCAACCCTTTCCTAATGAGTTTCACTGCAAACTCATATAACTGTTCAAAATAATCGGAAGCATAAAACTCATTGGCCCAGCGAAACCCGAGCCACTCAATGTCATTTTTTATACTCTCAACATACTCGGTTTCTTCAGTTACCGGATTGGTGTCATCAAACCGCAGGTTGGTTTTTCCTCCATATTTAAGTGCCAACCCAAAATTCAAACAGATGCTTTTGGCATGACCGATGTGCAGGTAACCGTTTGGCTCGGGCGGAAAGCGGGTAAGGATGGTTTGGTGTTTTCCTTCCCGCAAATCGTTTTCGACAATCTCTTCCAGAAAATTCAAGCTCTTTTCTTCGGCCATAGCAGTTGTTTATAAAGGGTGCAAAGGTAAAACCCTTTTACAGAAGAATTCTAATGGATCGATTAACTTTGCTCCATGAAAGATGTTCGTGTACGGTTTGCCCCAAGTCCTACGGGGGCGTTACATATAGGTGGGGTTCGAACGGCCCTGTATAATTTCTTGCTTGCCCGTCAGCAGGGTGGTACCATGATTCTACGTATTGAAGATACCGACCAGAACCGGTACGTGCCCGGGGCGGAAGAATACATTATGGAATCGCTAGACTGGGCTGGTATTAAAATCGATGAGGGCGTTCGGGAAGGTGGGCCTTATGCCCCCTATCGTCAATCGGAGCGCAAGCATCTCTACCAGCAACACGCACAACAACTTTTAAGCAGCGGGCATGCCTATTATGCCTTTGATACTGAGCAAGAAATTGAAGCCTTACGGGAACGCCAAAAAGCTGCCGGCTCCGACCAGCAGCAATACAGCAGTGTAACGCGTACAGTCATGCGCAACTCTCTTACACTTAGTGCAGAGGAGACAAAGAAATTACTTGACTCCGGGGTGAACTATGTCATCCGGTTTAAGATTCCTGAAAACGAAACAGTAGTGTTGAATGATTTGATACGAGGTGAAGTATCTGTAAACACAACACAGTTGGATGACAAAGTGCTGATGAAATCGGACGGGATGCCCACGTACCATCTCGCCAACGTGGTTGACGATTACCTGATGAAGATTTCGCATGTCATCCGTGGCGAAGAGTGGCTGCCTTCAGCCCCGCTTCATGTTTTGTTGTACAAGGCGTTTGGGTGGGAAAAGGATATGCCACGGTTTGCTCACCTACCCTTGTTGTTAAAACCGGATGGCAACGGCAAACTCAGCAAGCGCGATGCCGACCGCATGGGCTTCCCGATATTTCCGCTTAACTGGGCTGATCCGAAAACCGGTGAACAATCAACAGGTTATAAGGAGTCAGGTTACTTGCCGGAAGCATTGATCAACTTCCTCGCGTTTTTGGGATGGAACCCAGGAACTGAACAGGAGATTTTTTCGATGGACGAATTGATCCGGGCTTTCAGCATTGAGCGGATCGGGAAGGCCGGTGCAAAGTTTGATATCCAAAAAGCGCAGTGGTTCAATCAGCAATACTTGCGGACGAAAACCAATCAGGAACTTGCAGCTTTTTTACTGGAACAATTAAAGCTCGAAAATATTTCCTGTACACAGGAGAAAGCTGAAAAAATCTGTGCCCTGATGAAAGAACGGATCACTTTTCCGCAAGAGTTATGGGAACACGGTAAATTCTTTTTCAGAACGCCTGAATCATTTGATGAAAGTGTTGTGACCAAGAAATGGAATGATGATGCGGTTAAGGTAATAACTGCATACCGCGATGCCGTTGAAAGATTAAGTGCATTCGATGCTGGCATCGCCAAAGAAACATTGGAACAGGTAACCGCCTCGCTGCAGATTGGAACGGGTAAAATTCTTCAGGCATTGCGTGTTGCATTGAGTGGATTAGGTGGTGGACCTGACTTAATGATGATCATGGAAATCATCGGTAAAGATGAAGTAGTGAGCCGCTTAACGTTTGCATTAAAAAACTTAAAACAAAAAGTCAGCTGATCATGACCAAAAAATCAAAACCTGAAAAAAAACCAGCAGCCAAAAAGCCCAGGGTACATAAAGACCTGGACGGTTTTGAAGTATCTATCAATCAGTTTGGTGAACTGAAATCCAATATGGACATAGAAAAACTCAATGCCTTTCTGGATAAAAATGTGGATGACAAAAAACTGGCCGAGCGGGATGATTATGAGGAGTTGAAGAAGGGTAAAGGAAAGAAGAAAGGAAAGAAATAAAAACAAACCCCAAGAACTAAGCCCTTGAAAGTTTCGGAATAATTGAAGGCACTCTATCCTTATATTCGCGATAGGCTTCGCCATATTTTTTAATCAGCTTACGCTCCTCCAACGGAATTCCTATCGCCAGGTAAATAAAAATACAACAAGCCGATACCAATGTGGTCACATTGGGGATAAACAACCAAAAGGCAATGACTATTAAAATTGTAGCCGAATAAATCGGGTGGCGGACAAGTTTCAAAATGCCATCCGCTTTGAATTGTTCCTGTGCATCCGACTCCAATCCAATAAAGCCTCGCATACTATATTGCTTAAAGGCTGCCTTAAAAATAAAAATCGAAAATGTTGCCAGCATCAGACTAAAGTATTTTGTCCACTTGTCAGGAGAAATCAGGTGAGCTGAGGGTATAGAAGCATTGAGCAAAAGCAGCCCTGTTAATCCAAGCGATGAAAAAAGTACATAAAATAACCTGTAGTACCGGTATCCTTTTTCTAAGCTTTGACTGAAATATAACTTCACGCTATCGGCTGCCAACACACTATGAAGCACGAAGTACACAATCCAACTAAAAATCAATAAACTGTATTTCTCCACATCCGAAAATTACAGCAAAAAGCTCATTACCTTTGAACATGGTCTATTTTTTATGAAGTCTATCAAACTCGGCATCATCCGCGAAGGCAAAGTTCCGCCCGATAAACGTGTTCCGTTTACTCCCTTGCAAACCGAAGAAATTGAGCAGCGGTTTCCAAACGTCAAGGTTATCTGTCAAGCCAGCAATGTTCGCGCCTTTAACGATGAGGAATACCGGGATTTGGGTATTGAAGTAAATCCTGATGTTAGTGACTGTGACATCTTAATGGGTATTAAAGAAGTACCTGTAGACCAACTCATTCCGCACAAGACGTATTTCTTTTTCTCGCATACCATTAAAAAGCAACCCTATAATAAAAGAATGATTCAGGAAATCCTGAAAAGAAAAATCAGGCTGATTGATTATGAAACCTTAAAAGACCGTTTGGGAAACAGACTGGTAGCCTTTGGCCGATATGCAGGAATTGTGGGTGCCTACAACGGATTATGGACTTATGGTAAGCGATATGGCGGATACTCTTTACGGAGAGCATTCGAATGTTTTGATATTAATGATTTAAAACTAGAGTTACGGAAGGTGAAACTTCCTCCGGTAAAGATCATTCTTACCGGTGCAGGCCGTGTAGGTAAAGGCGCCATGGAAACGCTGGACACAGCAGGCATTCGTAAAGTTGGTGTATACGATTTTCTGACCAAAACATTTGATGAACCGGTTTATGTACAACTGGGCAGTGCCGACTATCACATCAGGCGCGAAGGCGGGCACTTCAACCGCGATGAATTTCACCAGCATCCGGAGCGCTACGATTCAACATTTCTTTCGTTCACCAAAGCAGCTGATATCTTACTGGCCGGTGCGTTCTGGAACCCAAAAGCACCGGTGCTTTTTACCCGTGAGGAAATGTGTTCACCGGAGTTCAAAATTAAAATCATAGCCGACATCACCTGCGATGTGGGGGGCTCCATTCCCAGCACGATAAGGGCAAGCACAATTCCTGAACCTTTGTATGACTTCGATCCGCATTTAGGCAGTGAGCAACCAGCACTAAGCGGGGAAAAACATGTAACTGTAATGGCGGTTGACAACCTGCCGTGTGAGTTGCCCCGAAGTGCTTCAGAAGAATTTGGGCGTGATTTAATTGATAAAATACTTCCCTTGCTATTCGAAAGTGATCGTGAAGGGGTAATTAAGCGAGCGACAATAACTAAAAGCGGGCACTTAACGGAGAACTACGAATATCTTACCGACTTTGTGACTGAAAAAGTATAACTAAAAAATTATGTACCTGTATAACGTAACCATAGGCATCGACAAAGATGTTGAACTCGAGTGGCTGGCCTGGATGAAAAATATTCATATTCCTGATGTACTGGCTACCGGCATGTTTGTATCACATAAAATTTACAAGGTGCTTCACGACAATGAGGATGGGACAGCTTCCTACAGTATTCAGTACATATCAGAGTCATTGGATAAAGTTGTGCACTATTTGGAACACCTGGCGCCAGCACTAATCGAGAAACACAAACACAAATACGGCAACAAGCATGTTGCCTTTAGAACGCTACTGGAAGAGGTGTAAACTATTTTGTCGAAAGCAGTTCTTCAATCTGGTGACGCTCCAGACTGCAATTGATCCACTCGCCATCTAATTTTGCACGGTAATACTTGGTATAGAAATTTATAGCAGGTTCGTTCCATTCGAGCACTTGCCACATCATGCCGCTGCAGTCTTCATCCAAGGCATGCTGCATGGTTCGGTCAAATAACAGCTTACCACACCCCTTACCGCGCTCACTTTCTGTTACGATAATGTCCTCCAGATAAAGTCGTTTGCCCTTCCACGTGGAGTAGCGCCAGTAAAAAATTGATATTCCTACAATGCCCGTATCGGTCTCCGCTACAAACAACCCATAGATCGGATTTGGGCCGAAGCCGTCTTGTTCCATCAACTCAACAGTGTTGATTACTTCATGCGGAGCTTTTTCGTAAAGCGCCAGTTCTTTGATAAGCTCAAGAACTCTTGGTAAGTCAGTCTTGGTGCCAGTACGAATGTTAATGTTTGTCCCCATAAACAAAAGGGGCCATCAACCGATAGCCCCATAAATATAAAACTAATTCTCGGTTACATATCCTCTTTCGCCAACAGGGGCACAACACCCATGTTATACCAGGCAAATGCATATTGGTCGGCTGTTGCATCCAGAGCTTTTGAAAGATTGGAAGCACCATGACCGGATTTTACATCTACCCGAATGAGCACTGGATTATTTCCGGTATGATACTCCTGTAAAGTTGCTGCAAACTTAAACGAATGCGCAGGCACAACGCGATCATCATGATCAGCCGTAGTTACCATAGTAGCCGGATAAGACGTGCCAGGTTTCAGCGCATGTACCGGAGAATATGTTTTTAAGTACTCAAACATCTCCTTAGAATCATCAGCCGTTCCGTAATCATATGCCCATGCCGCGCCAACGGTAAACTTGTGATAACGCAGCATATCCATTACTCCAACAGCCGGAAAGGCAACCTTCGCCAAATCCGGGCGTTGAGTCATGGTGGCACCTACCAACAACCCACCATTGGAGCCTCCGGCAATGGCAAGTTTTTCACTTGATGTGTACTTCTCTGCAATGAGGTGCTCACCTGCTGCAATGAAGTCATCAAAAACATTTTGCTTGTTCATCTTGGTTCCGGCTATATGCCACTTCTCGCCATACTCTCCACCTCCCCGCAGGTTGGGCTGAGCAAACACCCCTCCGTTCTCCAGCCAAACAATTCTGGAGGCGCTGAATGAAGGAGTCAAACTAATGTTAAACCCTCCATAAGCATATAACCAGGTGGGATTTTTTCCATCTAACTGAATTCCCTTCTTATGAACAATAAACATCGGAATCTTCGTGCCGTCCTTGCTTTCGTAAAATACTTGTTTGGTCTCATAGTCATCAGGACTAAACGCAACATTGGGCCGTTGATATTCAGTTGATTTTCCGGAAGTGATGTTGTATTTGAAAATAGTGGGCGGATATATAAATGAAGTGAACGAATAATAAACATCCGTGTCTTCCCACCGGCCACCGAAACCACCGGCAGAGCCAATACCTGGTAATTCCACTTCGCGCTCAAACTTGCCTTTGTTATCAAATTGTTTGATTTGCGATTTGGCATCTTTCAAGTAACTCACAAAAAGTTTATGCCCCGCTGTGCTTACACTTTGGATAGGTTCTTCAACTTCAGCCACTATATCTCTCCAATTTTCGGGAACAGGATTTTTAAAATCAACTTCCACCAATCGGCCATTGGGGGCATTCAGGTTGGTCCGGATAATCAATCGGGAACCATCATTATCAACCACACTATGGTTATTGTCAAAATTTACAACCACAGGAATTAGTTTTGATTTTGAATCACCAAGGTCTTGTACATAAAGTTCGTTGCCCGTGGTGCTGATGGAGGTAGTGAGAATCATATAGCGCTCGTCTTCTGTCAGGTAAGCACCGGCTCTGCGCTGAGGTGTTTGCTTTCCGCCATCATAAATCACCCGATCGGTAGATTGGGGTGTATTAAGTTTATGAAAACAAACCTTGTTATGGTTAACTCGTGAAAAAAGTTGGTTGCCTTTCGGATTATCATACCGCGAATAATAAAATCCTTCATTGCCCTGCCAGGCAATACCGGTAAATTTCAAATCGTACAGTGTATCGCCAATAATTGTTTTATCGGATGCCTGCATGGTAACAGCTTTGCGCCAGTCAGAGCCTCCTTCTTGTATCAGAATAGTCAGTAATGAACCGTCTTTACTGAAAAACATTCCTGCCATACTGGTGGTGCCATCCGCTGAAAATGTATTAGGGTCTAGGAAGACTTCCTCCGCTCCATCTTCTCCCTTTTTACGATACTGTACATTCTGGTTTTGCAATCCGCTGTTTTTGGAATAATAATAAAAATCTCCATACCGGGTGGGTGCACCAATGCGTTCATAATTCTGGAGTTCATCCAAACGCTTTCGCACGGCATCGCGGAAGGAAATATTTTTCAGGTAACCAAAAGTAACTTCATTCTGTGCGCTTACCCAATCTGCGGTTGCGTTAGCAGTGTCGTTTTCCAGCCATCGGTAAGGATCTGGCACTTCCGTTCCGAAATAAACATCAACAGTATCTACTTTTTTAGTTTCCGGATAGAGTAAGGCCGTCTCTTTTTTCTCTTGTGTGGAGCACGCGAGGGTAAGTACTACCAGGCCTATTAATGAATATGATAATGCTTTCATACATGATGGGATTATTCTGAAATGTACTACGTTGATAGCGAATATTCTATATAGATTTGACTAATGGTTTGTTTGTTAGATTATCTGCAAAAATCCTGATGAAAAAGTCAATCATTTTGGTGATGGGAAACTCCATGGCGCTGTTGGGTGTCTTGGCGGTAAATGCGTTAGCCAACATCCTTCCGATTAATGGCATGAATACCGGGCAGGTTTCAGCATTATACCCCAGTTTGTTCACCCCGGCTGGAATCACATTTTCAATCTGGAGTATTATCTACCTTCTCTTGATAGGTTTTGTTGTACGGCAATGGTTGAAGGTAAGAAATGAAACTTTAGCTTATCGCGAAATCTCTTTCCTGTTTATTCTGTCGTGTGTATTCAATATGACATGGATTATCGCCTGGCATTTTCTGCAGGTTTGGCTTTCGGTAGGCATTATGCTTAGTCTGTTGGTTACATTAATCATTATTTTCCTGAGATTAGAAAAACACACTACCAAAGGTTTTGCCGATAGTACGTTTATAAAACTGCCCTTCACGATTTACCTGGCCTGGATTTGTGTAGCAACTATCGCTAATATTTCAACAGCCCTCGTATCGGAAAACTGGCATGGTGTTATTGTGTCGGAGGATGGCTGGACCATTGTACTCATGGGTATTGCCACGTTGCTGGCATTTTATATTACCCTTTGCTTTACAAAGCCTGCTTTTTCTGCTGTTGTTATCTGGGCTCTTGTTGGAATCTTCCTTCGGTGGAAAGGAACGGAGTATACCCTAATTGCATCAAGTGCGATCATCATGACGATACTTCTTGGAGGTGTATTCCTTTATTCGTTGTGGAGAAGTACTTTCAAAGCTAGTTGATGATCTCAAATTTTGTATATGGCACCAAAACTTTTGGCACACGAATGCCATCCGGTGTTTGATTGTTCTCCAATATGCCGGCAACAATTCGCGGTAACGCCAGGGCGCTTCCATTTAAGGTGTGCAACAACTGCATCTTGCCTTCCTTATTCTTGTAGCGCAACTTCAACCGGTTGGCCTGAAAGGCTTCGAAGTTACTAACGGAACTTACTTCCAGCCACCGCTGCTGAGCGGCCGAGTACACTTCCATGTCGTAGGTGAGGGCTGAGTTGAAACCCATATCACCACCGCAAAGCAAAAGCTTACGATACGGCAATTCAAGTTTCTCTAACAAACCTTGCACGTAACTACACATCTCGTCCAGTGCTGCGTACGATTCCTCAGGTTTACGCACCTGAACAATTTCAACTTTATCAAACTGGTGTAACCGGTTTAGCCCGCGCACGTGTGCACCCCAGCTTCCGGCTTCTCGTCTGAAGCAAGGTGTGTACCCAACATTCTTAACAGGAAGTTGATCATCCGTTAAAATCACATCCCGGTAAAGATTAGTGATGGGGACTTCTGCCGTGGGTATTAAATACAAACCATCTTCTTGTACAAAATACATCTGTCCCTCCTTATCGGGGAGCTGACCTGTTCCATATCCGGAAGCTTCATTGACTACAATAGGAGGAAGCATTTCGCGGTAGCCCATCTTTTCGGCTTCATCTAAAAAGAAATTGATCAAAGCTCGTTGAAGTTTGGCCCCCTTTTCTTTATACACCGGAAAACCTGCACCTGAAATTTTTATACCCAAATCGAAATCGATGATGTCGTATTTTTTTATCAGCTCCCAGTGAGGCAAAGCATCAGCACCCAATTGAGGAATAACGCCATGCTCGTGAACAATTATGTTATCATCAGCGCCAACACCGGCTGGTACTATTTCTGCCGGAACGTTAGGTATTTTATACAATTGAATTTTTAACTCTTCTTCAAAGCGGGCCAGGTCTGCCTCCAGTGCTTTCAGTTGTTCCTTTTCTCTGGCCACTTCTGCCCGCAGGGCACCTGCTTCATCGGCTTTTCCCGCTTTCATCAATTCACCAATTCGTTTGGCCTCAGCATTTGACCTGGCTTTAAGATCATCTGCCTGGCGTTGCGTGTCCCTTCTTGACTGATCCAGTGCAATTGCCTTATCAACAAGCTCTGCGGCCTCTTTCAATCCCCTTTTACCTAATCCCTTAATGATGTGTTCCCGCTGTTCGCGGATGACAGAAACCTGAAGCATACCAGTATGATTTACATTGTGTCCGCAAAATTAGGTTTTTGATCGTACCAACGGGGTTTAAAGGCCAACAAATTCTTTAGGTGTTTTTGTTTGTAATCAATTTTGGCCTATACTTGCATTGTCATCGGGCACATTCTAAAGCCCTTTATTTATACAACACTTGCCTTACTGAACTTTAAAACGACCCTGTGTTTTTATTGATTTCGTTTCAGCATTATCCTGATTAAGACCCAGCACATTACAACTAACAAAACAACACATCATTTTTTAACATGTACACTATTGACGATCTGAATGTCAGACTTCTTTCCGAGTTGAAAGAAATTGCAGAACAAATGGGCGTTAAAAACGCCAAAAAACTTTCCAAGCAAGACCTGGTTTACAAAATTCTAGACCAGCAGGCCATTACCGGGGAAGCCCCGGGCAGCAAAAAAGCAGCCGCCCCTGCAGAAGCCCGCAACATTAGGCCACGCAGACGTGAAAATGTTGCCCCTACACCTAAAGCAGAGGCCGAACTTTCAACTGACGAATTGCTGGACTCCATCAATGTTGATCTTGAAGTACCGGTTCCCAGTTTTGAAGAGCCGATTGAACAGAAACCCGTTGTTGTTGAAAAACAGCATCATAACCCTCGCCACGAAAGAAGGGATGATGACAGGAACCAACCAAATCGTCCGAACATTCGCGATTTCGATGGCGTTATCGCCAACGAAGGCGTTCTTGAAATCATGCAGGATGGGTATGGCTTTCTTCGCTCATCCGACTATAACTACCTGGCCAGTCCGGATGACATTTATGTATCACCCTCACAAATAAAACTATTTGGTCTTAGAACAGGCGATACCGTAAAAGGAACCATTCGCCCACCTAAGGAAGGTGAAAAATATTTTGCCTTATTGAAGGTTGAGTCGGTTAATGGAAAAACAACAGAAGAAATTCGCGACCGGGTAGCCTTCGAATATCTTACGCCACTCTTCCCTGAAGAAAAGTTGAGGCTTAGCACATCGCCTGATAACATGTCTACCCGAATACTCGACTTGTTTGCGCCTATCGGTAAAGGTCAGCGGGGTATGATTGTAGCCCAACCTAAAACCGGTAAAACTGTGTTATTGCAAAACATTGCCAACGCCATTGCCGAAAACCATCCGGAAGTTTATCTGATCGTATTGCTGATTGATGAACGTCCGGAAGAAGTTACGGACATGGCGCGCAACGTAAAGGCCGAGGTAATTGCCTCTACCTTTGATGAGCAGGCTGACCGTCACGTAAAAGTTGCTTCCATTGTGTTGGAAAAAGCCAAGCGTATGGTAGAGTGCGGACACGATGTGGTTATCCTGCTGGATTCCATCACGCGTTTAGCACGTGCTTACAATACCGTGGTGCCCTCGTCCGGAAAAATTCTTTCCGGTGGTGTGGATGCCAACGCCCTGCATAAACCGAAGCGTTTCTTTGGCGCTGCACGTAACATAGAAAATGGTGGCTCGCTTACCATCATCGCTACTGCGCTAATCGATACAGGTTCGAAGATGGACGAAGTTATTTTCGAAGAATTTAAAGGAACCGGTAACATGGAGCTTCAGTTGGATCGTAAGCTGTCCAACAAACGTGTTTACCCGGCCATTGACGTGCCTGCATCCGGCACAAGGCGTGAAGACTTATTGTTAAAAGAGGAAGAGCTATCCCGCGTGTGGATACTCCGCAAGTTTATGAGCGATATGAACTCCAACGAAGCGATGGAATTCCTGCTACAGAAGATGAAAGGAACACGCAACAACCAGGAGTTTTTGTTATCCATGAACGGATAAATAAAATTTTCAGCCTGAGCCTGTCGAAGGCTAGATCAGCCAATGGAGAAATCTATTGGCTGATTTTTTTTACATAAAGTCATATTGAGTATTGAGTTTTGCATCAACTCACTTGCATGTTGAATAGCGGAGCATCTTCAAAATCAAAATTCACGCTCTTGCCGAAATACAAAATCCAAGGCAGCCACATGGCTAACCTGAACTCCTTCAATTTTTTCGTCTGGCCGCGGAGTGGTGGATATGATTACACCTTTTTTTGATTTCAGCTTTTTACAGGTGTGCAGCAATCCTTTAAGTTCGCGTTCATAAGTGTCCGGATCGGTTATGGAATAAGAAACCTGAAGGGGTGTTGGCCTGTCCTTTTCAAACAAGACAAAATCGCATTCTTTGGTATCCTTGTAATAGTATATCTCCCGTTTTTGCCTCCTCAACTCCAGGTAGCAGAGGTTTTCAAGCAGCTTACCATAATCTTTACTGAATTTAAAGGTGATGGCGTTGAGTAAGCCGTTGTCGATGAAATAGTTTTTCTTGTCGCTGTTAGCACGCTTTAATTCCGAGAAGTCAAATTTTGAAACGGGTATCGACAGGTAAACGGCTTTGGCCGCTTCATTGGCTTCGTACAGGAAATTTTTATCAAGTTTATAGCCTTGTGAACGAAGTTCGTTATAGAGCTTGTTCAACGACAAGTATGAGCCCGTAGTGTTAGCTAATCTTTTCAGGAAATACTTTACAACGGGCAGGTTGGTGAACGCATATCGTTCAACCAAATCGCGATACGTCATCACATCAAAATACTCCTGAAGTGCCTGCGTTTTAAGGCTATCGGGCAGTAGCACTACTTCCGGGTATCCGCCTTCTTCCAGGTAAGCATGAAACAGCCTGCCGATTTTGGCTTTGGTGGCGCTATCTTGTTTTGAATAATTAACTTTCTTGAACGATAAATATTCACGAAAGGAAAGGGGCAATATTTCAAACGTAAGCGTACGTCCACGCATAGCCGTGGCTATCTCCATGCTTAGCAACTTGGCGTTTGAACCGGTAAGAAACAGGTTGCGTGTATAGGAATCGTAACACCTGCGCGCAAATTTCTCCCAATGGCTTATGTTTTGGATTTCATCGAAAAAGAAATAGCATTCTTTCCAGTTCGTATCGGGATAAAGCTCGTGGTAGGCTTTCAATACGTTGTCAAGATCTTCAGCTTTCAGGTTGAGGCGCTCATCCTCGAAGTTCAGGTAGAGTATGTTGGTCTTAGGCACACCGCTGCTGACCAGTTGATGCATGAGGTGAAAAAAGTAAAAACTCTTACCGCTGCGCCTGGGGCCAATAAGCGATATGGCTTTTCCGGAGTTGAGCGGTAATTCCAACTCACGCGGAGTAACCACCTGCAGGGGGGAGGTGTGAAAGTCGGCCAGGATATCTTTTAACACTTGACGCATGATGGCAAAAATACTAAAACACCTTGGAAAGCAAGATATTTATGTATTATTTTTCTTGTATTACAAGAAAATTTCTTTCAAATAGAAAGGTTAGCCAATTTTTACTCCCATTGCTAACCTGCAGGAAAGTCAGGGGGCTGATTTTTTTATATGCTCCGAATTAATTCGGCCGCGCAACACATTGCCCATAAATAAACCTTCATAGCCTTTGCGGATTCTTCAAAGTGAACAGTGCATTTTTAAAATATCTTTTTAAATTTGCACTGTTGTGTTTACGAGAAACATAGAAGAAAGCATGCGGAAACTGATTGCTGCATTTCCGTCTGTTGCATTGCTCGGTCCACGGCAAGTGGGTAAAACCACTCTTGCCAAAACCATTATGGGCAAAACAAAAAATACGGTGTACTTAGATCTGGAGGACCGTGATGATTTCAATGCACTGCAAAACCCCAAATTGTTTTTTGAAAACTACCGGAGTGCATTGGTGGTCATTGACGAGGTTCAACGGATGCCCGAACTTTTTCCCGCACTCAGGGCAGAAATTGACGCCCGCAGAAAAGCGGGACGTTTTTTATTATTAGGCTCCGCAAGTCCCGATTTACTGAAAAAGAGTTCAGAAACCCTGGCAGGAAGGATTGTGTTTAAAGAACTCTCCCCTTTACTGGTTAGCGAAGTGTTTCCTGCCATCGGCTATGAAAAACACTGGCTGAGGGGCGGTTATCCCGAAGCGTTGAAGCAAAAAACTGTTGCACTGTGGAATACGTGGCACGCTTCGTTTTTACGCACGTATGTAGAAAGGGATTTACCCGCTTTGGGTCTGGCTTCACCTGCACTTTTAATCACACGGTTGTTTCAAATGCTGGCGTATAATCAGGGACAAATACTAAACAAAAGTGAATACGCCAAGGCATTGGGCGTTTCCGTACCAACCGTGAGCAACATATTGGATTATCTATCGTATGCTTACCTGATCCGTTTTTTACCACCCTATGCCACAAACGTAAAGAAGCGAATTGTTAAATCACCTAAAGTTTATATTCGAGATAGCGGGATGCTGCATCATTTACTGGGCATCAGTCAAACGAAAGACCTGTTGGCTAATCCCAAGGCCGGATTCTCATGGGAGGGATATGTAATCGAGCAAATCGTGAATCACTATGAGGGTGATAACAACTTTTATCACTACCGCACGCAAGGCGGCACAGAGGCAGATCTGGTGATTGCCCGTTATAACAAGCCTATGCATATTGTGGAAATAAAAATGGGCAGTGAACCACGGGTAAGCAAAAGTCTGTTGAACAGCATGACGGATTTGGGTGTGAAGCAAGCCAGCATCATTATCCCCGGAACAGGCATCTCGTTTCCTGCAGAAAAAGGGGTAACCGTATGCTCATTAGACACCTTTCTTTCCAAACTGTAATTGTGATTTCATGCACACGCAACAACCAGGAGCTTTTGTTGCCGATGAATGGATAGAATCAATTAGCCAATTATCAATGATTTGATTAGCCACTAAAGAAATCTGCTGGCTGATTTTTGAAATGTATCCCCTTCCATTTTTAGCATTTTCTCCAAATTCAATGCGCTCATAATTTTCAGCATTTTAGTCTCAACACAAGACATGTTCACTTCTCCTCTTTAAATTTCTTTTCATGAAACGCCCCTTTAAAGGTTGGATCTTCCCTTCTTTTCTGACGGTCAATTTCACGCGCCATCTCCTGAGCTTCTTCAAAGGGTGTTTTTGTAACTTCTACTTCCTGCGGGAGTTTTTTTACCGGAATTTTTTCGCGAATCAGTTTTTCAATTTTTTCAATATGATAGAGTTCTGCCTTGGTCACAAACGTTATGGCCGTACCTTCGCTAAACGCCCGACCGGTTCGCCCGATGCGATGAACATAATCTTCATAAACAACCGGCACATCAAAATTGATAACGTGCGAAACCTGCACTACATCAATTCCGCGCGAGGTTACATCGGTGGAAACAAGGATACGAAGCTTACCTTCCTTAAACTCCTGAACCGCGTTAATACGACTGTTCTGCCCTTTGTTGGAATGTATAACGCGAACAGGACCCATATTTTTACGCTCCAGAAACTTGAATACGTTGTCTGCACTTTCTTTGCTTCGTGTAAAAATCATAACCCGATTGAATGATTCCGTATCCTGAAGCAGATATTCCAGAAAATTTATCTTGGTTCTTAAATTCGGAACATAATACACTTCTTGCTGCACCTGTTTTGCTGCTGTTGCAGGAGGTGTAATCTCGATCCGTAACGGAAACTCCAAAAACTCAGCCGACAATCGTTCTACCCGGTCATTAAAAGTTGCTGAGAACAACATGTTTTGTCGCTTGCGCGGAATCACCTCGAATATCCTTCGCAGCTGTGGCATAAACCCCATATCCATCATGCGGTCAGCTTCATCCAGCACCAGCGTTTTGATTTGCTTCGTTGGGATTTCACTTTTAAGGTACAGCTCCAAAAAACGACCAGGCGTAGCCACTAAAATATCAACCCCACGCTGAATGGCCTCAATCTGTGTTTTTGGCCCAACGCCACCATAAATAGGCAAAATCCTAAGATCAGTGTGATGGGCAAGTTGTTTAGTATGCTCCGCTATCTGAATGGTTAATTCTTTGGTGGGCGCCAATATTACGGCTCGTGGTTCTACGCCTTGGGCGTACTTCACCTTCATTAAAACCGGCAATACATAAGCAGCGGTTTTACCGGTACCGGTTTGGGCTATGCCAATTACCTCTTGTCCTCCCATCAATACCGGAATACATTTTTGCTGGATTTCCGTAGGCACTTCAAATCCGGCATCTGCTATGGCATTTAGCAATTGCTTGTTTAATTTAAAATCCTGAAAAGATGAAATTGCCGCCATGCTGGCTTAGTTTTGTAAAAATGAAATCAACGCTAATTGTCAATGCAAATATAGTTAATGAAGGCACGGTCTTTCAGGGTGACGTCTTTATTAAAGGATCCTTCATTGAAGCGATAGGCACAGATCTCTCATCACGACAAGCCGATCACACGCTGGATGCCAAAGGGCTCTATCTATTTCCTGGAGCAATCGATGACCAGGTACATTTTCGTGAACCGGGATTAACCCATAAAGCTGACATCCATACGGAATCGCGCGCGGCTGTTGCCGGAGGTGTAACCAGCTTTATGGAAATGCCGAACACTGTGCCGCCAACCTTTACTCAAGAGTTACTGGAAGAAAAATACCAGCTCGCTTCACAAAAATCATTGGCCAACTATTCATTTTTCATGGGTGCTTCCAATGATAACCTAGATGAAATTCTGAAAACAGATCCCACAAAAGTTTGTGGATTAAAAATCTTCATGGGTTCTTCTACGGGAAACTTGTTGGTCGATGACCCAAAAACACTGGAAAATATTTTTTCGCAAGTTCCCTTTCTCATTGCCACACATTGCGAGGATGAGGCAACCATTCTGAAAAACGTGGCCAACTTCCGTGAAAAGTATGGAGAAGATATGCCGGTAAAATATCATCCCATAATTCGAAGTGAAGAGGGGTGCTTCAAATCGTCTTCCTTCGCAGTTAACCTGGCAAAAAAACACGGAACCCGTTTGCACATACTTCATATTTCAACAGCAAAAGAAATTGAACTCTTTGATAACAGTATTCCATTAGTTAATAAAAAAATTACTGCAGAAGCATGCATTCATCACCTGTGGTTCAACGATTCAGATTATGAACGCCTGGGTAATTTTATAAAGTGGAACCCTGCCATAAAATCGGCTGCCGATCAGCAAGCTATTCTTCAAGGACTTCTCACCGATAGAATTGATGTAATTGCCACCGACCATGCACCACACACGCTGGAGGAGAAACAACAAACCTATTTCAAAGCACCTTCAGGTGGGCCCCTGGTTCAGCACAGCCTGGTTGCCATGCTTGAATTTTATCATCGCCACACCGTTTCGTTGGAGTGGATAGCCAAAAAAATGGCACACAACCCGGCTACGCTTTTTCAAATTCAAAAGCGTGGTTTTATTCGGGAAGGATATTTTGCGGATTTGGTTTTGGTTAACCTCCAAAGACCTTGGAAAGTAAATCGTAAGAATGTTTTGGCAAAATGTGGGTGGTCACCTTTTGAAGGCGTTACCTTTCAATCTTCCATCACGCATACCTTCGTTTCAGGGCAACTGGCTTACGCCAATGGCCAGCCAATTGACGGCATTAGAGGGATGCGCCTAATGTTTGACAGGAACTAAGCCTTGTTTTGTTATTGTTTTGCAGTTGCTAAATTTGCACTCCCTAAACGGTGAATGTAGCTCAGTTGGTTAGAGCACCAGATTGTGGTTCTGGGGGTCGCGGGTTCGAGTCCCGTCTTTCACCCATCGTTAAGCCCCAAAACGGGGCTTTTTAATTTTATGAAGATGTGCGCTGTGAGGAGTTTTACGATCGTTTTTCTTATCTGTCTTGTTCAATCTGGTCTTGCCCAGTTTTCCTTTAATCAGGCAAAGCTTTCCAATGATTTAAAGATTCTTTCTTCCGATAGTCTGGAGGGACGCAAGGTTGGATCAACAGGAAACGCCAAAGCCAGGCAGTTTATAATAGATCGCTTAACCCAGTTGAAGATTAATCCATTGCTCACCGATGATTATGTTCAATCCTTTTCGATCACACAATCCTTTGGTCAGGCCCAATCCGGGAACGGCAATAATGTGCTGGCCGTTATTGAAGGAAAGAAAAAGGAAACACTGGTAATCAGTGCTCACTACGATCACTTGGGCATACTCGGAAATACCATTTACAATGGAGCCGATGACAATGCCTCTGGTACGGCAGCGCTGCTGGCATTGGCCGAATACTTTCAAAAGAATAAACCTGAACACCGGATCATCCTTGCTTTCTTTGATGCAGAAGAAATGGGTCTTCGCGGATCAGCTCACTTTGTAAACAACATTGATTTGCAAAAAGAAAAGATCGTCCTTAATGTAAACATGGACATGATAAGCAGAAGTGCTAAAAACGAAATTTATGCCTGCGGTACCGCTCATTATCCTCAACTTAAACAGCCATTGGAAAAACTATCTCTTCCGGAAAACATATTATTATCACTGGGTCACGATCAACCGGGTTCTGGTCGCAACGACTGGACCAGTCAATCGGATCACATGAATTTCCATAGGAAGAATATTCCATTCCTTTATTTTGGCGTGGAAGACCATGCCGATTACCACCGGCCAACGGATGATTTTGAAAAAGTAAATCAGGATTTCTACCATCGCAGTGTTGAGGTGATCATCCGTGCAGTAAAAGCGCTGGATAAAACCTTTGATAACAAAACCGACCGTTAATCTTTTTTGATATCATCAGTTCAGCTGTTCTTGAGTGATCTCTGAAAACCATAAATTCTTCTCTCCACTTTTGAATCGGGAAATATTTTCCATAAGTTTAATTCATGATCACGTGGTCTGAATTTAAAACCTTCACACTCGATCAAAAAGTTAGTGTGCTTTTTGAACGCGGAACGTTTGTTATGGCCATTCGTTACTACAACTATAAGATCAATTTGTATTTATTGGGAAAGGATTATGTGGAGGTGTTTGTTAATCACAAACATTCCAGCATTGAAAAGATTTCACTGCTTGACTCCACCCACTCGCGTATGAAATTCTATTACGATCAGATCAAACTCCCCACAACGGTTATTGGTATAAAATAAAAAAGCCTTCCGTTCTCGGGAAGGCTTCTCTATTCACTAAAGATTTTACTAAGCAGTAGCTGCTGTCTCTTCAAATTTAGTTGATGCCTTAAGCGTAACTGTTTTCTTGGCTTTATAACCACAGTAACCGCAGGTATAATGCTTAAGAAGTTCACCCTCTTCAGCTGGTGTAGGTGTTTTTAAAATTTCTTCCTTCACTACTTTAAAGGTTTGATAGTTACATTCAGGACACTCCAAGGCGTGCAGGTGGCCGGAATACTTTTCAATCTTAATGTAGCCACTCTCTTCATCCTTCCATACATCGTAGTCAGTAGAGAATATGTTTTCTTCGGCCTGCATACCTTCATCCAGGTAAGTATCTTCTTCTTCTTCACTCAATAATTTCATGGCACGTCCGGTTTTTGGAGAAATCCGGGGCTTATAGCGAAGAACCTTCAGGCGTTTTTCAATATAAAATGGATAATAGAATTTGAGAAGATTTTGAACAATCAATGCGGCAATAAGACCCATTGAAACGGTGGTGAACACCCGCACAAATATGAGAATCGCATTAAGTTCCTCAATATTGGCATTAGCGTAAAAGCAACAGCCAACTATTAAAATAACTGAAGCCATCCATAAAAGCTTGATCTCGTTGCGACTTATATAATCATACTTTTCCTTAGGGTCATTTGTTGTTGCCAATTTTACAAGAAGCCACAAAACAACCAGGATAGCCAATGCCCAACAGCCGTAGGCAATGTATTCAGCCATCCTGTTCCAAGGTTCGTATTGCGCAATTATGGGTTCCATATTATTGGTTTGGTTTTAAGGGTTACAAAGCAAATATAAAATCCTGAATTCTTTTAACCTAACATACGTAAACGCTATTTTAAAATTAGGATGCTCAATTTAGCATACTTTTCGCAGAAAAATCAAAAAAACATATCAATTAGTCCCACTTCGGGCTTATCGATTGTTTATATCGACAATCGAACGAACGATAGGATAGCCTCGGATGTTTCATGGATTTGTTCCAGCATACCCATATGAGCCGACTTTTCCAGCACAATTACCTGGGCATGGCTGGCCTGCAAGGATTGTGTTTGCACAGCTTCCAACGGTATAATTGTATCATGTTTTCCAGCCAGAAAGAGAATGGGCTTGGTAAACCCGGCCAACACATAGTTGCGATCGGGCCTGTCCCGCATAGCCTCAGTGTAGGATATTAAAGTAGCGCGAGGTGTGGATGCCGCAAGATCAACCGTGCGGACTACCGCTGGGCCGGTCTGATTAAAAAATAAGGGAGGTATAAAGGATTGAACAAATGGTTCAACGCCATGGGCAGTGACAAATTCAATAACCTTATTCCGGGCAGCCTTTCGCTCGGGTAAATCAGCGTTGGCTGTTGAATGGATTAGGCCAATGCCAGCAAATAAGGCCTCCTGTTTATCGGCCATAGCCAATACAACATATCCACCCAGGCTATGCCCAAGCGCAATGCATGAATCTAGCTTCAGGTCATTGGAAATAAAACCAAGTATAATCTCAGCCACATCGTCTATGGTGTGAGGTGAAGAAATCGGATCACTTTCACCAAAACCCGGTAGGTCAATGGTGATAATCCGGAATTCAGTTGAAAGATTGGGAATTACTTGCTCCCAGATGAGATGATTCTCACAAAAGCCATGAATCAACACAACAGGAAAACCATTGCCCCTTTCCGTGTAGTGAATAGCCGCCACGGCTAGACTTCTTTAGTGACAGGTTCTAAAAGACTGAGTACTGTTTTCTCAATATGGTCGGCATCAAAGCCACAATCGCGATGTAGTTCAAACTGCTCACCATGCTCAATAACCTCATCCGGAATACCCAGGCGCCTTACTTCAGCATGATAATGGTTATCAGCCATAAACTCCAGAATAGCGCTTCCGAAGCCGCCCTGTACACAACCGTCTTCTACAGTTATTACTTTACGATAAGCGGAAAAGATTTTATGCAGAAGTTGTTCATCAAGCGGCTTCACAAATCGCATATCAAAATGACCTACCTTGATGCCTTGCTTTTCCAGCCGATCACAAACCTCAACGGCATAGTTTCCGATATGTCCTATCGTCAGTATAGCAACATCATCTCCATCACGAAGTTTTCTGCCTTTTCCAATTTCAACTTCTTCCAGTGGGGTTCTCCACTCAGGCATAACACCTTGTCCGCGTGGGTAACGAATGGAAAATGCTTTTTCGGTACGTGGCAAAGAGGCGGTGTACATCAGGTTACGAAGTTCCTGCTCATTCATCGGTGCCGAAACGATCATGTTTGGTAAGCACCGGAAGTAAGCAATATCATAGGCGCCATGATGGGTCGGTCCGTCTGCTCCGGCAAAACCTGCCCGATCCAAACAAAAATTAACCGGAAGATTCTGAATGCATACATCGTGCACTACCTGATCGTAGGCGCGTTGCATGAATGAACTATAAATATTACAGAAAGGAATTATTCCCTGTGTGGCCAAGCCTGCTGAAAATGTTACTGCATGTTGCTCAGCAATACCCACATCAAAGGCGCGCTCAGGCATTTCCTTCATCATAATATTCATGGATGAACCGGAGGGCATAGCCGGAGTAATGCCAACAATTTTATCGTTTTGTTTAGCCAACTCAACCAACGTGTGACCGAACACATCCTGATATTTAGGAGGCTGGGGGTTTTCATGAACCTTCTTATGGATCTCCCCGGTGATTTTATCAAAAGTACCCGGGGCATGCCATGTTGTTGCATTACCCTTTTCCGCGGGGGCATAGCCCTTTCCTTTAACGGTTACACAATGTAAAATTTTAGGACCTTTTATATCCCTAAGATCATTGAGTATATGCACGAGATGATTGACATCGTGACCATCTACCGGACCAAAATAACGAAGGTTGAGTGACTCGAATAAATTACTTTGACTGAGTAAAGTTGACTTGATTCCGTTCTCAACCTTAGATACTATTTCCTGTGCACTCTTTCCAAATGTGGAGAGTTTGCCCAACAAATTCCACACTTCATCCTTTAGTCTGTTGTAGGTATGCGATGTGGTAATGTCGGTAAGATAATCCTTTAAAGCCCCCACATTGGGGTCAATAGACATGCAGTTATCGTTGAGGATAATTATCAGATTAGTATCCGAAACACCGGCATTATTGAGACCCTCGAAGGCCATGCCGCCCGTCATTGCGCCATCACCAATCACCGCAATGTGCTGCTTGCTATCCAGCTTCAGGTATTTTGACGCTGCCGCCATTCCCAACGCTGCAGAAACAGAGGTGGAGGAGTGGCCTACGCCAAATGTGTCATAAATGCTTTCTGTGCGCTTGGGAAACCCAGAGATGCCTCCGTATAGTCTGTTGGTGTGAAACTTTTCCTTTCGGCCCGTTAAAATTTTATGCCCATAGGCCTGATGCCCAACATCCCAAACTACCTGATCGGTAGGGGTATTAAAAACATAATGAAGGGCTACTGTCAACTCTACCACCCCAAGACTTGCCCCAAAATGTCCTCCATAAACCGATACATTATCAACAATGAAATGCCTAAGCTCATCACAAAGTTGAACCAATTGGGCCTGATCGAGCTTCTTTACATCGTCAGGGCTATTAATTTTTGCCAACAACGGGCCGGGGGTAATTAGCATGAGGTACCGGGTATTGCCTTATAACAAGGTGATTAACATTATGTTTAATGGGGTCGCTATTAACCCTTTATCCCATAAAAGTACATATTTCCGACTTTCGATTGTGAAATAATTATGGGGTATTCTATGGGGGGCCGGAACGTATGAATTTTTAGGATAAATTTGCCCCTCCTATGGACATAGCAACGCACGAAAATTTTGAGGTTCGCCTACCCTTGTTTGAAGGTCCTTTCGACCTTCTTTTATTCTTTATTGAACGGGATGAACTTGATATATATGACATTCCCATCGCTAAAATCACCAACGATTTTCTGGATTACCTCCATCATTTAGATACCCTGAATGTGGATGTGGCCAGCGAGTTCATATTGGTAGCAGCCACGCTCATGCGGATTAAATCCAAAATGTTGTTGCCGAGGCCACAAATTGATGAGCAGGGCAATGAAATTGACCCGCGCGAAGAGTTGGTAAAACATTTACTGGAGTACAAAAAGTACAAATCGGTTATTGATAGCTTCCATAAGATGGAAGAGACCGAGCTGATGAAAGAAAAGCGCGGTAACCTGATGAAAGAGTTAAAAGCGCTTGCCGAAAGTAGCAATGTAGAAGCCGAGCTTCAGGATGTTGACCTGTTCAAGCTGATGACCGTTTTTGAAAAAGTGTTGAAGCGCTTCGAAGCTGAAAAGAATAAACCTGTCCATCAGGTTATTCAATACCCTTACACCATTGAAGATCAAAAGAATTACCTGTTAAACGAAGTAGCTACTAAAGAGCGTGTATCCTTTACTGATATTGTGCTCCGCTATAACACACGCATTGCACTGATCTTTAATTTCCTTTCTATACTTGAATTGCTGGCCACAGGACAATTAGGTATTCAGATAGGTGAAGGGTATAACAATTTTTGGATTACAAAAGCAGGTGAAGTTCAGGCCAACGCCTGAATCAATTCTTAGTAGGTCTGGCATCGTACTGATCGACCAAACCTCCGGTGAGCCTGACGAGATCTACACGCCTGGCCAGTGCTGAAAAGATTGCCAGATAATTTTCCAATGCAGCGTCCTGATAGGCCTGTTGAACGATACGCAAGTCAATTGCGCTGAGTGCACCATTTTTATAGCGTTCATTACCCAGTTCCAGGTTTATTTCAGCGGCCTTCAATTTTATGGAGGCAATTTCTACCAATTGACGAAGCAAATCATAATTCTCGTGCGCAATAATCAACTCGTTTTCCAGTGCCAATTTTAGCTGGTCGGTATCAAGCTGTGTAATGCGTTCCCGCAACTGGGCATTTTCAATATTGCGTTTGATCAAACCTCCATTGAAGAGCGTATAGCGCATGGTAAAATTTCCAAAGGCACCATAGGCGTTACCATCAAGCGTTTGGTTAACCTGTATGCGCGAAGGCACCGTATTCAGCACCGGAAAGTCTGGATCACCATTAACATACCCTACCGTATTGGTTACAGGTTCACCTGTATTAGAACCAAAATTTGCATTAAGCCGGTCAAGCGAGCCGGTAATGCCAGTATTGAATGCAATAGTTGGGTAACGATCCGACAAGGCCGAACGTGTGTTAAGTCTTACCAACTCCTGATTGATAAACTGATTGCGAAGATTTGTATTGGATGAAACCATTTTCTGCTTGAGGTTATCATACATATACCTTTCATCCGTAAACAGCAAGGAATCGGTAAGCAGGTAGGTTTTGTTAATCTCTTCATTCAGAACAAAATTCAGGTTACGGATGGTATTTCTGTAAACTTGTTCCTGCAGCAAATAATTGGTTGAATCCGTCAGGTAATCATTTTGAGCCTGCAGTACATCAAAAGTGATGGCCCCACCAAGCTCCTTTCTTAACTTGACGTAATCGAATCGCTCGCGGGAAAAATCCATAACTCTTTTCCTGACTTCCGTACGTTCTCGCTCAAGTAAGGCCTGATAATAACCTAAGATAATCGTTTGTATAGTACTTTCGATGACCAACGTTGCGTTTCCATAACTTAAGTTTTCCAATTGTTCCAGTCTTCTTTTTGAAACCTTAATGAAAAATCCATCAAAGATCACAAACTGAATATCCAGTGTGCCCACCAGGTTATCGGAAATGTTTCGGCCCGGCACAGCAAATGGGTTAGCTGGTTTACGCTGCGTTACATTATTATTTTGATTGACGTTAAAGTTGACAATTGGAAATGCCCCTGCAATTCCCCAGGTGTTATTACCCTCAGCTATGTCGATCTCAAACTTTTGTATCTGAACATCAAAGTTGTTTTGTAAACCTAACTCAATCGCCCGATCGAGGCTTAACGTCTCCTGGGCTTTTGAAAATTGGAAAACACCAATTAAAAAAAATAATAAAAGTAAATTCCTCATAAACTACTATTGACTGGTCGTTCCAAATTGTTTGCTGCTGAAATAGGAATAAATGGAAGGAATAACATACAGGGTAAGAACGGTGGCAAATAATAAGCCCCCAATTACAGCTATACCCATGGATACTCTGCTTTCGGAGCCGGCACCCAAGGCTAACGCTATGGGCAGAATACCCAGAATGGTTGACATGCTGGTCATGATAATCGGACGGAACCGTGATTCGGCTGCATCAATAACAGCCTCCAGTTTTTGCATACCCTGTTCTTTACGCTGGTTGGCAAATTCAACAATTAAAATTCCATTTTTTGTTACCAAACCAATCAGCATGATAATTCCAATCTGGCTGAATACATTCAGGGTTTGATCGAAATACCAAAGCGAAAGAAGCGCACCGGCCAACGCCAGTGGCACGGTAAACATGATAATAAACGGATCGCGGAAGCTTTCAAACTGACCTGCCAGCACCAGGTAAATGATAGCCAGTGCTATCAAAAAAGCCTGGTAGATTGTGGATGAGCTCTCCGCAAATTCACGCGATGTACCGTCCAGACTGGTACTGAAAGTTTCATCCAATACATCATCGGCTATACGTCTCATTTCTTCAATTCCCTCACCAAGCGATACCCCTGTTGCCAATTGTGCACTAACTTTTGCGGATGAGTAACGGTTAAACCGATAGAGTTGCGGGGGACTACTTTGTTCCGTCATCGTAACCAGATTATCCAATTGAATAAGCTCGCCACGTCTGTTCTTTACATAAAGGGTTTTCAAATCCAGCGGCTCATTACGATTCTGCCTTTCTACCTGACCGATGATTTGGTATTGCTTGCCGTCCATGATAAAGTTTCCAAACCTTGATCCGCTCAAGCCGAGTTGTAGTGTTTGTGCAATGTCAAACACATTCACCCCAAGGCTGCGGGCTTTGTCGCGGTTAATAGCCACATTAATTTCAGGCTTATTAAACTTCAGATCAAGATCAACAAAAGTGAATTTCGGACTTGCTGTTGCTTTGGAGACAAACTCAGGAAGCACTTCTTTTAAATTTTCAAGTTCAGGAGCTTGAATTACAAACTGTACAGGCAAGCCACCGCGCCTATCGCCTATGGTTTGAGCCTGGGTTACAACAGTTCTCACTCCGGTCATGCTGCGCATCTTACTGGTAACATCATCAACTACCTGTTGCTGTGAGCGGTTTCGCTGTTGAGCATCATTTAACATAACACGAACAAACCCTGAATTAACGCCTCCTCCGGCAAAGCCAGGAGCTGTTACACTTATCGTGCCTTGCTTTTCGGGTATCCAGCCACTATTTACAGAATCCGTAATGGCATAGACATAGCGATCCATATATTCGTAAGTAGCCCCCTCAGGCGCTTGCATTTGCATCCTGAATTCCCCGCGGTCTTCCATAGGAGCCAATTCAGTAGGTATGAGAGACCCCAATAAATAGATTAAACCAGCCGCAAGAGATACTATCACAAAACCCATCCATCTTAACTTCATAAAGCTTTGGAGGGAAGATGCATACAACTGTGTAAGCCAGTTAAAAAATGGTTCCGTTTTCCGATACAACCAGGGCTGTTGCTTTCTTCTTTTAAGAATCTTTGAACACATCATGGGTGTAAGCGACAAGGAGACAAAAGATGATATTACTACGGCCCCCGCTACTACAAGTCCAAATTCGCGAAACAGCTTTCCGGTAAGGCCTTGTAAAAATATTACGGGTAGAAAAACCGCCACCACGGCCACGGTGGTTGAAATAACCGCAAAGTATATTTCTGTTGAGCCTTTTTTGGCAGCTTCGTTTGGTTCTTCTCCCTCTTCAATTTTTGTGTAGATATTTTCCAGCACAACGATCGCGTCATCTACCACCAACCCAATGGCCAATACAATACCCAACAGGGTTAATACATTAATGGTAAAGCCTAACAAATACATCAGGAAAAATGTACCAATAAGCGAAATGGGAATGGTTACGACTGGTATGAGCGTAGTGCGCCAGTCACGGAGGAAAATAAAAATAATAGAGAGCACCAGTACAAAAGCAATAATAATGGTTTCCTGCACTTCGCGGATAGAAGCCCTGATGTATTGTGTGGAGTCATAGCTCAACAATACTTCTACATCAGGTGGAAGGTCGCGTTTAATCTGATCCAGGCGTTGATAAAGTCTGTCCGCAATTTCAATGTTATTGGCACCTGGTTGTGCTACAATAGCAAGCGCCACACTTGGTATGCCGTCTCTTCGAAGAAGCGTGCGGTCATTTTCAGCACCCAGCTTGGCATAGCCAACATCATTAAAACGAACTACATTATCGCGATCTTCTTTTATGATCAGATTATTAAAATCATCCTCTGTAATCAGGCGGCCTACGGTACGCACGGTAAGTTCAGTTGACTCACCCTCTACCCGGCCCGAGGGTAATTCTACATTTTCCCTGTTCAGCGCCTGTAATATATCAGAAGGTGCAAGTTGAAGAGAGGCTAGTTTAATGGGATCCATCCACAAGCGCATGGAGTACCTGCGTTGTCCCCAGATGTTCACTACACTTACACCGGGTATAGTTTGCAATCGTTCCTTAAAATAGATTTCAGCAATGCGGGAAAGTTCAAGTAAATCGCGTTTGTCACTGATTACAGAAAAGAAAATAATCGGACTTGAGTCAGCATCGGCTTTTGACACTACCGGGGGATCAACATCGGGCGGAAGATTTCGGATAGCACCGGAAACTTTATCGCGCACATCATTGGCTGCCGCTTCCAGATCAACTCCTAATTCAAATTCAACGGTGATGTTGCTACGGCCTTCCCGGCTTGACGAAGTGATGGTACGAATACCGGAAATACCATTAACAGCATCTTCAAGCGGCTCTGTAATTTGCGACTCTATAATGTCTGCATTTGCCCCTACATAACTTGTAGAAACTGAGATAACCGGAGGATCAACACTGGGGAACTCCCGCACACCCAGGTACGTAAAGCCGATTATACCAAACAATACAATAACCAGCGACATCACAATCGCCAATACCGGCCGCTTAATACTAACATCTGATAAACCTGCCATCGTCTTCTCTTTTAGTCTGCCCTACTTAATCTTCGTTACGGTTACGCCTAAACCATTTCGCATTTGCAAAATGCCTGTTGTTATTATGGTATCTCCTTTGGCCAGACCCGATATTACTTCTACATTCCTGTCGGTGCGTAAACCAATTTCAACTTTTGCTTCTGTGGCCACCCCTGATTTGGCTAAAAAAACTTTATGGCCATTCAATTCAGGTACTATTGCCTCTGAAGGAACCAATAGCGCGTTTTCTACGGTTTGAAGTATCAATTCTACCCGAACAAATTGGCCGGGTAACAAAATGTTACCTGTGTTATCGGCAAGCGCCCTGACTTTTAATGTTCGGGTATTGGCATCGATCTGAGGTTCAATCGCATAAACTTCACCTTCCAATACACGCGAATCGTTTTCAATAGTGAAGAAAATCTTTTTACCGGCCTTAACCTGTGTGCTATAACGACCCGGAACAGCAAATTCAATTTTTGCCGGGCTAAGGTTATACAGCGTGGCAATTATAGTGTTGGAGTTTATGAACGCACCTTCACTAACAAAACGAAGACCAATGGTTCCATTAAAAGGAGCTCTGATTTTTGTCTTCGCTAGTTGGGCTTCCAGCAATTTTATATCTGCGCTGGTGGTGTTCAGTCGGTTTAGGGCATTGTCATACTCCTCCTGACTAATAGCATCTTTCTCAAGGAGTTTGCGCTGCCTGAATTCATTATCCTCGTTGAGCTTAAGATTATATTTTTGCTTAACCAATTGTGCATCCAGTTCATCATCATTAATTTCAATCAGCAGATCTCCTTTACTAACATTCTTTCCCTCCCTGAAAAAAATTCCGGAAATTTTGCCGGCAACCTCACTCTTTATTTCCAATGATTCGTTTGGTAGTACAGAGCCTGTAATGATCAATTTATTATCCAGCCGCTCTGGTGCCATAATCATGGCCTCAACGGGCAGTTTGGCCTGAGAGGTTGTTGACCCACCCACATTACCCGGAGCACTTTTTTCTGAACTAAACAGGTTGAGTTTGGGCAATGCCAATAAAAAGAGTATTGCTACCACTGCTACACCTGTAAAAATCTTCTTTTTCATAATCTGCCAAACGTAAGGCGCATTTAAATTTTTATACCCGTTGTAAACATTTGATGCAGTTCAAGCACCTGAGGAACAACCAACCTGGACTCATCGTTCACAATCACAAAATCAGCTCGTTTCAACTTTACTTCTTCATCCATCTGGTTTTGGATTATCCCCTTAATGTCCTGTTCGCTACGATGGGGGTCGCGTTGTTTTACCCGCGCTACCCGCACAGCTTCAGGCGCATGCACTACGATAACCTTATCCAGCAAGGCATACGATCCTGACTCATAAAGCAATGCAGCCTCTTTTAATACATAACGTTCTTCACTGTGCCTCTCTAACCAGTTTAGATAATCCTCTCCAACACGCGGATGTACCAACTTGTTCAGAACTTCCAGTCGAGCCGGATTATTAAAAACAGCCTCCGCCAGGTAGTTCCGATTAAGGCTTCCATCCGCATGGTACGACAAACCTCCGAATTCTTTTTTGATCTGTGTGACCAATATTCCATCGGTGGTCATTACCGATTTCGCTCGGCTGTCAGCATCATAAACCGATACACCAAGACAATTGAATATGTGGCACACCAGGCTTTTGCCCGAGCCAATACCCCCCGTAATGCCTATTTGCAATGGGCGTTTCATCGTTAATCAAAAGCTTACGTGTAGCGTATCAATGCTGACTACTTGTGCAAACTCATTCAACCCTATCAGGCGTGGAACAAGCTTATGATGCCCCTTTCCCAGATCGGTAAGGTCAATAATGGCGGTAACTGCAGGTTGGTTTTCAGTTTTTGTCAGGCTGGCTGGTATTTGAAAAGTATACTGTATTTCTTTCACCTGAATAGCTGGCTTAAGTTCTTTCGGAATATTCAGAACCTGCAAGGCAACGGTATCTGAACGTTGAACCAGTCGATCGGCAACAAAACTTACCATAACCACTGGCGGATTAGCTGTAGTTAATTCGTTGGCAAGTTCAACTTCTATCCGCTCACTAAAAGACTTGTCAATGTTTCGCGGAAGCGAAAGAACCAACTGATCAGGTAATGCATTAATTAAACTCTGTGGCCCCTCAAGCCAAACCGAATCTGGCTGAATGCTAATAGCACTGGCCAAGCCAAAATCCTTTTTCAGATATTGCTCAACATCAACAGTGAGCGAAACCTTTCGTTTTACTTTTGGATCAATGTTAATGTGAATTGTATCCGTTAATACAAAATTGATCTGAATGCCCTCCAGTTGAGCAGATAATAAGGGAGGTAGCGTTGCGCCAACAATTTTCTTTACCTCTGCAGGATTTTCAAGAGGTATGTGGAGTGGGGCTACTTTCAATCCAGAGCTTTTACGGAAAAGATCCCAGCCCAATCCGCTTACATTTAATTTCACGTGTTCAGGCAGCGCCTTTACTGGAATATAGGCCTCCTCATCGTAATCAAAGGCCAGTGGAAAATTTATGTTGGTAGAATAACTCTTGTTGAGCGCATTAAAGATCCAGAAAATAGCCGCGGCAAAAACGCACAGCAATACAGCCTTCCAATTTCGATTATTGAAACGAAGAAAATTAACTATTGAGTTAATCAAACTCATGATATGAGGGGTGCTCTTTAGTCATCCTCATGAACCTTTATTGGCCAATTTGGTGGCCTCCATGGAAATTGCAGATTTGTTAAAGCGAATTCTTCCACCTTTTTCCACTTCCAGGATAAACGTATCATTATCTAATTCAGCAATACGGCCGTGGGCACCACCAATGGTAACCACATAATCACCTTTTTGAATTTCTTCTGTAAATTTCTTCTGGTCTTTTGCCTTCTTCTGCTGCGGGCGAATCATGAAAAAATAAAAGATAACAACCATGAGGCCCATCATGATGTAAAAACTGTAGTTACTGCCCTGAGCTTGTGCCTGTAATAAAATTGTGTTGATCATAGTGTTGAATAATTGTGCGTTAAAGTTAGGTTTAAAAACAAGCATCCCAAACCCGCGTGGGTTTGGGATGCAACATAAGTTAGGTTAATATTATTTTGCCGGACCCTGCGCGTCAGTCTTTGGTATTACCATAGCTTTAAAGCTAAGTACAGTTTCCTTAGGCCAGGTATTTGCCGTTACGGTTACAGTTTTGTGCTGCATATTTGGTTTGCCGTTGCTGTCAAACTCAGCTTTCACAAAGCCTTCGCCACCAACAGGTATAGGCTCTTTCGACCAATCCGGAACGGTGCAACCGCACGTTGGTTGAGCATTTTGAATGATAAGCGGAGCTTCACCTGTGTTTTTGAATTTGTAGGTATACGTTACCTTTTGGCCCTCCTGTATCGTTCCGAAATCGTGATCAACTTTTGTGAATTGAATGACCGGTAAAGGACCTTCTGGTTTTGTTTCAGGAACTGCCGGAACCGGATTATCCGTTGGTGTTACAGAAACAGGTGGTCGTTTATTACTCTCCAGCTCAGAAAGCCTGGCTTCCAATGCTGCAATTTTCTTCTCTGCTTCCTTGTCTTTGCATGCTGTAAACAAAACAGCAACCAGTCCTAATATCCAAATACTTCTTTTCATCAACATAGTCGTTCGTGTTAATCTGTTATTTATTCTTACCCTTTATCTGATCTAAAAGTTCATCTACATCCTCTAAAAGTTTCTCTGCCTTCGATTTTGTCTCATCTACCACCTTCTGCCCCATGGATTTGGCTTCAGAGGTTAACGGTGTTTCTTTTCCATCCACAAAATCATTGACAAGCCGTTGAAGCATATCCTTATACTTCTCCAATTGAAAAGACAATTTTTGACGGGTATGCTCACCCTTGTCAGGGGCATATAAAATGCCCAAAATAGCCCCGGCAGCAGCGCCAGCCAGGAAAGCTATCAATGTATTTCCACTTTTTTTGCTCATAGAACCTCAAATTTGACCAGTAATTTCCGGATTTCCATGATAAACAGGCCGAATGGTCATAAAACCTCTCAAAAATACAAATCGTAAAGGTTTAGTAACAGATGGGCGGCTCAAAAGATGCCGTTTTAACGGGATTTTAACAATTACTTGTTGTCCATAAGCCCGCGGCCACTTTTCTTCAAACCACCCTGGTTTTTTAACTCTTTCGAAATAACATCCAGAATTCCATTTATAAACTGGCGACTTTTAGGTGTGCTGTAATTTTTAGCCAGTTCGATGTATTCGTTGATGGTGACTTTCACGGGTATACTGGGAAAACTGATGAGTTCGGTGATGGCCATTTCCAGAATTACCCTGTCGGTAAGGGGAAGCCGGTCAACCTCCCAGTTTCTTGTATTGTCGGCAATCAATTTATGATGCTCGGCTTTCAGCCCGATTGACCCGCTAAACAATTGCTCGATAAAATGCAGATCATCTTCCCAGTTTAGCGAAAGCTGATGCAGTTGTAGTGCCTCACCCGACTTAGGATCGAATGACTTTACTGTTTTCTCTACCATCCCTTTTACAATGTCTCTGTCTTCAGCCCAGTGTAAAATCTCCTCTTCGAAGTAGTCGTTAATGCTGGTCTTGCCTAAAATGATTCTCCTGAAGAAATGATTGATCAGTCGTTTCTGCTCCTCCAATGAAGGAGATTTTTTGTCCAGGTAAGCCATGTATTCCTGGTCTTGCTTCACCACATCGCGAAACCATAAACGAACACGCTCAAAATTCTTTTCCCATGAAGCATTTAACCGGAGAGATTCCTTTTTGAGCTCATTGCTCTTTTGAAATGCCTCGACCCATTGATTGTTTAAAAAATTGGTGTGGTTGATTTTTTTATCGGCCTTGGCGGCATCGGTCATGGAAACGGCCAGCATTAAAACAGAAATGTATTGCTTATAGATTTTCTCTACATCCTGAGACAGGCTCTTTTTGAATGAATTGGCATCCTTTCGCACCGCCTTTTCATATTGACTTAGTCCGGCTTTAACTACCTCCACAATCTTTTCATCTTCATGAACAACCGGGAGTTCTTTTTCAAATACTTTCTCTAATAATTTAATGGCTTCCTTTCGCTGGCGCGTTAATTCCTTCTTGTCCTGAACTTCCATAGAATTCAGGTCAGGTGTAAACGTATTTTCAATATGATCCCGGCACAGGAGATAATTGGCTTCTCTGCTTTGGTGGAAAGCAAAGAGGCTTTGCATGACTTTTATGCGGAGGCTTCTGCGATTAAGCATGTTTCAAAGAACGGGTAAAAATAGAATAAAAAAGTCGTCTGCTAAGGTAATAGCAGACGACTTTACAAAATAACTTATGATTAACGCGGTATTCTCACCCGACCAACTTCTTCAATCCGCTTTTCCGCAAGTTTAATAGCTGCTTCCTGAGTATTGATTTTCTCCTTTTCTGCGTAGTGAATAATATTCAAACACGTAGTATAAATGCCTTCTGCCTGCTCAAATACCCTGGCGCGGTTATAGTTACCCAGGTATTCGTTGTAAACATTGATTAGTCCGCCTGCATTAATTAAGAAATCCGGAGCATAGGTAATGCCGCGGTCAATCAGCATGTAGCCATGCTTCACTTCATCCTTCAACTGATTGTTGGCTGCTCCCGCTACAATACTGCATTTTAAGCGAGGGATTGTGCTATCATTCAACGTAGCACCCAGTGCACATGGAGCATAGATGTCCACATCCAGGTCGTACACGGCATCCATCGCCACAGCTTTCACACCAAACTTTTGTGCCAATGCTTTTACTTTTTCATCGGAAATATCTGTGATATAGACCTGTGCGTTTTCTTTCACCAAATGCTCAACGAGGTTCATACCAACCTGGCCCACACCCTGCACCACAACTTTTTTGTTCGTAAGGCTGTCATTGCCATAAACTCGCTTGGCCGCGGCCTTCATACCTACAAATGTTCCGTATGCTGTAACGGGTGAAGGATCTCCTCCACCGCCCATGGATTCAGGCAAACCAGTAACATGCTTTGTTTCCATGCTGATGAATTCCATATCAGCTGTTTTCATGTTTACATCCTCGGCTGTGATGTACTTACCGCTCAGGCTGTTCACAAATTTTCCAAAGCGCCTCATGAAAGCCTCTGTCTTCATGGTTTTGGCATCGCCAATAATGACTGCCTTTCCACCACCAAGGTTCAACCCACTGATGGATGCTTTAAACGTCATGCCGCGTGACAAGCGTAACACATCTGTTAATGCTTCCTGCTCACTGGTGTAATTCCACATGCGTGTGCCCCCCAATGCAGGACCTAATGTTGTGTTGTGAATGGCAATGATCGACTTAAGCCCGGTTGCTTCGTCATAGCAAAATACAACCTGCTCATGCCCCATTTGAGCTACCGTACCAAACAGTCCGGAATGCTCTACTTTCTCAAGTTCTTTAATCTCCATCAGATTTGTTTTAGTGATGATTGTGCTACTTTTACGAGCCGCATTTTGCGGCACAAATTCCTCTCGAAAACGACACAAAGTTACCGGATTTTACCTTCATTTCAACGAACTCAAACGTTTGCATGAACTTAAAAAGCTTTATTTCGTTTTAAGGAGAGTTCGCCAAATTTTATAGCATGAAGGAGCTTAAATACCTCAATAAATACTTACTCAAATACAAGCGCCTCATTCTGCTGGGGACACTTTTTGTTATTATTTCTAACGCCTTCCAGATTATACCCGCGCAACTGGTGCGACATTCCATAAACCTGGTAACGGATAACATTAGTATTTACCGTTCGTTTGAGGGGCTCACTTTACAACGTGATTTTTTTAAAGTTTTTGCTTTCGGTATTTTACTCTATGCCGGACTTATCTTGCTGATGGCGCTCTTGCGCGGATTTTTTCTATACCTCGTACGTCAAACACTCATTGTGATGTCACGTCATGTAGAGTTTGATTTGAAAAATGAAATCTTTCAGCACTACCAGGCTTTACCACTAAGTTTTTACAGAAGAAATAACACAGGCGATCTGATGAATCGCATTTCAGAAGATGTAAGCAGAGTGCGCATGTACCTTGGGCCTGCCATTATGTATGGGTTGCAGCTGATAACCTTATTCATGATGTTAATACCCGTGATGTTCAGCATCAATTCCACGCTTACCTTCTATGCACTTATTCCTTTACCCTTGCTTTCCATTAGTATTTACTTCGTGAATAACATTATTGAAAGACGTTCCGAGCAAATCCAAAAGAGCCAGTCACGACTTTCCACCTTTGTTCAGGAAGCATTCAGTGGCATTCGTGTGTTAAAGTCATTTAACCGTGAAAACGAATCGCTTCGAAAATTCGAGCTTGAAAGTGATGAATACAAAAGGCAATCGTTAAAGCTGACTAAAGTACAGTCCTTGTTTTTTCCGATTATTATGGGGCTCATCGGGTTGAGCACAATACTTACGATTTATGCGGGAAGTATTGAAGTGATTAGTGGTAACCTGACGCTGGGGAACATAGCTGAATTCATCATTTATGTGAACTTATTAACCTGGCCGGTAACTTCATTGGGGTATACCAGCAGCCTGGTACACCGCGCTGAAGCTTCTCAAAAAAGGATCAATGAATTTCTAAAAACGCAACCCACTATTGTTTCGGAGAAAAATCTTGAAAAAGAAATACAGGGAAAAATCGAATTCAAGAACGTTACGTTCATCTATCCTGACACCGGCATTACCGCGTTAAAAAATATTTCCTTTACCGTAAATCCCGGAGAATCATTAGCGATTATCGGAACAACTGGCTCGGGGAAAAGTACTGTTTCGGCATTGGCCGCGCGCTTATACGATGTTCGGGAAGGTGAAATATTAATTGACGGCATTCCTATTTCACATTACAGTTTGCATGGCTTGCGCAAACAGATTGGCTATGTACCGCAAGATGTATTTTTATTCAGCGATACTATTGCCAACAATATTTCATTCGGTCTGGACGAATCCGATGAAGCTAAAATTTACCAGGCTGCACGCGATGCGGATGTGTACAACAATATCATGGCATTCCCTCAAGGTTTTAACACCCGCGTGGGCGAGCGGGGCATCACGCTTTCAGGCGGACAAAAGCAACGGGTTTCTATAGCCCGGGCCATTGTTCATAATCCGAAAATCTTAATGCTGGATGATGCGCTCTCTGCAGTCGATACCAAAACAGAAAACAATATTCTTAACAGCTTAAAGCGGATTATGCAAGGCCGCACAACAATAATCGTTTCGCATCGTGTCTCATCTGCTAAGATGGTGAACAAAATTATTGTACTGGTGGATGGCAATATTGTTGAGGAGGGCACGCACGAATCGCTGTTGGCCGCAAAAGGATTTTATAAAGAACTCTACGAAAAACAAACGGCCACAGACGAACTTCAGGTAGCAGAAGAATAATCAGAATATATAGCGCAACCCAACGCCACCCTGAATTTTATAGAAGCCGGGGTCTTTTAACAGATCAACGTAGGTTTCAAGTTCCATAAACGCTGAAATGGGCATTTTAAAATAGGAATACTCAATCCCAACGGTGCCCTGAACTCCGTACGTAAATCTATTTACTGTTGTGAATTCAATTTTATTGTCGAGAATTCCATCGTTAAGCAGGTAATCATACCGAATGTTCAGATTACGCCATTCCCATCCTACCCCGGCATAAACCTGTAATCCCTGACTGATTTTATCCGCTTTCATGTGGTAAAGGACTTTAATTTCCCCTACGAAATCTGAATTTACCTTATGTGTCAGATATACTGTACTTTGATTTTCCTGTAAGGTATCTGGTCGTGTGTATTCATTAAAAATCTCACGATAATAGCTGCTGTATAACCCACTGGCCGATCGGCCAAAATCAACACCAAAAGAAAAGTGTTTATTGGCGTAATATTTATAAGTCACCGCAAAAGGATCCCCCAGTTTGATTCCCAGGCCATGATAGGGATACCCGGTATCTTCAAAAACCGGGCAAATGGTTTTTGCCTTGGAGCGCGATACTTTGATGACATTATAATTATGCTGGGTGCGTGTGTGCATTAATTTGCCCCCATGATGGACTTTTGGTCTCTGCGCCCACACGGTGGTGGCTGCAAAGAGGCATAGGGTTACGGCAATCAGGTGTTTAGAAAGGGGCATTAAGAGCAAATATAACCGATTTGGCTTTATTTGCTGATTGCCAGGCCACTTTGATTAAAGACTAACCTGGGTTTAATCTGCCGAAAGTCAAACAAACTCTTTGTACTGCATTTTATAGAGTTGAGCGTACGCGCCATCCTTGGCCAGCAGATCATCGTGCCTTCCGGTTTCCCGAATTTCGCCCAGGTCAAGCACCAGTATTTTATCAGCCTTTTGTATGGTGGACAAACGATGGGCAATGACAATAGATGTTCTTCCCTTCATCATCTTATCAATGGCTTGCTGAATCATTTGCTCCGTCTCACTATCAACCGATGAGGTGGCTTCATCCAACACCAGAATTTTTGGATCATACACCATAGCCCGGATAAAGGAGATCAATTGTCGCTGGCCAACAGAAAGGGTTGCGCCACGTTCCATAACATTATAGGAAAGCTGACCCGGCAGCCGTTCAATGAATTTTCGTGCCCCAACCAGATCGGCAGCATGCCATACCATTTCTTCTGTTACTTCAGTATTGCCCAGTGTTATGTTATTCATGATGGTGTCCGAGAACAGAAAAACATCCTGAAGCACCACACCGATGTTTCTTCGCAGGTGACCCAACTCGTATTGCCGAATGTCTACACCATCAACTGTAATCATGCCCTTATTGATTTCGTAGAATCTGTTGAGCAGGTTGATGATCGATGATTTACCTGCTCCGGTTGCCCCGACAAGTGCTATCATTTCACCTTCCTTCACTTCAAAGCTCACGTCTTTCAACACATATTCTTCGCCATCATAAGCAAACCAAACGTGATCAAACTTTACCTCACCCTTCAAATGATCAGGTGCATGTGTTCCGTTTGCCTGAACGTGCTCATCGTTATCAATCAGGTTGATGATGCGTGATGAACTTACAATACCCATCTGCAAAGTGTTATATCGGTCAGCAATCATGCGAATAGGGCGGAAGAACATCTGAATATACATAATGAACGCTATCAGCTTTCCAATGGTAATTCCTGTTTCTTCAAAGTTTATAGCACCTTTTGCACCGTACCAAACCAGCAGGCCTATACCGGCAGCCGCAATAATTTCTGCTACCGGAAAATAAATGGAGTAATACAATACTGACCGCAGGTTAGCTTGCTTGTGTTCTTCATTAATGGCCTTGAATTTTTCATACTCACGTTTCTCACTGGCAAAAATCTGAACCACATTCATACCGGTTATATGTTCCTGCACAAAAGTGTTCAGGTTAGCTACGGCATTGCGCACATCGTTAAAAGCTACTTTTATTTTCTCCTTAAAGATGTATGTCGAAATAAGCAGCAATGGAAGTGTGGCCAGGCTAAGCAAGGCTAATCGCCAATCCTGGTAAAACATGAAACTTAGAATAAATATCAGCTGCAACAGATCGCTTACCATAGCAGCTAATCCTTCGCTAAAAACATCCGCCAGGGTTTCTACATCGGAAATAGTGCGGGTTACTAACCTGCCAATAGGTGTCTTATCGAAGAAACGCAAACGAAGACTCACCAGATGCTTGAACAAGGCCGTGCGGATATCGCGAATAACCTGCTGCCCCATCCAGCCGGACATGTAGGTATGAACATATTGAGCAACCGACTGCACCAGCAGCAGACCTACCAGCGCCAGCATCATAATGGCCATGCCATCATAATCACCTGCTGCTACCTGGTTATCAAGTGTCCATTGGATAAGCAGCGGACGAATAGGAGTAAGTATTCCAATGGCCAGTGTTAAGAAAATCAAAAAATAGAACCGGCCTTTATAGGGCTTCACAAACTTCATGATGCGCCTGAGCACCTTGAAGTCGATAATATTTCCGCTGCTAACCTGTTCCTTATCCATTGAAGTCTCTTCCGGAGAGATGACGCTAGTCTATAAAAATTGATTTAGGATATTTAACCCGTACCAGATACAATCCGTGAGGATCAACATTGGCACCTGCTTTCTTCCTGTCTTTACTGTTGATGATACTTTTAAAATTGTTCATTGAAATTTTCCCTGTGCCTACGTCCAGTAGGGTACCTACAATAGCCCTGACCATGCCCCGCAAGAACCGATTGGCTGTAATGGTGAAAACCAGTTCCGCCCCATCTTGTTTCCAGGACGCTCGCTTAATGGTGCAAAGAAAGTGATTTACATCGGTCTTTACTTTGCTGAAGCACTCAAAATCATGTTCACCGCATAATAACGCAGCCGCCTTGTTCATGGTTTGGATGTTAACCGGTTTAAAGTAATGAAGCGCCAAACCGGTCATCATTGGATCTTTTATCAGCGTAATGTGATATTCATAGGTTCGTTCAACGGCAGCATACCGGGCACTTGCATCAGGTTTAACAGTTTGGATGGAACGAATGGCTATATCGCGCGGAAGAAAGGAATTAAGTCGGTGAAGTAAGTCTTGTCTTTTAAAGGGCTTCTCAATATCCGTGTGAAAAAACTGCTGAGTACAATGAACGCCTGTATCCGTTCTACCACTACCCACAATCTTGATTTCCGTTCGCAATAATTTACTCAAGGCATTTTCCACCACTGCCTGCACCCCGGTCGCATTGGCCTGGCTTTGCCAACCGGCATAGTTGGTTCCGTTGTATGCGATCTCAAAAAAATACCGGGGCATAGTAACGTTATCAGGTGCGGGTTTTTACGTCAAATTCACAACACATTGTTCAGAATCACGATAGCATTTTACTGCTGAAGCGGTTGCGCTTTGAATCTTGAACCCTGAAGTGGTAATTTGCCGGCCAAGTTAAATGAACACTTCTATGTGGCAAAGAATTCAAACTGTATTTCTGATTATAACCATTGCTTCACTTTTAATAGCCTTAGTGCAACCCATCTGGCAAGTACAGTCGGGTGATGCAACATTAACACTAACGCCTTTTTATTTACTACAGGATAATTCTTATGCCTACATGCCTTATTCCCTTACTGCCATACTTGCTGTGGCCGGCATTACGCTGGCTATCCTTACCATCAGGCGTTACGATAACCGACTGCTACAGATCAAGCTTGGCGCATTAAACTCGTTGGTGCTGGCAGGTTTTATGTTTAGTGCGGTGATCTTCACCTCAAAACTATCCGAACAGCATCAGGGCAGTGTAGGTAAGGTATGGCTCATATTGGCGGGAGTTGCAGTAATTTCAAATTGGCTGGCCATCAGGTTTATCAGACGAGATGAGCGGATTGTAAAGGAATCGGACAGGTTAAGATAAATCTCATCACTTGCTCATTTTCTTCGCTTTGGGTTCGTAGTTTAGTACTTCACCAACCCCTTCTATATTTTATGAAAAAGCTCATTTCCCTGGCGATGCTTGCGAGTATCGCTTTGATGATTGCTTGTACACAGGAGAAAAAAACTCAGGAGCGGGCCACATATGTACCGCTTGAAGATTTTTTTAAAGACCCGGAAAAAGGGCAGTACCGCATTTCACCCAATGGAGAGATGATCATTTTTATGGCTCCGCATATGGGTCGCAGAAATGTCTTTGTGCAGAAACTTGGCGATACAACCGCCATACCGATTACCCACGAGACAGAAAGAAGCATCTACAACGCGTTTTGGGAAAGTGATGACCGTATTGTTTTTGTAAAGGATATTGGAGGCGATGAAAACATGCGCATTCTTTCAGTCAAACCGGATGGCACAGGTCTGACTGACCATACGCCATTTGAGAACGTCCGGTCAGAAGTGCTGGATATTTTGGAGGATCGCCCAAATGAAATGCTTATCCAAAACAACAAACGCAATCCACAAATATTTGATGTGTACCTGCTAAATACTGCTACCAATGAAATGCGAATGGTAGCTGAAAATCCCGGAAACATTACCGGATGGATTACCGATCATGAGGGAAAAATTCGCGTTGCACTTACCACTGACGGAGTGAATACAAGTGTTCTGTACCGCGAAACTGAAAACGATAAATTTAAACCTGTAATTACCACCAACTTTAAGGAAACACTGTCTCCACTTTTTTTTACATTCGACAACAAGAATCTTTTCTGCATGTCGAATCTGGGGCGTGACAAACTGGTCCTTGTAGAATACGATCCCAGAACAGCAAAAGAAGTTCGTGTGATTTATGAAAATCCTGAGGTGGACATTGACGGGGCAGATTATTCCAGGAAACGCAAAGTACTTACGGCTGTTTACTATCAAACCGATAAACCTAAAATCCACTTTTTGGATGCCGAAACAGAAGCTATTTACAAAAAAATCAACAGCCAGCTTCCAAATTATTACAATGTGGTTACTCGTCAGAACCGGGAAGAAAACAAGCTGCTGGTTTATTCAAGTAGCGACCGGTACTTTGGTGGATACTATTTCTACGATTTAAAGAATGATGCTTTTCAAAAGCTCGCTGATTTTAAACCCTGGCTGAACGAAAATAACATGGCTGAGATGAAGCCAATCTCGTATCAGTCGCGCGATGGACTAACCATTCATGGATACTTGACTTTACCTAAAGGCGTTGACGCTAAAGATCTTCCAATTGTAATTAATCCCCACGGTGGGCCATGGGCCCGCGATGGCTGGGGATTTAATCCCGAAATACAATTTCTGGCAAACAGGGGATATGCTGTTCTTCAAATGAACTTTCGCGGCTCAACAGGATACGGACGCAAATTCTGGGAAGCTTCCTTCAAACAATGGGGACGCACCATGCAAGATGATGTTACTGATGGGGTGAAATGGCTGATCAAAGAAGGAATTGCTGATTCTACGAGAGTAGCTATTTATGGCGGAAGTTATGGAGGCTATACAACACTTGCGGGTATTACCCTAACCCCTGAACTCTACAGTTGTGCAGTGGATTATGTTGGTGTAGCCAACATGTTTACCTTCATGAATACTATCCCTCCTTATTGGGAACCGTTCCGGGACATGTTCTATGAAATGGTTGGTGATCCAAAGAAAGATAGCTTGATGCTGGCTGAGGTATCGCCTGTATTTCATGCCGATAAAATCAAATGCCCCTTGCTGGTTGCGCAGGGAGCGAATGACCCTCGTGTAAATAAAGATGAATCCGACCAAATGGTTGCTGCCTTGCGTAAGCGCGGAATTGAGGTAGAATACATTGTAAAGGACAATGAAGGCCACGGCTTTTACAACCAGGAAAATCAATTTGAGTTTTACGGAGCTATGGAGAAGTTCTTTGATAAACATTTGATGAAGGCTGTTCCTGATAAAAAGGATATGTAGGTAACTGCCAACCTGTCACCAAAGCACCTTTGGAACAACATTTGAAATCCCTGCCGCACGCAGGGATTTTCATTTTTAGGCCTGTATTCACAAACTTTTAAACCCAAAAAACAACACTATGGCAGCCGTACAGGAAAAAGGTACCATCTCTATCCATACCGAGAACATCTTTCCCATCATCAAAAAATTCCTTTACTCCGACCACGAAATATTTTTACGTGAGTTGGTAAGCAATGCCGTGGACGCCACGCAGAAATTAAAAAAACTGACTTCGCTGGGTGAGTTTAATGGCGAACTGGGTGATTTAAAAATTGAAGTAAGCTTTGATAAAAAGAAAAAGACCATCACCGTAAGCGACAAAGGCATTGGCATGACAGCCGATGAGGTGAAGAAATATATCAACCAAATTGCCTTTTCCGGGGCAGCAGAATTTGTAGAGAAATTCAAAGACAAAGCAGACGCAAAAGATATTATCGGAAAATTTGGATTAGGTTTTTACTCCGCCTTTATGGTGGCTGATAAAGTGGAGGTGATCTCCAAATCGTATCAGGAAGGAACCGAGGCCGCCAAGTGGACGTGCGATGGCTCCACGGAATTTGAACTGTCAAAAGCAAAAAAAGAAACACGCGGTACGGACGTAATTCTTCACATCAATGCCGACTCTGAAGAGTTTCTGGATGAATGGCGTTTAAAGGGAATTCTGGAGAAGTACTGCAAGTTTCTGCCGGTTGAAATCAAATTCGGAACGAAAGAGGAAAGTGTAGAAGATGGTGAAGACAAGGACGGCAAGAAAAAATACAAAACCGTTACCGTTGATCGCATCATCAACAATACGCAACCGCTATGGATGCGGTCACCCAATGAGTTGAAAGATGAAGATTACCTGAGTTTCTACAAGGAGTTGTATCCATTTGGTGAAGACCCGTTGTTCTGGATTCACCTGAACGTGGATTATCCGTTCAACCTTACGGGTATACTTTATTTCCCGAAAGTGAAGAATGATTTTGAGGTTCAGAAAAACAAAATTCAGTTGTATTCACGCCAGGTGTTTATTACCGATGAGGTGAAAGATGTTGTGCCTGATTTCTTAATGTTGTTACATGGTGTGCTTGATTCGCCAGACATTCCGTTGAACGTATCGCGCAGTTATTTGCAAAGCGATTCTAACGTAAAAAAAATCAGTCAGCACATTACTAAGAAAGTGGCCGATAAACTTCAGGATATGTTTAAAAAGGATCGCACTGATTTTGAAAAGAAATGGGACGATATCAACATCTTTGTAAAGTACGGCATCATCAGCGATGAAAAGTTCTACGATCGCGCCAAAGACTTTACCTTATTCAAAAATGTAGATGCGCAGTACTTTACCTTCGATGAGTACAAGGAAAAAGTAACGACCAACCAAACCGATAAAGACAAACAACTGGTATACCTGTACACTACTGATCCCGGAAAACAGGATAGCTTTATACAGGCGGCTAAGAATAAAGCCTATGATGTACTCTTACTAAACGGCATCCTCGACAACCATTTCATTAACACACTGGAGCAAAAACTGGAGAAGACTCAAATCAAGCGGGTGGATAGCGATACCGCGGATAAACTCATTGATAAAGATGAGAAGAACGAGAGCGTTTTATCGAAAGAAGAGGAGGAGCAGGTAAAAGGAATTTTTGAAAAAGCTATCAACAATACCAACATGACGGTAGCGGTAAATGCCATGGCTACAGATGAACTTCCGGTAGTGATTACCATGAGTGAGTTTATGCGCAGAATGAAAGACATGGCCAAGATGGGTGGTGGTGGTTATGCTTTTATGGGAAGCATGCCTGATAGTTATAATGTAGCCGTTAATGGCAACCACAGCATTGTACAAAAAATACTGAAGGCCGAAACAGAAGAACAAAAAACCAGACTGGCTAAACAGGCTTTTGACCTGGCTCTGCTTTCGCAGAACATGCTTACCGGAGCTGACCTGACTAATTTCATTAAGCGCAGCGTAGAGTTTGTAGCTTGATGAACAAAATTTGCTTTTAAATCCTCCTCCGTTTCGGAGGAGGTGTCCGCCATAAGAGGGCTGAGGGGGCAATTGCGATTTTGCCTATACTTTTTCAACTTTAGCATCGTTTTTTAAACCGTATGCGTATTCGGCTTTTACTTTTTACCGGTTTGTTTGCACTGGTGAGTATTTCCTTGCTGGCTCAGGAGGAAACACCCGATCGCATGTTTACTATTGATACCCCGGTAAACCTGGATTTTACCAAAGAGGAGGAGCCGATGAACTCCCCAAAAAAGAAAAAGCCTAAGAAAAAAGTTTTCTATGGCATCAAAACAAAAAAAGGATTTTCACGAAAGGGTGTTGGTGAGCGCACGGTATACGAAACGTTTTTCTACCTGAAAAAACCCGAAGTACCCGAAACACTCGTGCGGGACATTTACTATTACGATTTTGCCCGAAGGGAAATCATCCGCACCAGCCGGTTCGATCCAAAGAAAGGTGTGCTGGTACACGGCCCATATAAAAAGATTCAAAACAACGTGGTGCTGGAGTCGGGCATTTTTTACAAAGGCACCAAGCACGGCCGTTGGATGAAGTACGCACGCGACAGTGTATTACAGGATAAAGAAAAATATTTCAGGGGCTGGCCGAAGGAATCACTGGTGAGTTACTACGATCCGGTAGAGCGTAAAAAACCAAAAGAGATTATTCCGATTGAATTTGGTGAGAAGGAGGGGAACTACTATATGTTTTTTGAAAACGGACAAGTAGCCGTTACCGGAGAATATAAATGGGATCAAAAAATTGGTGACTGGTATGAATATTACCCCAGTGGTCGCAGAAAAAAATTAGTAGCCTATCCAAAAGAGGCATTCGATAAAAATGTAACCCCTTACATTAAAGTTGAATGGAATGATAAGGGACGGGAGATATACAGAAACAATAAAGGAAGTTAAGTTCCTAACCTGACAACTATATTACATTAGCATCATCAACGAATTAACGAATCAATTTATCGCATCTTCAAAATGCCTGATCTCCGGGGTGCTGCCTGACTTCACCGAAATTATATCAAACCGTATGTGCCCCTGCCAGTTGGTTGCATGAATATATTCTTCAGCTGCTTCCATAATCTTTCGGCCCTTCTTATAGTCCACAAATGTTTCGGGCTCACCAAAAGCATCTGAGCTTCGGGTTTTAACCTCCACAAAAATCAGCCAGTTATCTTGCTGAACGATAAGGTCAATCTCAGCATGCTTGTACCGGTAATTGCGGGCCATAATTTTAAAGCCTTTTTTTTCCAAAAATGAAGCGGCCTGATCTTCACCTTGTTTTCCAATTTTATTTTTATCGGCCATGGGTAACACAATATCATCTTTCGGCACGCTAAAATTCGCACTTTAGTAATACCTTTGAAAGGAATTTACCAACATGTCTACAACAAAGAAATACATTGAAAGCTTCACACGCCAACTGGCGGAAGCGCTACGCATAAGTGAATCAATCGATTTAGTAAGGCCCGGCAGCGACATCCGTAATGTGGTTATTGCCGGCATGGGTGGTTCAGGCATTGGCGCCAACCTTATTGAGTCCCTCACGTTTGGAAGGGTTCCCATCCCCATCACCGTTTGCAAGAGCTATAATATCCCCCAGTTTGTTAGTCCGCATACGTTGTTTATTGCGTGCTCTTACAGCGGCAATACCGAAGAAACCATTGCGGCCCTTAATAAAGCTTTGCTGAAACGCGCGCATGTTATTGCTATTGCCTCCGGTGGCAAACTGCTGGATATCGCACGAGAGTACAACCTGTTTTACATTCAGCTGCCGGCCGGATCGGATAGCCCGCGGGCTATGCTGGCCTATAATATGATCGCCCTGCTATCGGTGCTTTACCATACCAACCTGATCGGCTCAACTTTTATTAAAGAAACAGAAAACGCCATTCAGTTTTTAGATCGTGGCGAAAAAGGAATTCAAAACGAAGCTGAATTGATAGCGCGAAAACTAAAAGGCAAACTTCCGGTAATTTATTGCGACAACCGGCTGTACGCTATGGCGCTTCGCTTTCAGCAACAGCTTAATGAAAACGCCAAGCACATGGCCCACATCAATACCTTTCCGGAAATGAACCACAATGAATTGGTGGGCTGGCAATTCCCGGAAAATCTGATGCCCATGCTTCAGGTTATTTACATGTACTCCGATCATGATCATGAACGCGTAGAAAAACGCATGGAGATTTGTCGCTCTATATTTGAGAAAAAATCGAACCCGATTATTGATATGGTGGGTGAGGGTGCCTCGTTACTGGAGCAATACTATTACCTCATTCATCTCACCGATTGGGTATCCTTTTACCTGGCCAAGGAAAATGGGGTGGAGCCAGATCCAATTGAATCAATTAATTACTTGAAGGGAGAATTGGATAAAATCAAGTGAACTTTGAGAACTAACGCAACGTTTGTAACTTGAGTCTATGGAATGGCGAGGACACATTACTTCGAACAAGGAAATCCTTGGTGGAAAGCCAATAGTTAAAGGCACTCGTCTATCTGTAGAATTTCTTCTCGGTTTGTTTGCCAATGGATGGTCGGAGGAGAGCGTCCTCAAAAATTATCCTACGCTTAAAAAAGACGATATTCTTGCCTTGTTTGCCTATGCACAGGATAGCGTTAAAGACGATTTGCTGATTGGCCTCAAATCATAAGCTTTGATGAAGCTTTTAGCGGATGAAAATATTCCCCTTGATACTGTTGAATTGCTAGAGGATGCGGGTTATGATGTCTTATCTATACTAAAAAAGTATTCCGGAATTTCTGATCGTGAAATTATCCATCGCTCAAATAAAGAGGAGCGGTTAATCATTACATTTGACAAAGATTTTGGTTTTCATGTTTTTGCTGAAGGTCTTTTGCCGAAGATGGGGATCATCTTTTTAAGGGATGCTGAACTTATACCAGAGAAAACTGCCCACCTGCTTATCAAACTTCTGCAATCCGGCTCCTCGTTTAAAGGGAATATGACTGTTGTTACGGAATATTTTGTTCGGCAACGAAAATTCCACGTATGAATCCAATTATTAACCGTAAAACAAAATTCATAAACCTCGGTCTTATCGACTATCAACAAGCCTGGGATTACCAGGCTTCTCTTTTTTCAAAAATTCTAGATGTAAAAAAAGAAAACCGCGACTTACCAGTTGGTCAACAAAAGCAAACGGATAATTTTTTAATTTTCTGTGAACATCCTCATGTGTTCACCCTCGGAAAAAGTGGTGATGAGGCTAATCTGAAAATAAAAAAAGAAAATCTACACACCATAAGCGCTTCCTACATCCAATCCAACCGCGGGGGCGACATCACCTACCATGGCCCGGGGCAGATTATTGGGTACCCGGTTATTGATCTGGAGAATTTCTTTACCGATATTCATAACTATATGCGCCTTCTCGAGGAGGCCGTCATTCAAACCTTGTATGAATTTGGAATTTCAGGAGGACGAATTCCCGGCCTTACCGGTGTATGGCTGGATGTTGACGATGAAAAACGGTCGAGAAAGATTTGCGCCTTGGGTGTAAAGACCAGTCGCTGGGTAACCATGCACGGTTTGGCATTTAATGTTAATGCCGACCTGAACTACTTTGACTACATCATTCCGTGCGGTATTGCCGACAAAGCGGTAACGTCTATGGAAAAAGAGTTAGGACAAAAACAAGACATGAAAGCTGTAGAAGAAATCCTCAAAACCAAGATTGCAGAACTTTTTGAAATGGAGTTGGTATGATTCGCGACATTGAAATTCCCGAAGTAAAAAATGTTACTGTGGTTATTGCCCGTAGACAACAACCCGGAGAACCTGACGAATGGAAGGTTTACCTGATCAATAAAAATCCTTTTCCAATAGAAAATGCACTGGTAGCCAGTAAGGGATACGGTGAAAAAAATGATCAGGAACAACAAACTTCCGTATTACGCCATTTCATCGAAACGGTTCCGGCCGAAAGCGCAGCCTTGGTTGAACCGATTGACCCAGCTGTATTTCACCTGAACAATGAATACTGGGTTAGTTACTATATAGGCACCACTATCTTTGATAAGCGATTTGTTTTTGTACCCGACTCCATTCGGGAGGATAACCTGGTTTATATTAAAGAACTTGAAGTGAAAGGAATAGTGCACTCATGAAATCCAGACACGCTTTCACCACACCACTATTTCTGGTATTAATACTCTCCTGCCGGGAAAAGGCGCCTCACATCATAACCGTAACAAGCGAAATCCCTGCATCATCAATCGGCATTACCCTTCCGCATGAACATATTGTCGTTGACTTCATCGGGGCCGACAGCGTAAGTCCAGACCGATACGATTCTGATTCAGTTTTTATTCGGGTCTTGCCTTTTTTGAATGAACTTAAAAAACATCAGGTACAAACTTTTGTTGAGTGCACACCCAATTATCTCGGGCGCGATGTCAGGCTTCTTCAACGCCTATCTAAAGAAACCGGAATTAATATTATTACCAACACCGGCTACTATGGCGCGGCCCATGAAAAATATTTACCCCAACATGCCTTCACTGAAAGTGCCGAAGAGCTGGCGCAGCGTTGGATTGATGAGTTCAACAACGGTATCAATGGCACCGGAATAAAACCCGGCTTCATGAAACTTAGCGCAGATACCGGCCCGTTAACAGAAACCCAACGAAAAATTATGAAGGCCGGTGCCTTGGCTCATCTAAAAACAGGACTCAGCATTGCCGTACATTCTGGCGATGGGAATGCAGCCAAAGAAGAACTGGAAATCTTTTTGGAGAATGGCGTTGCGCCTGATGCCTTCATCTGGGTGCATGCGCAAAACGAAAAGAATTTTGAAATGTTTAAAGAAATGGCTTCACAAGGTGTGTGGGTGGAGTTTGATTATGTCCATACCGAAACCATTGAGCAATACGTGGGCTTTATGAACTATATGAAAGCGAATAACCTGCTTCACCGCGCCTTGCTTTCGCATGATGCCGGCTGGTACAATGTAGGTGAAGCTGGTGGTGGTGGGTTTCGGGGTTTTACTGCCCTGTTTGAAATTTTATTACCACGTCTGCTGGAAGAAGGTTTTACCCAAAATGAAATTGATCAGGTTATAAAAATTAATCCGGCACAAGCTTTTCGCGTTGGCGTAAGAAAAAGGTAAGCAACATTTCCGGTAGATTACCAATCCAAAGATTATTATCTTAACACCATGATTACCGAACTGCGCGACATTCTATTTTTAGATATTGAAACGGTTGCCGCTACCGATAACTACGCTGTGCTGGACGAACGCCTGAAAGTTCAATGGTCGCGTAAAGCTTCCTTTCTGAAACGCGAAGAAGGCGTTACCGATGAACAACTGTTTCACCAACGCGCGGGTATCTATGCCGAGTTCGGAAAAATTGTATGCATTGCCGTTGGGAAATTATTTGATACCGAAACCGGTGAGTTAGGGCTTAAAACAAAAGCCTATTACGGGCACGATGAAAAGGCACTGCTACAGGATTTTAAATCGATGCTAGAAAAGCTCGATAACGAAGTGCGCTTTTGTGCCCACAACGGAAAGGAATTTGATTATCCATACATGAGCAGGCGCATGCTGGTGAATTCCATAACGTTGCCTCAACCCCTAAACCTTGCGGGGCGAAAGTCATGGGAAGTAAATCACCTGGATACCATGGAACTCTGGAAGTTTGGCGATTACAAGCACTATACTTCCCTCGATTTGCTGGCCGCTATTTTTAATATCCCCTCCAGTAAAAATGGCATTGACGGCAGCCAGGTTAACTCCGTTTATTATAAAGAAAAAGACCTGGAACGAATCAAAGACTACTGTGTTAGTGATGTAGTCGTACTTACGCAACTCTATTTAAGGATGAAAAACATACCGCTTGTTCAGGACAAGAACATCATAACTACTTCATGAGTAAAAGAAAAAAACAAAAAGGATCCGAGTCAACAGCTAAGCAACAATTTGAATCCGGAATACTTTCGGTACTAAACGAAGCGCAAGGCCGGGCTTACAGTATAAAGCAAATTGCCAAAAAGCTGGGCTTGAAAAAGCGCGATGATATCAAGGCCATGACTTTTTCAGTATATGAACTGGAGGAAGCTGGAAAAATCAAAGAACTGAGCAACGGCACCTATGCCAGTGCACAAAAAGAGAAAACACTAACCGGCATTGTCGATCATGTAAGCTCGCGCTTTGCGTATGTAAAAATCGGTGAAGACCGGCCTGATGTGTACATCAAAGCCCGCGACCTCGGCTCTGCGGTTGACGGTGATACCGTGAAGATAGCGATACTTCCTTCACGACATGGTGAACATCCGGAAGGAAAGGTGGTTGAAATTATCCGCAGAAACAGAAACCAGTTTGTAGGCAAGCTGGAACTTTCAAAGAACTTTGCCTTTGTAGTAGCCGACTACCGGAAAATCCATAAAGATTTTTTCATCGCACACAATAATATCAACGGTGCCAAATCAGACGATAAGGTAATTGTTGAAATACTGAACTGGGGTGATGGTGAGGAAAATCCGGAAGCCAAAGTAGTCAACATTTTGGGTAGGGCTGGTGAAAACGAAGCTGAGATCCATTCCATTATGGCTGAGTTTGGTCTTCCTTTTAAATTTCCACCAAATGTTGAAAAAGAAGCCAGCAAAATTGAAGAAGGGATTACCGCAGCAGAAATAAAAAAACGCAAGGATTTCCGCAGTGTCACCACATTTACTATCGATCCGGAAGATGCCAAAGATTTTGATGATGCCCTTTCGTTGCAACTGCTGCCCAATGGAAATTACGAAGTAGGTGTACACATTGCCGATGTCACCCACTATATACAACCTAATTCGAACCTTGAGCGTGAAGCCTTTGAAAGAGCCACTTCAGTTTACCTGGTGGATCGAACCATCCCCATGTTGCCGGAGAAATTATCCAACGAACTCTGCTCCCTCAGACCGAAAGAAGATAAGCTGACCTTTGCCGCTGTTTTTGAACTGGATAAAAATGCGAACATCATCACCGAATGGTTTGGGCGAACCATCATTCACTCTGACCATCGCTTCACCTACGAAGGAGCACAGGAAGTAATTGAAACAGGTAAGGGATTATTTGCCGAAGAGCTTAAGATACTAAACGAGCTGGCCTTAAAACTTAAGAAAGATCGCTTCGCCAAAGGAGCCGTAAACTTTGAAACAACCGAGGTGAAGTTTAAGCTTGATGAAAAGGGAAAGCCCCTGGCGGTAATTCCGAAAGTGAGGAAAGACGCCCATAAACTTATTGAAGAGTTTATGCTGCTGGCCAATAAACAGGTAGCTACCCATGTGTATAAGCAAAAGAAGGGGCCGGAGAAGAATACGTTCGTATACCGCATCCACGATTTTCCTGACCCCGACCGGGTGAAAGACTTTGCCAACTTTGCCAAGCAGTTCGGCCACCGGATAAATGTGGACGAACAATCTATTTCACGTTCCTTGAACAAACTCATGAACGAAATTGATGGTAAACCCGAGCAAAACGTATTGCAACAACTGGCCGTTCGTTCCATGGCCAAGGCAAAATATTCTACAGAAGCGAAAGGACATTTCGGGTTAGCCTTCAATCATTATTCTCACTTTACCTCCCCCATCCGCAGGTATCCGGATATGATGGTGCACCGCTTGCTGCAACATTATCTTGACGGAGGAAACCCCGTTAGCAAAACAGAGTATGAGCCTAAGTGCGTACACTCATCTGAACGCGAAAAGCGTGCAGCCGATGCCGAGCGTGCCTCCATCAAATACAAGCAGGTAGAATTTATGTCGCTCATGGCCGGTGATAAGGCTTACGATGGACTTATATCAGGTGTTACCGAGTGGGGTATCTATGTGGAGATTATTGAAACCAAATGTGAAGGCATGATCCGCATGGCCGATATGGATGACGACTACTATGAATTTGATGAAAAGAATTACTGCATTGTCGGCAGGCGAAATAAAAAGATTTACACCCTGGGCGACCAGGTTCGGGTGCGCGTAAAGAAAACCGATGTGGACAGAAGATTGATTGATCTTGTGTTCGCTAAACAATAATCTTGTTTTTCCATTTATTACAGCATGCACACAATTTCATCCTATAAGCGCCTGATCGATCAGGAAATCAGCAAACATAAATTTGGCCAGGCACCTGATTCTCTGTATGAACCCATCCGTTACCTGATGGGCCTGGGCGGCAAGCGCATGCGACCCCTGTTGGTGCTGCTGGCCTATTCCCTGTTTAAAAGAGATGTAAAATCTGTGGTGAAGTATGCCGTGGCCGTGGAGGCCTTCCACAATTTTACGCTGATGCACGATGACATTATGGATAATGCACCGCTGCGCAGAGGAAACGTTACCGTACACGAAAAGTGGAATGTGAACACGGCCATCCTTTCGGGAGATGTTATGCTGGTGCGGGTTTACGATATGTTTTTATCACTAAAACCAGAGGTACTGAAGTCTGTGCTGAAGGCCTTCAACACCTGTGCAGCCGAAGTATGCGAAGGGCAGCAGTGGGACATGGAATTTGAAACCATAAACGCGGTAACGGTGGATCAATACATCAACATGATCCGGCAAAAAACTGCCGTGTTGTTAGGCTTTAGCCTGGAGTTAGGCGGTATGCTGGCAGACGCGTCTCAAACCGATTGTAAGGCGCTGCGCGAGTTTGGCATCAACATCGGTATTGGTTTTCAGTTGATGGACGATTTGCTGGATGCGTATGCCGATCCAAAGAAATTTGGCAAACAGGTAGGTGGCGATATCATCGCCAACAAGAAAACATTTCTACTGATCACGGCCCTCGAACATGCCAACAAACAACAACATAACGAACTTCAGCATTGGCTGCAGACTAAAAAGTTTAACAAGCGAGCAAAAGTTAAGGCTGTTAAAAATATCTATGATGAACTTCAGATTCCTGAAATAACGGAGAACAAGATTAAACAATACTTTAAAAAAGGTTTTAACCAACTGGATACAGTTAGTGGGAACAAATCAGCCAAAGCAATGCTAAAAGCTTTTACAGAAGCGTTAATTGCGCGCCAATCGTAAATTACTCCTCCTCTTCACAGTCATCCCAACACTCGCTGCAAGGTTGTTGAACAACGGTGTACTTGTATAAAATAGATTCGTGTGCCATGCGCACCGGCCATTCGTCAAGCCCATAGAAAAACCACCCGGTTATCGGCTCATTGTCATCTTCCCACTGCATGTAATACGTTTTGGCTATGTTCTCGTCCTGATCGTGCACCGAGAGTACCAAACGCCCGGCCTCATCGATATAAAACGATTTGATCAGCGCAAATGAGGCATCCTGCCCCCAGCCAATCATTAAGGTATCGCTGTTTATCTGGACCATCATGTTATCGGCATCGCATGGGCGGAAGATAATGTAGGTACCATCATCCTGTTCAGTGAGTTGCTGCCATTCGCCTTGCAAATCACTTAGCGTAAATGATGTAGAGGATACACCGGAAGCAGATTTGTCACTATTCTCCTGACGACCAGACGAACAAGCCATGACCAACACAAAGAGGAGGGGGAAAAAGTTTTGCATAGATAAAGATACTGAATAACCCTAAAATGTTATAACCACATAGAAACATAGGGCACATAGAAAATTTGAATCAATCAACTATGTGTTCTATGTGCCTATGTGGTTTTTAATAAAAATTCAATGTGAGTATCCGCTTCCAATCCTAAAATTGGCGTCATTGCGAGTGGCAGCGAAGCAATCCCAATTTCAACGTTGAAAACGAGATTGCTTCGGTCGTACCTCCCTCGCAATGACGTCAACTTAATACTTTAGGACTCTTTATGGATACTCGCAAAATTCAACAACCGATTCACATTCACCTTATAAAAATTTTTGCAAACCTATCTCCCACTTTCTTTCTTGAATAGGTTTGCTCAGCAAGTTTACGCGCGTTTTGCTGATACTCTCTAAGATGTGCAGGATCGGCAAGGAAAGGTTTGATCTGACGAATGAAGTCATCCGGATTCTTTGGGTCAACGGCTATGCCGCAGGTGTGTTGTGAAAGTTCATCTTTAATCCAACCTCCAAAATTGATCACGATAAGTTTGCCGACAGCCAGTCCGTCAAAGTATTTATTCGGGGAGCCCGTTTCCAAAACGGGCAAGTGTTTGTAGCTAACCATTACGGCATCCGTCACATTCAACACATCGCGCACCGCCTCCCGATTTAAAAATCCGGTTAACGAAATGTTGGTTAGTTTTTGCTCATCCATCATTCGTTGCAGGTCGTCATACACTTTCCCATCTCCACAAATCAAAAAATGTATGTTCAGGTTTTTAGCCTGGGCCCGCTCAGCGCAGTGCACCATATATTCCAATCCGTTGGCCAGACCAAGCGTGCCGACATAGGAAATAACAAACTTGTTCTGAACACCAAAGCGCTGCACTAGTTCATTTCGCTTAGGCTCCGGTTTATAAAAATCAATGTCGGCCATATTGGGTACCTGGTAAACTGTTTTGCCGGGTGCTTTTTTTTCAATAGCATCCTGAATGGGTTGTGATAACGCCACAACGGCAACAGCTTTTCTATAAATCAGTTTCTCCAATTTGTAAAGCATGAATTTCAGTAGTGGATTTTTAATAAACCCCATCTGCACGGGCGCTTCAGGCCATAAGTCGCCCACTTCAAAATAATATGGAATCTTGTATCGGAGTTTAATCCACAAGGCAGCCAGGCCTGTTGTTAGCGGAGTTGAAATGGCATACACCACATCAGCCTCGCGAAATTTACCAGCATACTTTACAATATGCCATACAAAAAGCCAGAACGAATAAACGCGTTTGAAAAAACCATACCGGTTGTTGTAGTCCACCGGCAGGTAATGGATTTCAATTCCTTCAAAAGTAATTTTCTTGATGTTGGTCTCGTTGTGCGTGGTAATCACCACAACGTCAATACCTTTTTGAGTCAGCGCATTGGCGAGGTAATAGGAACGCAAAGCACCTCCGGTTCGGGGTGTGTTAAAGAATTGATGAAGAATAAGGACTTTCACAGAATAGCTACACAAAGTATAAAGGTTATAGAGGCTGAGAAAACTTTTGCTTAATTTTTATTAGCTTTAAAGTAAACAAACCCCCAAAGCATATGAAAAAATTACGTTTCATTACGTTTCATTACGTTTCATTACTAGTAGCCATGGTATTTTATTTTTCCAAATCTCCAACGGCTTTTTCGCAAAATTTGAATTGGGTAAAACAAATTTCAGGCACAGGTACCGACTACATCAAAAGTATGGTCAAAGACGGCAGCGGCAATCTTTATGTATGTGGATCATTTACAGGTTCTATTGACTTTGGTAATGGAGTCAGCATTGGTCCTTCGTCTGGTGCGGATATCTGGTTCGGAAAATACACCAGTACAGGCAATTTGATTTGGGCACACGCCCTAATTGGCGGTGATGATGACGAAGCGTGGGATATTGCCATCGATAATGCCAATAACATTTATATTACTGGGTTTTATGGAACATCAGCACCATTGGATTTTGATCCGGGATCAGGTAGCACTACAATACCCCAAGGCGGTGCGTTTACTGCAAAATATAATAGCAATGGTATATTTCAATGGGTGAGACCTATCCTTGGTGCCGGTAAATCGGTTAATTATGCAATTGCTTCTGATGGCTCCGGTAATATTTTTGTTAGCGGTAGGTTTGCCGCTTATCCCGGGTTTAATTATGATTTTAAAACTGGTACTGGCGCTTATAATCCAGGTACAGGTACTATCTTAAATTCTGCGAATGGAAGAATGTATATAGCACGCTACAACAGCAGTGGTACAGTAACTTGGGCGAAAAACTTTGGTGGAGAATTTGCCGAACCATCCGATTTAACACTGGATGCCTCAAACAACCTACATATTACCGGAGTATTTAGCGGTACGAATGTAGATTTCAATGCTGGCTCAGGCCAAAATAATCTCACCAGCTCAAATGGTAGCGCTTTTATTGTTAAATATAATTCGTCCGGAAACTTTAGTTGGGTAAGACAGATCAATGGCCAGGTTGGCGATGAAGGAAGATCAATAGGCGTTGACGGTTCAGGTAACGTTTATGTAACAGGAAAAGTAAATACCAATGGAGGCAACATTTTCTTAGCTAAGTATAACTCTTCCGGAACGCAACAAACTATTAGATCTATCGGAGGCTTAAATGATGACATTGGTCAAACAGTGCTGGTTGATGGTGGGAACTTGTACTTAATGGGCTATTTTAATGGAGCAAATGTGGAGTTTAATCCGGGTGGTTCGGGAGGATCAAAACCGCTTTCCTCAAGTGGAAGCTTTCACAATTTTTTCTATAGTAGATATACACTTTCTAATCTGGACTGTCAGTGGGCACGTACAATTGATTTTAATATTGCCGGTGACTACCAGATTAATGGTGCGCGTATTGTAAATAATATCCTGGTATTGGCCGGTAATACGGCAGGATCGGGCGATTTTAATTCTTGCGGATCATCTTCCACTTTTTCAGCCACTACATTGGATGGATTTTTTGTTGGGTACAACGCCTCAAACAGTCCATTGCAAATAACCGGACCTTCTGTGGTTTGCAAGCCTGTAGATGGCACAACCACGTATACAATCGTAAACGCCCCTCCGGGAACTTCGGTTTCATGGAGCACTAGTCCTGGTAATTTACTTTCTCCATCAACAGGAATAGGAAATTCATTTGTCACCACGCCAACTAATCCATCCGTCAGCGGGTTTGTTACAGTAACAGCAACTGTTGCGGGGGTTTGTGGAGGAAGTGTTGTGCGCACCGTATGGGTGGGTGAGCCACCAATTACCTATCAACCACCCGGGCAAAATCCATGCTCATCAAACCCGTACTATTATACAAGTTTAATTGAAGGCGCTTTTTACGAATGGACTGTGGACAATCCAAACGTGTGGATAGTTTCTCCCAATGGATATTTTTCTTGTGCTGTTATCTCCATTGATCCCGAGTACTTTACTATTTCAGTAACCGTATCTTCGGGTAATTGCAGCTATACGGTCAGCTTACCGGGCCAACTCAGCCCGGGGTTGTATTGTCAATGCTTCTATGATCCTTTTCAATGCCCGGGTCAGGGTGGTGGAATGGGTTTCTCTGTTTATCCCAATCCAACTTCTGAGGAATTAACCCTAAACATAGACGATCAAAACCTGGTTTCAGAATATGCGTTTGAAATTTACGACCAGTATGGGTACCTGGTTAAGAAGGTAAAGGGTTCCGAAAAATCGCTTTCAATTGATGTGCGCGGCTTTAAAAAAGGCAATTACATCCTGCATTTCGTTACGAAAGACAAACGTGAAATAGGTCGGTTCCTGATTGAGTGATGATGAATTATTGGAAGCCGGTCACTTTAACCGGCTTCCATTTACTAGCTGTTGAAATGCGGGTATTCACTTTACTATTCCAGTTTCTTGTATTTTTTTCGTTTGGTCAGAAACAAGCATCCGTTTGGTACTTTGGTGAGTATGCTGGACTGGCTTTTACTTTTGAGGGACCAGTTGAGTTGCAAAATAGTGCCTTGAGTACCACGGAAGGTTCTGCATCCATCAGTGATGCAAGTGGCGAGCTCATTCTCTATACAGATGGTACAACCGTTTACAATAAGAATCATCTACCTATGAAAAATGGTAAAGGACTTTGGGGTCATTATTCAACCACACAGAACCTGATCATACCTCAGCCAGGAAATGATTCAATTTTTTTCATTTTTACTATGTCTCCACAACACAACGCAATATTTGCCGATGATTCTGTGGGTTGCCACTTCAGTGTTGTTAACCTGAATCGTGAAAATGGACTAGGCGAGGTCGTTCTAAAAAACACATTGCTGCTTAAGAACTCAACAGAAAAAATAACAGCCATTCATCACGCAAATTCAACAGATATCTGGGTTATTACACACGAATGGGGAAGTAATTGCTTCCGATCTTACTTGGTTAACTCAACAAATATTCAGAGGGATGGAATATCAAGCTGTATTGGAACAATTCATCAGGGTGGCGGAGTCCTACCTGGAGACAATGAAAATGCAATTGGTCAAATGAAACTTTCTCCAGACGGGTCAACTATTGCGCTGGTTCTTAGTCGTTCCAAGAAACTTGAGATTTTTGGCTTCAACAAAAGTACTGGACAAATTTCCAGCTTGATTGCCTCAATTTCAAATTTTGATCAATTGGCTATTGGCCAATATTATGGCCTTGAATTTTCCCCAAATAACAAATTCATATACATCACTGTAACCATTGGTTGTGGGTCTAACCTTGCTGACAACCCAAGTCAAGTTTGGCAATACTCAATCGAGAATCAAAAGACCACAAAAATTGGTTCTTTTGTTGGTTCACTCAATGCCATGCAACTTGCCCTTGATGGTAAAATTTACATATCTGCCTGTAATGATATAACCGGTGAATCGGACTACATGGCCGTCATTAATAACCCGGGCAGGGAAGGAAGAGCCTGCAATTTTCAAACCCGTGCCGTTTCATTACAGGGCAGAAAGAACAAACTTGGATTACCCAACTTCATCCAATCCTACTTTCGTTTTGAAGACCCGGTTATTGAGATGCCGAATGTGTTTACACCCAATGGAGATGAATACAATCCCATCTTTAAACCCATCCGTTTTGAAAACATGCTGGAGGCCGATCTGCAAATCATTAACCGGTGGGGACAGGAAGTGTTTTACACCCAAGAGGTGAAAACCGGTTGGAACGGAGGTGATGCGGCCAATGGTGTGTACTATTGGCTGTTACGCTATGAAGGCAAAAATGGAAAGATAGGAACAGCCAAAGGGTACATTCACTTGATCCGTTAACTTAATGATGCTTCACAGCAGATGCATTTCGCGAATAACTCAGAATATTCAGCACCGTTTGAGGCGAAGGCTCTAACTGTGAAGCGTCCATTTCCTTTTTAAGGGCGCTCATGCTGGTGTACATCGCCTGAAGTTCCGAATCGGTAAGCAGGGCTCTGTTAATTTCCTGCGTCTCCTTCTCCGTAGTCTCGTGGTATAGATACCTGATCAGGTCGTCTTGGGTAAAAGTCTTTATCATAGGCAAGCTGGTTATTGTTCATCTTCTTTCTGAGATTAATGAGTGCATAACGCATTCTGCCCAACGCGGTGTTAATGCTTACCCCGGTGCGGTCGGCAATTTCCTGAAAACTCATCTTCAGGTAATGCCGCATAATCAGCACCTGCTTCTGCTCGGTTGGTAACTCCCGGATGAATCCCCGGAGCCTGGATTTGGTGTCTTGCATAATCTGCTTCGACTCCATTGACTCCTCGGAAAAATCCATCGAGTTGAACAATCGGCTTCCATCTTCCAACACTATTTCCGGATAGCGTTTCTTCTTCCGGAAATGATCTATGGCCAGGTTGTGCGCAATGCGACTGATCCACGGTAAGAATTTGCCCTCTTCATTATACCGCCCCCCGCGTATGGTGTTTACCGCTTTAATGAACGTTTCCTGTAACAAGTCCTCGGCCACGTAACGGTCCCGGACGATCAGGTAGATGGCGGTATACAACCTCGATTTATGGCGGTGCAGAAGCGTTTCAAAAGCCCCTTCGTTACCATTTTGATAGCTCAACACTAATTCGCTATCACTACTTCTGTTCTCAATCATCTATCTCACATTTAGGTAACGTAGAAGTCTATCTCGATATTGTATGGGGGTTTAGTGGAACAATAAGGATGAAAAGATATAAATATTCCGAATCAGCGCAAATAATTTCCTTAAAATTCTTGTCTGTAACTAAAATTCTTTAGGTATTTGCTTTCTGTTTTTTGAGCCTAAAACCTTATGTCCCTTAACAAAAAGCGAATTATTAAAAGTCTGGAGAACCTGAGCGAGGACCTGCACGAACTTTTGAAGCGACAGTACCCAAACGGGTATGAAAGCAGCATAACCCGCATAATGAATGCCAAAAAAGAGCCCATTTTCGTCTTTCCGCTGGAAACTGATGATGCCATTTACCTGGTAAAGGTACCGGCTACCAAAAACAGCGATGGAGGCTATGATGTGGAGTCTGGTGCACCCCAGGAATTTGACAGCGATGGTGGTGGAGATGATGACTATGGCTCAAATGATGACTTTGAATCGGGCGGGGACGATGATGGCTTTGGAGATGATGATGAAGGGGGTGCCAAGAGAAGTCGTGAGGCAAGCTATGATCCCGATTTTGATAATTAAACATTAATAAACTCAAGTAAATGGAACACCATCCCCGCGGATGGTGTTTTTTATTCCATCACACCACAACATTTAATTACTAATTTACCACGGTGAATACCGCATACCCTCGTGACTGATACTCAACTCGACAACCTCGATCCCAAAGAATACATCATCATAAAACGGGCACGGGTAAACAACCTCAAAAACCTGAGCGTTGCCATTCCGCGAAACAAACTGGTGGTTATTACCGGGCTCTCTGGCTCGGGTAAATCGTCATTGGCGTTTGATACCCTGTTTGCAGAAGGCCAGCGGATGTATGTGGAAAGCCTAAGCTCCTATGCCCGCCAGTTTTTGGGTCGTATGGAAAAACCAGAGGTAGATTATATCCGGGGCGTTTCTCCGGCCATCGCCATCGAACAAAAAGTAAATACCCGAAACCCCAGGTCAACGGTAGGAACAACTACCGAAATATATGATTACCTGAAGTTGCTGTTCGCCCGCATCGGCAAAACGTACTCACCGGTAAGTGGCAAGGAGGTAAAACGCGATACCGTAACCGATGTAGTAAATGAAATCAACAAACTGCCCGAAGGCACCCGCATTATGGTGGCCAGTCCGCTTGCGCTGAAAAAAGGCAAAAAAATACAGGAAGAATTAAACCTGCTGTTAAGCAAAGGCTTTGCCCGGGTACTTGTTGATGGTGAGCCAAAATTTATTGAAGATCTTTTAGCCGAAAAGAAAAAGGCAACCGCCAAGGATGCCCGTATGGAAATACTCATTGACCGGGCTGCTGTAAATGCAAGCGATGAGGATACCGTTTTCAGACTTTCAGATTCCATTCAAACTGCTTTCTATGAAGGGCATGATGAATGCATCATCTATGCCGAAGGTCATAAACCCATGCACTTCTCCGACCGGTTTGAATTGGACGGCATCAAGTTCACAGAACCTTCTGTGAATTTTTTCAGCTTCAATAACCCTTATGGCGCTTGTCGTACGTGTGAAGGATTTGGAAAAGTTTTGGGTATTGATGAGGACCTTGTAATACCCGATAAATCCCTATCGGTGTACGAAGGTGCTGTAGCCCCATGGCGAAGTGAAGTAATGGGCGAATGGCAAAAACCTTTGTTGAAAAACGGCATCAAGTTCGATTTCCCGATCCATCGTCCGTACCATGAGTTATCGGAAAAAGAAAAAGAAGTGTTATGGAATGGTAACGCTTACTTCGATGGTATTCATGCCTTCTTCAAATACCTGGAATCCAAAACACACAAAATACAATACCGGGTTTTATTATCGCGTTACCGCGGAAGAACCAATTGCCCCGATTGTAAAGGAACACGCTTACGCAAGGATGCCCACTACGTGAAGATTGCCAATACCTCCATCATTGACCTGGCGTTATTGCCCATGGAAGATGCACTGGAGTTCTTCACCAAACTCAAATTACCTGAGTACGATAAAAATGTTTCGAACAGAATTTTAACCGAAATTACTACGCGATTGGAATACCTGGTGAAAGTAGGCTTGGGGTATTTAACCTTAAACCGACTTACCTCCACGCTTTCGGGTGGTGAATACCAGCGTATAAAACTGGCCACTTCTTTGGGCAGTGCGTTGGTAGGGTCGATGTATATTATGGATGAACCGAGTATCGGCCTGCACCCAAAAGACACAGCACGTATGATTGAGGTGCTGAAATCGTTACGCGATTTGGGAAACACCGTCATTGTGGTTGAGCATGAAGAAGAAATCATGCGGGCTGCCGATCAGATTATTGATATCGGACCGGATGCCGGTGCGCATGGCGGACAACTTGTTTATCAGGGTACGCTAAAGGATCTGAATGCCCGCATGACCAACGGACAGGGAAAATTTGTTTCGCACACCACCAATTATTTAGCAGGAATGGACAAAATTGATATTCCTGCCAAGCGAAGAAAATGGAAAGACTCCATTACCATTGTCGGTGCGCGGGAAAACAATCTGAAAAATCTTACTGTCCAATTTCCATTAGGGGTGTTAACCGTAGTTACAGGTGTTAGTGGTTCAGGCAAATCAACCCTCATCAAAAAAATTCTTTACCCCGCGGTTGGTCGTTTAAGCGGATCGGTGGCAGAGTCTCCCGGCAAATACGATAAACTGGAAGGTGATCTTTCACGTATCACACAAGTAGAGTTTGTGGATCAGAATCCCATTGGAAAATCATCCCGTTCCAATCCAATTTCATACGTAAAAGCCTATGATGCCATCCGGCAGTTGTATGCCGAGCAACCCCTTGCCAAACAACGCGGCTACAAACCCTCACACTTTTCATTCAATGTGGAGGGTGGGCGTTGTGAAACGTGCGAAGGGGAAGGTGAGATAAAAGTAGAGATGCAGTTTATGGCCGATATTTTTCTGAAATGTGAATCGTGCTATGGAAAGCGTTTCAAACAAGAAGTTTTAGAGATTGAGTATAACGGTGCAACCATTGCCGATGTACTGAACATGACCGTGGAAGATGGACTAGAGTTTTTTAAAGAAAAAAAATCCATCCATGAAAAAATCCAACCGTTATTTGATGTGGGCATGGGGTATGTAAAACTGGGACAATCCTCCAATACCTTAAGCGGAGGCGAGGCACAACGTGTGAAGCTGGCATCCTTCCTTGGTAAAAATTCTGCTGATGGCAGGATACTTTTTATTTTCGATGAACCCACCACCGGCCTGCATTTCCATGATATTTCAAAATTATTAAAAGCCATCAATGCATTGGTCGACCAAGGGCATACGGTAATCGTAATTGAGCACAACATGGAAGTAATAAAGTGTGCCGACTGGATTATAGATCTGGGCCCTGAGGGCGGGGAGAAAAAAGGTGGTAAGCTATTATTTGCCGGAATACCTGAGGATATGGTGAAGAAGGCAAAGGGCAGTTATACGGCTGAGTTTTTAAGTGAGAAATTAAATTCCTAATGACGTCCGGAACTTTAGTGAGTATGGTTGCGAGAAACAGGTTTAAAGTCCCTTAATCAATTCTACATATAATTCCGTAAGCTTCGGCTCGGCCTTGCCGGCTACCTTCACAATCTCTTTCAGGTTTACCGGTTTAAGGTTATCCGGATCACAGTCATCGGTTAACACCGAAATGGCACAGCACGGCAGACTCATGTGGTTGGCTACAATTACTTCCGGTACGGTGCTCATGCCTACTGCATCGCCCCCGATTTTTCGCAAAAATCTGTACTCGGCACGGGTTTCTAAATTAGGCCCCATAACAGGAATATAAACACCTTCATTCAACCTGATTTTTCTTGCTTTCGCGATTTGTTTGAGTTTTTGATTCAGAACTTTTGAATATGGCTCACTCATATCCGGAAAGCGTGGACCTAACAGTTCATAATTCTCACCCCGCAATGGATTGTCCGGAATAAGATTGATGTGATCATCAATCAACATTAACTGACCCTTCTTCCAATCCGGATTCAGGTTACCGGCCGCATTGGAAATCAAAAGATACTTAATGCCGAGAAGTTTCATTACGCGAACAGCTAACGTAATTTTCTTCAGGTTGTAACCTTCATAATAATGAAAGCGACCCTGCATGGCCAGCACTTTCTTCCCTCCTATTTCTCCATATATCAGGTGACCTTTATGATATTCAACTGTAGAGATCGGGAAGTGGGGAATAGTGTTATAATTAATAACAAGTGGTGATTTGATTTTCTCGACAAAAAGATTGCCCAACCCGGTGCCAAGAATTACTCCAACTTCCGGGGCCTTAACGCCACGCTTCAAAAGAAAATCTGTAGCCTCCTTTATTTCGTGCATCATACTTCTGGTTCTTTCATGATTACAATTGCCCGATTAACCCGGTAAAAAGCTTGACCAGTTTTTTCTCCGAAGCTGAGGCTGTATCGACAATGTTCTGAAGTTCTACACGGTGTAAATTGTCGGGGTCGCAATCGTTGGTCAGCACCGAAACCGCGCAACATGAAATACCCATGTGGTTAGCCACCAGCACTTCAGGCACGGTGCTCATGCCTACCACATCCGCGCCCAGTATACGGAGGTAGCGGTACTCAGCCCGAGTTTCCATACTCGGTCCCTGCACGGCTGCATAAACACCTTTATGTAGTTTGATTTTATTCTCTTTTGCTATTTTCTCAAGTATCCTATTAAGTTTCTGATCATACGGTTCGCTCATATCCGGAAAGCGAGGGCCAAAAAGTTCTGAGTTTTCTCCACGCAATGGATTGTCGGGCTGAAGGTTAATGTGGTCGTCCAGCATCATAAGTTCGCCTTTATGCCAGCTCAAATTCAAATTACCTGCTGCATTGGAAACCAGCAGGCTTTCAACCCCTAGTAATTTCATAACCCGAATGGGTATAGCAATCTGCTGCATGCTGTAGCCTTCATAATAATGGAAGCGGCCACGCATCACCATCACATACTTTTTTTTCACTTCGCCAAAAATCAACTGGCCTTTGTGCGAGGTTACTGTGGTGACCGGAAAATGCGGGATGACGTTGTAATTGATAACAATGGGATTTTTTACTTCATCAATAAATAAATTTCCGAGTCCGGTACCTAAAATCACACCCACTTCGGGTTTGTGCTTAATCTTCTTTTGCAGGAATTCCGTGGCTTCTTTTACCGGGTGTAACATAGCTGTATAGATCTCCTCAAATGTAATAATTCAAATACAACTGTTTCCGCATATCATGGTAAATGCAGCTATTGTAAAAGCGTGTGCCTGTTATCATCAAATTGAAGTATCTTTAAAATTACGCTGCGAACAAAAGCCAAGTCTATGAAAAAGTTATTCGTACTCATTACAATTCTCTTGATCGCCCAGGTGGCCACAAGTCAATCCTTCAATACTTTTCCGGTTACCACCCAAAAACCTCCGCTACACGGTCGGCACTGGATGGCCGTAACCGGTAAACCTCTTGCGGCAACAGCCGGTGCTATGATTTTCAGTAAAGGAGGCAATGCCGTGGATGCCTCATGTGCCATGCTGGCGGCAACCTGCACTATGTGGGATGTGCTGAGCTGGGGAGGTGAAACCCAGGCACTGATTTATAATCCCAAAACCAAAAAAGTTATTGCCATTAATGCACTGGGTGTAGCACCCACCGGGGCATCTGCGCAATTCTTTAAAGACAAGGGCATGAAATATCCTCCGCAGTACGGACCGCTGGCAGCGGTTACGCCTGGCACACCGGGCGGACTCATGACTATGCTGGCTGAGTACGGAACGATGAGCCTGAAAGATGTACTAACGCCTGCCATGCAAATGGCAGAAGGTTATCCGATAGAAGCGCAAACCGCCAATTCAATAGAACGTGAAAAAGCGCGCATTAAAGAATGGCCGTATTCTAAAAAAGTTTTTCTAACACATCAGGGTGAGCAACGCGAAGCACCTTATGCCGGTGAAATTTTTGTTCAGAAAGATTTATTGGAAACACTAAAAAAATTAGTGGACACTGAACAACAGGCACTGAAAAAAGGTAAGTCAAGGAAAGAAGCCATCTATGCCGCTTACGATCGGTTTTATAAAGGCGACATCGCAAAAGAGTTTGCGCGTGGTTGTCAGGAACAAGGAGGTTTGATTACCGAACAAGACCTCGCCAACTGGAAGATAAAAATCGAAGAACCCTTAATAACTACCTATAAAGGCATTGAGGTGTATAAACTTCAGCAGTGGACACAAGGCCCGGTGATGTTGCAAACCCTGAACATCCTGGAAAATTTCGATTTGAAGGCGATGGGCTATAACACATCACGATACATTCACACGTTATATCAATCCATGAACCTGGCTTTTGCCGATCGTGATTTCTATTATGGTGATCCTGCTTTTGCTCCGGAAGAGCCCATGAAAGGTTTGCTCTCAAAAGAATATGCCAAAGAGCGGGCAAAACTCATCAACCCAAATCGCAACGATCCGAAAATAGGACCGGGAGACCCTTATCCCTACGAAGGAAAAGTAAACCCATATACCGATTTATTAAAAGTGTGGGGCAACCATCAAAGCAATCTGTACAACCCCATGAATGAAAAATATTTCGAAGACTTTGCAGCAGGAACAACATCCGTAGAAGCTGCCGACAAAGAAGGTTGGGTAGTATCCATTACACCCAGTGGCGGTTGGGTGCCTGCGTGCATCGCTGGAAACACCGGTATTGGCATGAGTCAGCGCATGCAAAGTTTTGTGTTGGATGAAAAGGAAAATCCGTTTAATGTGGTGGAGCCAGGCAAACGCCCGCGGGTAACGTTAACACCCAGCATGGCGCTAAAAGATGGCAAGCCTTTTCTTTCGTTTGCCAAGCAAGCCGGTGATGAACAGGATCAGCTACTCATTCAATTCTTTTTGAACATGGTAGAATTTGGAATGACCGTGCAAGAGGCCTGTGAAGCACCCAGCTTCCTTACCAACCAGATGTTTTCCAGCTTTGGTGATCACGAAAAACAACCCGGAGGCTTAATACTCAACAATCAAATGCCTCCGTGGTCACGGAAAGAACTCGGGCAGATGGGCTATCGCATATCGTACCGTGAGCGCACCAGCGGCCCGGTAAATGCAATTTTCTTTGACTGGAAAAACGGAAGTTTCTGGGGCGGATCGAGTAACCATGGGGAGGATTATGGATTGGGATGGTGATTACACTTACTAAAAAGTGGCGGTTTATTTTTACCTTTAGATTGCAAATTAAGAGCCAATGGAACGGATAGTAATTCAGGTTGATGACAGTGTTGGAAAAATCTACCACCTCCTTAGTGCTGATAAGCAGCAACAAATTTCTGAGGCCTTGAGCCTGTTGTTAAAAAAAGCAGCCAACGATATAACAAACGATACATACAAAACTCTATTGGACGAATTCGGCAACCAGGCTATTGCCAATGGGTTAACACCTGAAGTTTTAGAAGAACTTCTGAAAAAAAATGACTGATCTTTTTGTCATTGATACCAATGTACTGATTAGTGCTCACCTTCTTCCTCAATCTGCTACCCGACAAGCGTACGATCTGGTCTGGAAAAAAGGTATAGCAGTATTTTCAAAAGCTACTTTCCATGAGTTTGCTACAACATTTACGCGCGAAAAGTTTGAGCGGTATCAGCAACTCGAAAACCGACTGAGAATGATTGGGCTGATTGAAGATCGGAGCCATTTTAAAGAGGCCACCGTTCAAATTACAGAATGTCGCGATCCTAAGGATAATATGTTTTTGGAACTGGCCATTAGTTGTGCTGCTTCAGCTATAATTTCCAGCGATCCGGATCTGCTCCTACTCCATCCCTTCCGTGGCATCCCCATTCTTTCACCTGCCGATTTTCTAAATGCATTTAAGCAGTGATTTATAGTTTACTATACGAACCAACCCTCTTGCTCGATAAACAAAAATGCTTGTCCAACATCTCCATGATGGCAGCCAAGGCCCGCACAAACAACCTCAGCTTTCGGCCGCACTTTAAAACACACCAGTCGCATGAAGTGGGCAGGTGGTTTCGCTCCGTTGGTGTGGAGAAAATCACGGTCTCGTCTGTGAAGATGGCTGAATACTTTGCCAACGATGGCTGGCATGACATTACGGTTGCTTTTCCCGTTAACGTTCATGAGAAAGACCGGCTTAACCGGTTGGCCAAAAAGATCAGCCTCAATTTGTTGGTTGTTTCTCCGGAAACGGTTGATCACCTTGGAAAAGAAATTCTGCACCCGATCAACGTATTTGTTGAAATCGACACGGGATATCACCGCACCGGTGTTGCTCCGGAGCATGCTGCGCTGCTTGATGCCATCCTAAACCGCATTGAAGCCTATCCGCATGTAACGTTCAAGGGGTTTCTGACGCACGATGGCCACAGCTATAAAATCCGTAACGACAAAAAGGCTATCCTCAGCATTCACCAACATACGTTGGCCATAGCAAAATCGCTCAAAGAAAAATATTCCGGCAAGTATCCAGGAATAATCTTCTCACTGGGCGACACCCCAACCTGCAGTGTTGCTGAATCTTTCGCTGGAGTTGATGAGATTCGACCCGGAAACTTTGTGTTTTATGATTTTATGCAAGTTGCCATTGGCTCCTGTTCGTTAGAACAGGTGGCAATAGCCATGGCCTGCCCCGTTGTGGCAACGTATCCTGAACGAAACGAAATTGTTGTTCATGGAGGGGCGGTTCATTTTTCAAAAGATAATCTTGTTCTGCCAGTTGGCGCTACATCCTTTGGAAAAGTGGTGCGATTAACGAACGGTGGTTGGAACACCGAAGATACTGGCATGTATATTAAATCTGTTTCACAGGAACATGGAATCATCCATGCGGATAAGAATCAAGTCGAAAACATTAAGGTTGGTGATTGGCTTGGAGTGTTACCTATACATTCTTGTCTTACGGCTGATGTGATGAAGGCTTACAAAACCCTGGAAGGTGAAACGATTTCCATGATGCGGTAAAGGTTACATATAAAAATCTCCTGGCTTTGTTTCCGCTACTTCAGTAATAAACTGTGAAACTTTTTCTGTTACAGCTTTAAAGAAACGTTCACCCTTTTCCCTTGATGCTTTGCGCGGATCACCTACTCCCGTTGATGCGGTAACCTGCGTCCACTTGCGTTCAGCCCATGCCCAGCCCTCGCGAATGGCCGTGAATCTGAACTTCTTTGCAGCACCATCACTGGCTTCTGCCAGTGGTAACACCAAATCAGGACGTAAATACAGCAACAAGCTGGTTTCCATTTCACCGGCATGGTCGTCTTTATGCTCAAAGAATTGTTTCTGATCAATGGCCTGAAACCAGTTGCACGTTGTCAGAAACATATTCGGAAACTGCAGGCCGAGTTCACGAATCATGGACTTGAAATCATTTCCACCATGACTGTTCAGGATAATAAGTTTGTGAATATCTTGGCGGTTAAGCACATCCAATACATCACGCAACACAGCAAGCTGTGTTGACGGATTCATGTTGATATCAAGCTTCACATCAAACTGACCGGTGTTTACACCAAACGGAATTGCCGGCAACACAATCACTTTGGCGCCTTGCTCCCAGGCAAGCCGGCCAGCCTCTGCCGCTATGTGTTCAGATTCTATGATGTCGGTTGCGTAGGGCAAATGATAGTTGTGTGCTTCACAGGCTCCCCACGGAAGTACGGCTACTTCAAAAGAAGCATCCTTTATGTATTTCCAGTTTGATTCGGCCAGGATGTAGGGACGCATAGTCTCATTTAATCAATTCACCGGTAGTGCAATCTGGTAAACCTTGCCACGCTTCACCGTTAGCCTGTCATCGCGTAACCATGGGTTGTGACGTTTCAGCAATTTGTAATTTATTCCCTGCTGCTTGGAAAATTTAATCAGATCAGGAATGGTCTCCTTCACTTCAACATAGCGGAGTTGTTCCTTTTGGTACAAATGTTTTGGATTTACATTAAACCCATATTTAGTGGGGTTTTCAATTATTTCTTTTATGGCGATAATGCGAAATACATAGCGCGATGTTTCATCTACCAAATGTAAGTCATAAAAATTGTCCACCTTTTGGTTCTCCAATGCGCGACCTACACCGGCAATACCCCGGTTGTACGATGCTGCCACCAGTGTCCAGTTGCCAAATTTTCTATACGCGTTATTTAAATACTTGCAGGCGGCTTCTGTTGCCTTAAGCGGATCATAACGTTCATCAACTTCCTTTTCAATTTCAAGTCCCAATTCACGACCTGAGGTTTTTAAAATCTGCCAATAACCTACGGCATCTTTAGGTGAAATGTCATTTAACAATCCCGATTCAATTAGCGGAAGGTATTTGAAATCATCCGGAATGTTATGCTTGCGCAGAATTTCCTGCATTTGTGGAAGCCATCGGTTGGCACGCTTGATCAGAAAGATGGTACTGCTATGCAGATAAATATTAATCTGCAATTCGCGATCAAGCCGCTCCAGCACATCAGGAATTTCAATGGGCACCGATTCTCCGGCAAAGTTCAGGTTCCTGGGCAGATCGTAGGAGATGGCCGGGAAAGGTGGGGCTGCTCCATCCCAATCAGCCGGGGCCAGGGTGCCGTCCTGCATTTGTTGCTCCTGCTCCTGTTCAGCTACTAATTTCTTTATACGTTCATTAGAGAACCGTACATAGCCAATGGCTATAGCCAGGGCGAGCAGAGAAATGGCTAAGGGAAAATTTTTTTCTAACATAAACTTAAACACCGAGGGCACAGCGTGGTAACCGATTAAAAGTTAGGTGCCAGTAAATATTTCGAGTAAAAGTCGTCAATCGCTTTTACGGCATCCTCCGGAGTATCCACCAGGCTGAACAAGTCCAGGTCTTCCGCACTGATCATGCCTTCTACAATCAACACATCCTTCACCCACTTCAGCCAGCCCTGCCAGAATTTTTTGCCCACCATGACTATGGGGAATCGTCCAATTTTTTTTGTTTGAATAAGGGTTAACGCTTCCGTTAATTCATCTAACGTTCCAAAACCGCCCGGCATTACAATAAACCCTTGCGAGTATTTTACAAACATCACTTTGCGTACAAAAAAGTAATCGAACGTGATGAGTTTGTCCGGATCGATGTAAATATTTCCCTTCTGCTCAAACGGCAGAAAAATATTCAACCCTACAGACTTACCGCCTGCCCGGTGCGCGCCTTTATTACCCGCCTCCATAATACCCGGACCGCCACCGGTAATTACACCGTAGCCATGCTGTACCAGCTCATAGGCAATTTCTTCGGCCATTTTATAATAGCTGTTGGCAGGCTTGGTACGAGCAGATCCAAAAATGGTCACGCACGGACCGATCTTGGCCAGCTTCTCCATCCCCTCCACAAATTCACTCATCACTTTAAAGATCATCCAACTGTTGGCGCCTTTTATCTCTGCCCAGTCCTTGTCTTTGAAAGCTTTACGAATGCGGTGCTCTTCTTCTATGGCTTGTTGAATTAATTCCGGATCAGCCTTGGGTTTTGTTTTTCTCTTCGAATTCATTTCACTACAATTCAGTTATATCCGAAATATACGAGTATCTGCTTAAAATGATGATTTTACAAATCCACTTCACTATGGAAAACATATGTCAGTTTCTTAATCATGACATAAATCACGTATCCTTTCTGAGAAAATTCACTACGAAATGATTTTATTTAATCGTAATATTACGATTAATGTTTACGTTTGCCTAAAAATCAAAACTATTCATCATGGCCTTAAAGAAAACCATCAGCTTCTTCGATCGGTATCTATCGGTTTGGGTGGCTATTTGCATCATTGCCGGCATTGTCATCGGGCGATTTGCCGGAGACACTATTGAAGTGATCAGCAGCGTGGAGATTGCGAAAGTCAACATTCCGGTAGCCGTACTTATCTGGTTAATGATCTATCCTATGATGTTGCAGATTGATTTTACCAGCATCAAAAAAATTGGCGAAAAGCCACGCGGTGTGGTATGGACGGTCGTTATCAACTGGCTCATCAAACCGTTTACGATGGCGTTCTTTGCCTGGATTTTCTTTACCAAACTCTATTCGGCATGGATTGATCCTGCATTAGCAGGCGAATACATAGCCGGAGCCATTTTGCTGGGTGCTGCACCGTGTACGGCCATGGTTTTTGTGTGGTCATACTTGTCTGATGGTGATCCGAATTACACGCTTGTTCAGGTTTCGGTTAATGACCTTATTATTTTAGTGGCCTTTGTACCGCTTGTCGGGTTGTTGCTGGGTATCACCGATGTGGTAATCCCTTACGAAACTTTAGTTGCAAGTGTGGTGATCTTTGTGGTGATTCCTCTTGTGGCCGGAGTGATCACACAACGCATTGTAGTGAAGTCAAAAGGAGAGGAGTGGTTCAAAAAGGAATTCCTTCCCAAACTCAAACCGATCAGTATTATTGCCTTACTTGTTACACTGATTTTCCTGTTCGCTTTTCAGGGGAAGAACATTCTCAACAATCCACTGATTATTTTATTGGCTGCAATACCCTTAGTTATCCAAACCTACTTTATTTTCTTTATCGCCTGGTATGGTGGAAAGAAGCTAAATCTGAATTATGTCGTGTGCGCACCTGCAGCAATGATTGGCGCCAGCAACTTCTTTGAACTGTCTGTAGCGGTTGCCATTTCATTGTTTGGTTTACAATCACCGGCTGCCCTGGTTACCGTAGTGGGAGTTTTGGTAGAAGTGCCGGTAATGCTTTCGCTGGTGGCGTTCGCAAACAGCAGGAAATACTAGAGATCATCTCAAAAATGTTACCGTCATTGCGATCCGCCACAGGCGGAGAAGCAATCTCGATTTTCGATTATGAAAACAGGATTGCTTAGGTCGTTCCTCCCTCGCTACTTCGACAAGCTCAGGCTGACAAGAGGAAATGATTTTTACTATTGATTTCTAGTAATAACTTCCTAACTATTTCCTGTAAAACGATTCAATGGCAGTTGTTAAATCTTCAAATTGAAATTTGAATCCCGTCTGTTGAATTTTTTCTGATGACACCTTACTCCCCAACAGAACTAAATTTGCCATTTCACCCAACATAAGTTTCATAACAAAAGAAGGAACTGGTGGAAGGAGCAGGGGGCGATGCAATGCTTTTGCGATGGCTCTTGTTACCTCACGATTCGATGACCATTGCGGGGCAACACCGTTGTATGCCCCGATCAGGTTTTCATTCTCAACGGCATACCGAAACATCGCGCACAAATCATCTATGTGAATCCAGCTCATCGGTTGCTTGCCATTACCCAGTGGTGCGCCTGCACCCCAACGAACAGGCTTTGCTATTTCTTTTAAAGCGCCTCCTTTATTACTTAATACAATTCCAATTCTGATTTTTACTATACGAATGTTGAGTTCCTGAATCCTATCCACCTCATGTTCCCACGCCTTAACCACATCCGCTAAAAAATCAGTACCCGCTTTACTGGATTCTGTAAATACCTCCTCGCTGCCACCAAAGCCATAGTACCCGATGGCACTGGCTGATATAAAGGATTTTACCTGGTGTTGAGTGTTTTTAAGCGTTTGATATAACAATGTTGACGATCGTGTGCGACTTTCTAAAATCTCCTGCTTCCGTCTGGCAGTCCACGGTTTATCAGCAATGCCTGCACCGGCCAAATGAATAATAGAATCTATTCCTTGAAGTGCTCCCTCCTCAATATATCCTTTATCAACATCCCAGGTATATGATGGCACGTTGCCTTGGCGCTTTGTCCGACCCAAATGAGCAACCTGATGACCGCCCTTCATGAGGTTAGCCGTAAGTTCTGCACCAACAAGTCCGGAGGCTCCGGTTATGAGTATTCTTTTTGGAATCAATTTTGTAGCATTAGTTTTACATCAATAACCATAACAACATGGAAGCCCGTAAAAAGTTTGTCCTTATTTTTTTCATAGGCCTTAGCCTGTCTGCAACGGCCCAATCGGTAAAAGTAGAGAAAGAATCGCACCGCATAAAAGGTGAAAATGTTGATGGATACGGTGTTGAACTGGAAGGCAAGCAGGATGACGTTGCCACTTCGTTTAATAAGTACTTAAGATCATTTGCTAAACTGAAGCTTGGCGCTAATCCCATAACCTTAACGGAAACGGTTATTGGCGGAACTTCGTATAAGAACCCCATTTATGCTACTACTAAAGAGCGTACTGCTACCGCTGTAGCCTGGATTGGTTTAAAGCCAGGTGAATGGCCAAATGCGGATGAAGCAGAAAAAGTGAACAAAGAGCTCGAACGAATCATCTACGATTTTGGTGTAAAATACTACCGTGATAAAATCCAGGTGCAGATTGATGAATCTTCCAAGGCTCTTCAGGCTGTAGAGCGCCAGCAACAACGTTTGATAAACGAAAATAAAAACCTGACCATCCGTATGGAAAACAATGAAAAGGAAAGAATCCAACTGGAGAAGTCGGTAGAAGCAAACAAGCTGGAAAATTTAAGTCTGCTTACACTACTTGAAAAGAATAAAAAAAGTCAGGACTCCGTAGCCATTGCTACGGAACAAATCAAAAAAGTGGTGGAGATGCATAAAGAAAAGCAGAAGAAGGTTAATTGATTGAGTTAGTTAATAGAATCAAGTCTGCCCGGGCCCGCTAACTCTCGTGCTTCTTCTAAAAATCGCCATTTTGAATTTTCGGTATAATCCCACCGGTTACGTTTATGGTCGTAGTAGATATCCTCATTCGGAACATAAACAAGGTCTTTGTTACCAAAATATTTATCAACATTACCCGAGCTTATCATCTCTTTGAACAATACTTGTCCCTTTGCCTCCAACTCATCCCGAACACAACGAGGCGTTTGATACAGCAGGTTTAGAAATTCTATTTTGCCCGTATCCGGATTTCGCTTCACATACCCTCCGAACGTACGGTAATGCTCGTACAAACTGGCCTTATCCTGATACTCGTAAGTAAAAAACTCAACCGAATCAGTTTTAAAGTAATACCGGATTTTTCCGCTGGTAAGATCAATGTAGTTTTTGTAGAATGACCTGCTTGAACGATCAAACCGCTCAGCGTAGGTCATCGCATCAGGTTTCTTAACTACATAAGGAGCCAATTGAATTAAAAGTGAATCATAATCCTTTTGTGAAAGAATTTTCCCTGCTTCAGTTGTTTTACTTTTTGAACAACTGAATAAAAGTGCAGAGATGCCAACCAGAAGAATAATTGTATGCTTCATGAAATATTACTTAGTGAACAAACCCTTAGTCAAAAGTAGAAAAGCCCGGACAAAATCCGGGCTTCTCTTGAATCAAACCTATGCTATGGATTAATAATCCTCGTTGTTAGGGTTGAGGTTAATCCAACCTGCGTTGAAATTCCAACCAGCACCCGGAGTAGTACCCCAAGCACCGTAGAAAGCCTCAGCGGTGAAGAAATTACCCACGTTGCTGGCAGCAGGAATTGCGGGGGCACCGGTAAGACCTGGGCTACCTGCTACCTGGTTAATCGGTAAGTTGGTGAAGCTATAAACATTTCCTGAAGGGAATGGACCGAAAATGTCAGTAATAGGTGCCGCAAAATTGTTATCGGATGCAAAATTTGCCGGAACGTTAGCACCAGTTGCCGTTTGACCGCCACCATTGGCCGAAAAAATATTGTTGATTACGGTAGAACCAGTCGTTGCAAAGTTTGCTGATGTAGGGAACCCGGTGATAATAGAGTTGTAAAGTTCTAACTGATTGAAGGAGTTTACTTCAACCGCTGCGCGATAGAAACCATCAATCTGAGCAGCAGTTCTGAACAGTAGCGGCCCCCATACTGTAATGTTTGCAAAGATTGGTTTAGAGTGTCTGGATACTCCGCCTACTGTAGGCGCAGGGTTGGTAGAGTTACTTGATGACTCAAAAGCTCTTGAACCTGAAATATCTGCAATAGATGCTTCGCGAATGATAGCGCCATACTGCACTCGTCCAATGTACCCGCGATCAGAGTCAAAGTCATCATCAAGGGTAGAGTATGCTATCAAATATTTATGGTCATTTGATCCACCAAACCACTCATAAGCATCATCGTTGGCAAAACTTACTACGATATGATCAATTTCTGTAGCTGAACCAACTGATCCCATCGTTAAGCTGTTAAGTTCATTGTCCTGTGATAAGTCAATACCAGCAAATTCGATACGGGCATATTTTAACTTACCTGAATCATCATTTCCAATAGCAGCTCCATCACCGGGGCCGTAAAGACCATCTTGTGAACCTGCACCACCCGCCAAACCTTCAATAAGGGCATTTGCTCCATTGCTGTTATAGTCTCTTCCTAAAATTACAACACCACCCCAATCGCCACGGTTACGGAAACCCTTAGGAGCATTTGAAGTAAACACAATCGGACTAGCAGCAGTACCCACTGCATTAAGTTTACCACCTCTGTTCACGATTAATGTTCCTTCTGTTTCTTTTTCACCAAAAATGATTGTGCCGGGTGCAATGGTAAGTGTAACGCCATTGGGAACAACAACTTTACCGCGTAATAAGTAGCGATTAGTAGCAACCCAATTGTTGTTTGCTGCAGAAATGTTCCCTGTAACAACAACAACCGGTTTAGGATCACCCACGGTAATGGTTACAGTGGCTGGCAATGAATTTAAGCTTTCATTATCCACTGCTGTTACAACAATTAGAATAGTTGAACCAATAACTGCATTTACTGGGATTGTATAGTTTACAGTAACGGTTTGCGTGCTTTGACCATTAAGTGTTACACTCGGAATTGTCGGGCCGGAAAACACGAGCAATTGCCCGCCATTCGGAGCTGTTACTGCAGCTTCAAAAGAAACAGAAGCACCGGGGATATCTTGAAGAGTTGATGGCGTGACGCTTACTGTGGGTGCGGCACCTAATTCATCATCACTACAGGAGGTTGTAGCAAAGCTCAGGGCAGCAAGCACAAACACACTAGCCAAAATGGATAGGATTGAATTTCTTTTCATGATTTTTAAGTTAAGTTGAAATCGGCTGCAAAGTAGGTCTTAGGGGTAAAGCAGGAGTTACCCGATTGTTAGGTTATTGTTACGAAACCATAGTATGGATTAAACAAAGTATAACCCTCTGACAAACAACGTTTCGATGTTCTTCTGCCTATAAAAAGGCGACAGTAACTCGATGTTGAATCTTAAAACTTAAAGCCAAGTCCAACAGTGAAAAGCTGTCCGTTGCGTGTTCCGCGAACTACCTTATTAGTGCTCACATCCGACACATCATTATTAAGATCCGGATCTTCGCGCAACTCCCATTTAGCGTTGAGTAAATCGCTTATGCCAAAGCGTATTTCAAGATTTTTTCCAATAGTCTTGGCAATATTCAAATCAACAAGATGGCGGGGTACTTCCCACCAGGTAGGAAATTGAGTATTACCAACAAAAGTGATTCGTTTGCCGAAAACATTGTATTGAAGATTAGCTTGCCATCCGCGATTGGCATCTTCAAAATAATATCCAACGTTAACTATGTAAGGGGATTGACCTTGCATAGGTCTCTTTTGAAGTTCGAGGTCATCGGCCAAATCACTCACCTGAATTCGGTTATAAATTAATGAAGCATTAAAAACAATAAAGGAATTATTTAAGAAGATGCTGGCAGATGAGTAAGCAAGGGCTTTTCTAACTTCAACCTCAGCTCCTGCGGTGTAGGCTTCTTTGGCGTTTGTATAAAGTAATGCAGGATTGTCTGTTCCTGTGCGTATTACTGTTTCAATAGGATTTTTAAAGTACTTGCCAAATCCACCGATGGCAATAAACTCTGTTGGTGTGGGATAATATTCCCAGCGTAAATCAACATTGTGAATATCGGCTACTTTCAGGTTTTGATTTCCAACTATATCAATAGCATATTGGAAATCGTAATAGCTAAACTCCGCAAGTTCCCTGAATTCAGGACGATTCAATGTTTTGCTATACGCTAAACGAATAAGCGATGATGATGTGAGATTATAACTTGCATTAAGAAAGGGAAGCAAACTGGTTATCGGATTATCTACTGAGGTAGCGCCAACCCCAGGTGCAGATTTCAATTGCTGGCGGTTGTATTCAACACGCAAACCTGCTACAACACGGATTTTATCAGAGAGTGGCATGTCGGCACTTAAATAACCTGCTGTTAGTAAGTTTTCAGCCGTATATGAATCTTGAGGGCGCTGACGTTCATCAATAAAATGTCCTCCATTGTAGGCTACATTAGCTGGATCAAAAATTCTGTCAAAAGGTTGTGAGGCAATGTCAGGATTGAATCCATCACGGGCAACATGGGCAATCGTGCGGGTTTGAAAGCTTCTGTCCTTAAGTTCAAGCCAATATCCTAGCTTTAACTGAAAGGGATCTTTTCCTGCAGGAGCATTAAAGGAATAATCAAGATCAACCCGATTCGTTAAACTTGATTCATTCAAATCCTGGTAAAACCTGGCAGAGTTTACCGCACTCACACTGGAGTTAACATTTACAATAAACGGAACATCTTCTGCTGAGCCCTGCAATCTTCCGGTAACCAATCGTCTCCAATCAGGTTCATTGCGATTAATTGTAGTGTATCCTCCAAGCCATGTAATATTCAGCTTGCTGGGAATTAATTCGTGTTTACCTTCCAACTGCCCCATGTAAGATGATCTTCCTACATAACGGTATGAATAGTTCCTGAAATTTTGCTGACGAAAGTAATTGTCACCACTACGTATAATGGTTTCATTTGTTCCAATGTTATTGAACAGGTTTCGGAACTCGATTTTGTTCCTACTATTAAGGTTTAATGTCCAATTGCTGAGTAATCCGACACGAACATTATTCGCTAACTGATCATCCATGTAATTGAAGAAATTCTCACTGCTGAAATCTTCTTCGTAGTTGTAATAGCGGTTAAAAGAAGCATCATTGTATTGATTGGTGTTGCTGTACGTTAAGCCATTAATGGTACTTAACTTCATACCTCCAAGTTTGAATGCCCTTCCAAAATTCAAATTGAACCGAATATCCGGTAACACATTTACATCCTCCAATCCCCAGGTGTTATTCCATTTTCTACTTTCAATTTCAATGAGGTTGGGATTGAATCCTAATGCTCCATAATTGGCTGGTGCATTGTTAGGTAAACTTCTCGCACCCCCATCAAATCCTAACCATTCGGTTGATGAACGCTCCTGACTTTGACGGGTAGTACCTGTAGTGCCTCTTCTGTACCCGATGGAAAGCGCACCATTAATGAACGGATCATTAACAACATTTTTAGTCGTAATCTGCACTACCGCACCTGCATAGTCACCGGGCAACCACGCTCCACCAGTTTTATAAACAAGAATCTGATCAATAAGACCACTCGGTAAAATGTCGAATGAAAAAGCACGGCTATCCGTTTCAGAGCTGGGTGCGAAAACACCATTCAAAACAACACTACTATAGCGTGAGCTTAAACCACGAACAACGATAAAACGATTTTCCTGAATGGTAATACCGGGCACTCTGCGCATTACCTGGGCAGCATCCCGATCCTGAGATTTAGAAATCTGCTCAGCTGAAATTCCAGACACCACCAACTTACTTTCTTTAATGGCTTTAAGAAGAGCGAAGTCATTGTTAATCTCACGTGTTCCGGTTACAATAACTTCCTCCAACTCCTGCGACTCTTCCTGCATGGCAACATTAATAGTGGAAATTTTATTGGCTTCAACAATTACATCAGGAATAACATGAGTTTTGTAGGTGATAAAAGAGACAACCAGGTTATATGTTCCTGGCTTAACGTTGCCAATGGAAAATTTACCTTCAATGTCGGTTGGTGCTCCAATCTGAGTTCCTTGAATAGAAACGTTGGCACCAATTATTTCCTCACCTGTTTTGGCGTCAGTAATTTTTCCGCTTATCGATCCCGTTTGAGCAAACGTGAAGGAACAAAGCAGGGTGAATAAAGCCAGGTACAGATTACGCATAACTAAAATTTTATGCAAAGGTGGGGCTGTACTATTACCCCATCGGCAAGGCATTGTTACGAAATTGTTAAGGGCTTAAAAAGACCTTAAATGCCTGGTTATCAGAGTCATCGTAATATTACGATTAAAAGACGGGCTAACACCTGTTAATAGACTATTATGCAGTTTAAAAAATCCTTATGGTAATGTTAAGCCGTAGATTATTTGCTGATGGGCACCTTGTTCAAAATAGCCTTGATGATATCGCTGGTTTTAACATTATCTGCTTCGGCTTCATAATTAAGAATAATACGGTGGTTCATCACGTCTAACGCCACTTCTTTGATGTCTTCCGGAAGCACATAATCACGCCCCTCCATATACGCTGTGGCCTTGGCTGCCAGGTTTAAATTAATGCTGGCGCGAGGGGAAGCACCAAATTGAATATACGGTGCCTGCTCGTTTAGTTTATAGTCTAGCGGTTTACGGGTAGCAAATACCAATTCAATAATATAGCGCTCCAACGATTCGGAAATTTTTACTTTGTTGATCTGGTCGCGGATGTCGTAGATGTCTTCCTTGGTGAGCAACGCGTTTACCGTAAAGTCAAACCGCATATTGGATATTCTGCGCATCACCTCAAGCTCCTGATCTTTACTGGGGTAATCCACAAAAACTTTCATCATAAAGCGATCCACCTGGGCCTCCGGTAATGGGTAGGTTCCTTCCTGATCAACCGGGTTTTGTGTAGCCAATACCAAAAAGGGTTTGTCGAGTGTAAAGGTTGTTTCACCGATCGTTACCTGCTTTTCCTGCATGGCTTCCAGTAAAGCGGATTGAACTTTGGCAGGCGAACGGTTTATTTCATCGGCCAGAATAAGGTTGGCGAAAATAGGGCCTTTCTTTACTTCAAACTTTCCTTCTTTTTGGTTGTAGATCATCGTTCCCACCAAATCGGCAGGAAGCAAATCGGGTGTAAATTGAATGCGTTGAAAATCCAGGTGAAGTACTTTAGCAAGGGTACTAACGGTTAACGTTTTGGCTAAGCCCGGTACGCCTTCTAATAAAATATGACCATTGGTGAATAACCCGATAAGCAGGCGGTTTACCATATACTGTTGCCCCACTACCACCTTACCCACCTCAGCCATTACCTGGCTGATTTTTGCCTTGTGCAGATCTTGTTTTTCAGCAATCACAGCTTCCATCACAACTCGATTTGATTAAAATTAAAGCGCTAAAGTAGCGCAATTCTAATGATTTAGGCTAAAAAAGTGATAACCGCGCATTTGCTTCGCCCAGCGGAAAACTCTATTTCTTAAACGTCAGCTTAAAATAAATAAGCAGCAGGCTAAGTACACAGATAATGCCATTGCAAATAATAACAGGCCAAAGCGTAAGCCCAAAACCGTAAATCAACCATACAATGGTGCTGGAGAATACAATCAGCATCATAGCCAGGCTCAGATCGCCTACGCTTTTAGATTGCCAGGCTTTGTAAACCTGGGGCATAAAGGTGATGGAGCTTAAGAAGGCACCTGTGTGCCCAACGATTTCAATGGTTGTCATGTTATCTTGGTTCGATATGGCACGAAGGTAAAATAATGTCAAGGACTTTTGTAATCGGAGATATCCACGGTGCGCATCGGGCGCTTGTTCAATGCCTGCAACGAGCAGGTTTTGATTATGAAAAAGATCACCTCATTTCTTTGGGGGATGTGTGCGATGGCTGGCCGGAAACTAAACACGCTATCGATGAATTGATGCGCATTAAAAACCTCACCTACATTTTTGGCAACCACGACTTCTGGACACTGGAGTGGATGCGCTACGGCCATGCCGATGAAGTATGGTGGGAGCAAGGTGGCGAAGCAACCGTGAATTCTTTTAAGGGTATAGGTTTTGAAAAGCACCAGGCTTTTCTGGAAGGTGCATTACCCTACCACATACTGGATAACAAACTGTTTGTTCATGCAGGCATCAATCCGTTATGGCCTATTCAACAGCAAACCCTACAGATTTTTTTGTGGGACAGAAAACTTTCAAAGATTGCGCTTGACGCTTATTATAGCGGTACTTACAGCAAGCATACCGAATACGATGAAGTCTACCTTGGGCATACACCGGTACCGTTTCAAAAACCTATTCAATCGGGTGAAGTATGGCTGATGGACACGGGGGCGGGTTGGTCGGGAGTACTTTCTATGATGGACATACATACCAAAGAGATATTCACCAGCGATCCGGTTCCTTCTCTTTACCCAGGTGTTGAGGGGCGTAAAAGAAAATAGATTTTAATAAACCAGTATTTCACAATCACGCGGATTCATCAAATAGGAGTTAATCAGATTTTGTACAGTGGATGTCTCTGCTCCGGTACGAACATAGTTTCGAGCATCATCAAAATGCTGTAACGAGATATCTTTGCTCACAAAACCATAGCCTAAAAAGTTACCCTGCTCAACGAGCACCACGGAGTTCTCCCTGGCACTTCTTCCCTTTCCGATAATCGCCACCGATTCGCCCGGCTCGCGAAAAGATTGAATAGCTTTTACCGCACGCTTATTATATTTCTTTACTGACTCAACACCCATGCACGCTCCCTTGCAGTCACCAATCTGGTATTGAAAACACAACCCCTTCGATAATTGTAATCCGCTTAGTTTCGGGCACAAATCATACGCTCTAACTTTCTCCCACAAAAAATTCCATGCATCGCCCTTAGTGTTAAAACGTATCAGTGGATGTGATCCGCGCTTAACCTGATTGACTGAAAAGCGTACATAACCTGTGCGATCTTCATAGCTGTAAATCCCCCATTCCTCCACACGAAATTTTTGGGCCATGTTATACTTCGGCCAAAGCCTGCGAATCTCCTGCGATTCCATAATCAAGGCAATGAGTTCATTACCGGTTAGCTCATACGTGATGTGATGAATTTCATTTCTGATTTTTGAACGGTTCCACTCGCGGGCATCACCGGTAAAGTGCCCGGCTATTCGTTTTTTAATATTATTTGCTTTACCCACATAGATTACATGACTGCGCGCATTCAAAAAATAATATACGCCAGGTTTTGCCGGAAGTCGGTCAAACTCCTCTTTGGGTAGATTAGGAGGTAAGATTGTTTCCCCAGAATTTCGTTTAAGCGACCTGCTGATATAACCGTCTTTATCGCGGTTTAGCAGCTTGGAAAAAATAATAGCGGTAGCCTCTGCATCACCTCCTGCACGATGCCGGTTCTTGATCTGTACCCCCAGACTTTGCGCCAGGCTCCCCAAACTGTACGAGCGCAAACCAGGAATTATTTTTCTACTCAATCTGACCGTGCATAGTTTTTTTGCTTGCCAACTCAGACCAGCCATCTCAAACTCCTTCTTCAAAAAAAGAATAATCGAAGTGCGCATTATGGGCTACAAAAATTCTATCCTCCAGTAAACGCAATATGGATTCAGCAACCTCCTCAAACGGTGGTGCCCCGGCTACCATCTCGGTTGTAATGCCAGTAAGCCCGGTGATGTATTGCGGAATTTTTCTTCCCGGGTTCACCAGTGTGTAAAAATGATCGGTTACTTCAATACCGTTATGATGGTAAATGGCAATTTCCGTAATGCGATGGTTATCCGCGTAGCCCCCGGTCGTCTCGATATCAACAATGGCATACATAACCAGCAAGTTAGTATTTGAGATTCCGATTGAAAAACAGATATTGAAAGATTAATAAAAAAGCTATGAACGGTGTTATTCGTTTTTTACTAAGTGGTCTGGCGGTATTGCTTACGGCTTATCTGTTGCCGGGTGTTCATGTTGAACATTACGGATATGCTTTATTGGTGGCGTTAGTGCTCTCTATAGTTAATGCGTTGCTGAAGCCTATACTGGTAGTGCTCACGATTCCCATCACGTTTGTTACGTTTGGGCTGTTTTTGTTAGTCATCAATGCATTATTGATTTTACTGGTGGATTGGATGATCGATAGTTTCTACGTTGACGGATTTTGGTGGGCACTAGCCTTCAGTTTAATCTTGTCGCTGTTTAACAGTTTGTTCAATGATCTTCTAAAAGATCGCGCACGATAAAATTGACTTGACTGCGCCTTAATTGGTGCTTTTCCCAATGGCTAATTTCCCGCCCAGGTAGCCCATGGGAAAATAGGCACCGCCTAAATCCAGTATGGTAAACCACAGTGGCGATGGAAGCATAAACACATTGATGGTTCCGCCAACTAAAAAAAAACAGCCTATTACTAGTGCAAAGGTTACGCGATGCGTGGCCGCGATTTTAGCAGCAACAAATGCCCCTACCAATGTACCCAGTGCATGAGCCAAGAATGGAAACAAAAAATGCCTGGGTTCAAATAAATGAATGGAGTCCTTCAATCCCTGCAGGGTGGTAACATCTGCTCCGGCAGGTGGGGCGATAATGGATCCGCTAATCGTGATAATTCCCATGTTTACAAAACTGCCTGCTACAATTCCGGCAACAACAGCAATTATGTTTCTGAGGATTGGATTCATACTGATTTTGGTTTTGTCTTTTGAGAATTTACTTCGCAGGAAAATGAACTTCGGTGATTAAGTCATGGTCTGGAACCTCACCCGGTAAATTCACATAAGTTTCAAACGGATCAATTCCCTTCCTGTATTTATACTCCTTTGCGCGCTGCATGGAGTAATGTGTGCTATATGCATTTCCCAAAAATCTATATGGGCCAGTATGAACGATGGTGTTCACTTTAGATGATGGAATTTTACCAGTAACAAAACCTGCAGGCAGCTCAACTGGTATTTCTTTCACCGGAAGCGCAGCGGTATACACAATCTGGTCATTTACAACATCCCATTTGTGGTAAATAGAAAAAGCTCTTCCAGCCATTATACCTGAATGACTTTCAGCCCATGAAAACAGTTTAGTAAAATCTTCTTCCATTTTTGTGCCTAATTTTTGCATCGTGCATAATGTTTTTATTCCTATGTAAGTACATCCTTCATACTGGCTGGTTCCTTTGAAGTTAAGTGAGGATGGGACTTTCCCAGCTTCAACATAATCTTTAAGCATCATTAACCCGCGTGTGTAATCCATACCAATATAAGCCGTCATCATTTTCTTCATCCAAAACATGAAGAAGGGAAGTTTACTGTCCATATACCACGCTACTTCAGTGGCATCTCCTTTAGTATTCAATTCAAACCAAACAGGTGAACTGGACTTCCATGGCTTTAAAAAGGTAACAACAAGATCCAAACGTTTAGGTGACGTTTCAGAAACCACTTTCATCTCCCCACTTCCGGTGCGGTTGCCTTCCCAACTATAAAATTTTCCATCCGGTTGTATTCTCACGATGGCATTGGGCTCCATCACCAGCCATGGCGACCAGACAGGCCAATGGTGAAAGTCGCTAAGGATTTTAAAAATTTTTTCGGCTGACGCCTGAATGGTAATGGATTTAGAGACGTGTATGGCGGGCATTGCGGTGGGATTAAGGGAACCGAAGTTACGAAATGTTTACTTCGATGTAATCAAGAATTATCCCGTAAAAAAACCCAGCTTGAAAAGAGTACCCGGGGCGGGAGTTGAACCTGCTTGCGGCAGGCAGGCCCGCACAGCTCATTATAAACTTTTCAAGTAATCCTTACCTTGGCCGGACTTTAGAAATTTCTCTCGCCCCCGGGCTGAAGCTCTGTCTGGGAATTCTTCTGAAAGAATAAGTTGGAATGGAGTGTAGGGTCTTGTTGTTCGCTCATACCCCTTATTGTGGCGATCTATTCGGGATTGAAGATCAGATGTTAGGCCAACGTAAATGTAATTTCTTGATACACTTTTCAATGCGTATACGAAAAACATAGTACCCGGGGCGGGAGTTGAACCCGCACAGCTATTACTAGCCACAGGATTTTAAGTCCTGCGTGTCTACCAATTCCACCACCCGGGCAGACATTTCGTTGTGCATTAATGGTTATTCGTTGTTCGGCCCTTAACTAAAAAAGTGTGGGATCTGCCACACTTTTTAGATTCCGAACAACCATCAACCCGTAACGATTAACGATTTTGAGCGGGAAACGAGACTCGAACTCGCGACCCCGACCTTGGCAAGGTCGTGCTCTACCAACTGAGCTACTCCCGCTTGTTCCCAAAAGGGACTGCAAATTTAATAGCTGAATCTAAAATTCCAACATCCTGATATTTTCAGGCTGTTTTTCTTAGGTCCGCCTCCACCTTTAACTGGCGGGCATGTTCCTTGTCCTTAGATAGTTTGATGTGTTTCGGCACACCTTTCAAATCCCAGATTAAGCCCACCCAGGAAAGAGCTTTTAATATATACCAGGTAATATCAATTTCCCACCAGAAAAACCCTTGCCGCGAGGCGGTTTCATAATAGTGATGATTGTTGTGCCAACCTTCGCCCAACGTTAACAAGGCCAGCCACAAGCTGTTGCGCGATTCATCGTTTGTCTTGTACCGTTGGTTGCCAAACTTGTGCATGATGGAGTTGATCGAAAAAGTGCCGTGATACAAAATCACTGTGCTTAAAAAGAAGCCAATCAACAACGTTGAAAATCCAGCTGAGGTAAACATGGCCGTAATGCTTCCACCATTTACAATTCCACCAAGTGCCGTAACCAGAACGGCAAGCGTAACCGGAGGCACCAGGTAATGTTTGTTTAGCCAAACCAATTCCGGATACTTCGCATAATCGCCAATTACTTTATAGTCGGTTTCTTTAAAATCAGGACCAACAATCCAACCAATGTGTGAATACCAAAAACCGTAAATCTTCATCGAGTGAGGGTCCGCTGGTGTATCGCTGTGGCGATGATGATGACGATGATGTGCAGCCCACCACAAGGCGCCCTTCTGTGCAGATGTTTGTGCCATGAAAGCAATTACAAACTGAAACCATCGGGATGTTTTATATGACTTATGCGCAAAGTACCGATGATATCCTCCGGTAATCCAGAACATACGGAAGACGTATAGAAAAAAACAAACAATCCAATCGAACAAAGTTGCGCCTGTCCAGATTGCCGCGATGGGTATTAAGTGGACTATAGCAAAAGCTATCTCCTGTTTTACTATAGGTTTTCTCCGGACTTCGGGTGTCAATGTTGCTTCAGCCATCTTTCAAAAATTGAACAAAGATCGCATGATTATGGTTTACATCATGCCTGGTTTCCATTAGTCTGCAAAAGTAATGCTTTCTATTGATTATGAACCGTTTATAAGTTTGTTCGGCTAACATCCGTAAGGCAGCCATTCAATCAAACACACGTTACAATAACGCTCACATTTATACTATCTTTGCTCCTTCAATGAATCAGGCTCAAGCCATAGCACTTTATCAACCCATGCTCTACAGCATTGCCTATAATCTGGTGCGCTGTAAGCAGGATGCCGAAGATATTGTGCAGGAAACTTTTTTGCGTTGGTTAAATGCTGAACAAGAGAAAATTCAGAATATAAAAGCCTACCTGATCAAGTCTGTAACAAACAACTGCCTTAACCATCTGAATTCGTTAAAACGAAAGAAGGAAGAATACTTTGACTCAATTCATCTGCCCGAGTTTATTACCCGCATAAAGGAGACAAACTTTGCTCATATCGATCTGGATGTGTACCTGGCTGATGCTATGAAAGTACTGCATAGCAAGCTTGAACCCCTTGAACGGGCCGTTTATTTATTGAAAGAGGTTTTTGATGTAGACTATGACACCCTACACAAAACCCTGGATAAAAAGAAAGACCATTGCCGGCAATTGCTTAGCCGCGCCAAAAAGAAATTGAACGAGGAAAAATCTAAAATTCATTTTGATCTCCCCACGCCCTCATCTCTCCTCGAAAGCTTCAAAAAAGCCTGTCAGGGAGACTCCGAGGAGTTGATCAACTCACTCAAAAGGGACATCTGGTTCCAGCCCGAAGAAGAATCTTAAAAATATTTCTCAAAACTGTCACAAACGGTAAACGGATTTGTCTTACAGTAAATCATGCCCTTAGCAGGCCTGATTTAGCATGTTTTACTTATAACCTTAACCGTCAATGATCATTTTAGCATTTTTTGTAGCGCATTGGTACTTGTCGCTATTCTTTCAAACCTTCTTTTTACATCGGTACGCCTCACACAAGGCCTTCACCATGAGTCCGTTTACGGAAAAAGTATTCTACGTTTTAACCTGGATCTTTCAGGGATCTAATTATTTAAGCCCTTTCGGTTATGGTGTTATGCACCGCATGCACCACGCCTTTGCGGATACGGAGGATGATCCACACTCACCCAAGTATGATGAAACCATCTGGAACATGATGTGGAAAACAAAAACCATTTATTCAGCTATTGCCAATGGCAAAATGGTGGTTGACAAGCGCTTCACTGAAGGTGTTCCGCAATGGGAGGCGTTTGATAAGTTTGCAAGATCATGGCCGTCACGACTTTTTTGGGGTGCTGTATATGTAGCTGTTTACTGGCAATTTGCTACCGTTTGGTGGTTATGGTTATTGTTGCCGCTGCAGTTCTTAATGAGCCCTATTCATGGCGCTATCATCAACTGGTTTGCTCATAAATATGGCTATCGCAATTTTGAAGTAGGCGATACTTCCAAAAACTTCTTACCGGTCGACTTTTTAATGATGGGAGAAAGCTATCATAACAATCACCATAAAAATGGTTCACGCGCCAATTTCGGGGGCATTCGCTGGCATGAAATTGATCCTACCTACCAGGTAATCAAGCTTCTTGATAAACTAAAGGTGATTCGCATTGCTAAAACGAAAGAAATCGCTTTAGCGAACATTAAAAAAGCAGCTTAAAAGGCCATTTTTAATAAGAATAAGATTAGTCCTCACCTTTATGAAAAGGTTTAGGACACCATTCTTATTCTCCTTATCTTTACGCCCTAATAAATTTTTAACACCGGCTAACGGGGTTAACCCGAAGGCCAAAAAACAATTAACAACACAATGAAAGAAGGAACAGTAAAGTTCTTTAACGAAACCAAAGGATTCGGATTCGTAAAGGAAACAGCAACCAATCAGGAGTATTTTGTACACGTATCGGGTCTGGTAGACCAGATTCGTGAGAATGATGAAATCACCTTTGAGGTTACACAAGGAAAAAAAGGATTGAATGCCGTTAATGTACGGTTGGTAAATAATTAATTTTCCACACGCTCTAGTACAAAGCCAGACCCCTAAAGTCTGGCTTTAGTTTTTTAGCTAAGCACAACTTCACACATGACTTTTAACGACTTTAATTTCGATTCCAAACTTGCTGAAGGATTGGATTCTATGGGCTATACTAAACCTACCCCAATCCAGGAGATGGCCATTCCGGTAATTCTCCAAAACAAAGATGTAATTGCCTGCGCACAAACGGGTACCGGAAAAACAGCCGCCTATATTTTGCCGGTGATGCACAAATTAATACAAACCGATCATCGTCATCTGAACACCCTGGTGATTGCCCCAACACGTGAACTCGCCCAACAAATTGATCAACAGATTGAAGGCTTCGCTTATTTTGCGGGCATTAGTTCCATACCTATTTATGGTGGTGGAGATGGCGCCACCTGGGATATTCAAAAGAAGGCTCTTGAACAAGGTGCCGATATTATTGTGGCAACACCCGGCCGATTGATTGCCTTACTTGCAGCGGGTACAACCGTATTTGATCATTTAAAGCATTTGATATTGGATGAAGCCGATCGTATGCTGGATATGGGCTTCTACGAAGACATTATTAAAATTGTAAGCTATCTTCCCAAAGAAAGGCAGACCCTATTGTTTTCAGCAACTATGCCCCCGAAAATCAGGGCGTTGGCGAACAAAATTTTACGCGATCCACAAGAAATAAACATCGCCATTGCCAAACCTGCTGCAGGCATTGATCAGCAGGCCTATGTGGTTTACGATTCGCAAAAAGAAAAACTGCTTGACCACATCTTAAAAACCTACCCCTGGAACAGCATCATTCTCTTTGCATCCAGAAAGGAAACCGTGAAAAAGTTAGACAGCGTATTCAGGCGTGCCGGGATTGCAGCAAAAGCCTTTCATTCCGACCTGGAACAATCCGAACGCGAAGAAATTTTACGCGCCTTTAAAAATAAGCAGGTTAACTTTCTTATCGGCACCGATGTGCTCTCACGCGGCATTGATGTAGAGGGTATCAGCATGATCATCAACTGGGACGTACCACCCGACCCCGAAGATTACGTTCACCGAATCGGTCGCACCGCACGCGCTGAAACAACCGGTACAGCCATCACATTCGTAAATGAAATTGATCAACGCAGGTTTCAAGCTATTGAAAGCCTGATTGGGTACCCGGTACCCAAAAAGACTTTACCTTTAGAACTTGGTGAAGGGCCTGCGTATACTCCGCAAACCAAACGCAAAGAGAGTTTCAAAAAAAATGGAAGAGGCCCGCGGAGGAAACATTTCCGCTCCAGGCCTAGTAGATAATTCTTCGGCCGTCTTTGGTAATCCGCTCAACACGTACCGAATTGGTTGGGGAACTTTCCAATATCCACAAATCACCATTGGGTGCGCTTAACACCCCGGTAGGCGACCATGTCATTCCTGTTTCGGCAACTGTAAACACTTTTCCACCCGGTGTTATTTTTTTCACTTTGCGTGCACCATACACGGCCACATACACATTCTCATTTTTGTCAGTAGTCAATCCCATCAACTGGTGCGGATCATTTACAAAAAATTGAGTAAAGCTTCGTTCCTGCAATTGTGTGGCTAATGTCTCCACGTGTCCATGCTGGTCAATCTTCTTCAGATCATACAAATCAACCAGGTAAACCGAGCCGGTAGGGGTTGAGGTCACCGATCGAATATCCTTTAGGCATTGATCGTCCTGTGTACTAATTCTTCCATCAATGTCTTTCCTTGCCAATTTCTGACAAGCCCCATCACGATGCGCCCAGTACATGTTACCCTGATGGTCGCGCACAAAGCTGTAGTTGGTCAGAAATCCTTCCGTGTCAGGGATGATCTTTTCAAACCTCCCGTCCGCAGAAAATTTCCACACGTAGTGCCCCCATGTATCGAGCCGCTCTCCATTGTACCACAAATGCTCGCCATACAGGTTGTCCGATTCATCCATGTACAGCTCGTGTGTATGTACGTTTCGTACCGCTACCGACTTTCTTCCCTGCCCATCAATTTTCCACACCTGTTGAAGGTCGGTATAAAACACATTTCCCTTGCTGTCCATTACAATGCCCACACCGGGATGGGCATGGGCAACCATGGCATTCATTATCAAAACCAGTATGGCTATCCATTTCATTTCAATAACCGGGTATGTTCAATCCTAATGTAATATCCCGCTTTCCTTTCCAAACACCTTCTGGTGTCTTGACGAGTTTAATTATTCCAGGTCCACCATGCTCACGTTGCATAGCTTTGTCTCCGTCTGAAAGGAGTGGATCATCTTCAAACAAGTAATCATCAATCCAATAATAGGAGAGGCCCGGCTCCTTGATGATAGGATGGATGTGCTGTGCATTACGACTGTTTGGATACGATGCAGGCCGGATGGTCTTGAATTCGTAACGACCTTGTTCATCGGTTTTCATCCAACCACGTAAATGCCCGTGACGCCTGGCCTGGGTTTGCTTTGGAGCGGGTGAGTAAAGCCCTTTGTCATCGGTGTGATAGATATAGAGAATTACTCCCGGAGCTGGTGTTTTCCCATCGTTCTTATAAATCACTCCACTGATGATCATCGGCTCACCGGGCTCATCCTCTGAAGCAATTTTTGTTTTCCACGAAAGATTGGCGGGAATGCCGGCAAACATCAGATCACAGTCTTCACAGCCACCACCTACTTGTTTTTCAGTTGATGATCGGTGTTGAGAACAACCCGTAATGACAAAACTGGTAAGCAAAAAGGATAAGAATAAATACTTCATAACATGTAGCTTCTAGTTGAACATACGCAGTCAGTCCCATCCGGATACCGCAACATGATCAACTGCTCACTATTCTTGATGAAATGTAAACCAAGACCGTTCTTCACTGCGTTTAAAACTGTAATTTTCAGTAATGGAACGACTTTTCAGGTATAAGCTTGATCACATTTTGTTCTGGATGTTAACGATAGGCTTTCATGCCTACACGCATTCCGGCATTATTGACCAGGCTGGATTTGGACAATTTGTACTGGAGCTGCTGGTACGCGATGGCCTGCTTGCTTTTGTTATATACATCAACCTGTTGGTTATTATACCGGGGCTTAACCAACAAAAACGTACCGGTTTATTTATTCTGCTGATTCCAGTAACACTCGTTTGCTATGTGGGATTGAAAAATCTACATGATGTATATCTCTACGGTATCATGATGGACAATCCTGCACGACAGGGATTTTTTCATAATACCTTTTACAATTTTTCAATAGTCGTGTTTTACCTCGCGTTTGCTTCCACGCTTTACCTGAGCAAACAATGGCATAGTCAAAAGGAACTCATCCGCAAAATTGAACTTGAAAAACTTAACACAGAATTGGAATACCTGAAAGCACAAATCAATCCGCATTTTCTATTCAATTCGCTAAATACTGTCTTCTTTCAAATCGATAAGCAAAATACTGCGGCACGCGAAACCCTTTCGAAGTTTTCAGACATGTTGCGTTACCAATTGTATGAATGTAACGGAAAGGAGATCGCTGTAGAAAAGGAAATACGTTACCTGAAAAATTATGTAGCGCTTCAACGCCTGCGAAAAGATGAGCACTACGATATCCGGTTCTCATGTGCTGAAGGGTTGAAGAACTTTACGCTGCCCCCACTTCTTTTACTTCCGTTTATTGAAAATGCCTTTAAGCACGTATCACACTTTAGCGATAAGAAAAATATCATTGACATAGATATTAGCAAGACAGGAGATTTCTTTCAATTGAAAATATTCAACACGAAAGATTCAAGACAAGTATCAACCCATAGTGGTATTGGCTTAAAGAATGTACAGCGCAGGCTGGAACTGCTGTACACTGAACGGTACAAGCTGAATATCATTGATCACCCCGAAAGCTTCAACGTACAATTGAATCTGAAGGTGATGTAGACATTAACAAGAAACGAAATGAAACTCAATTGCCTCATTGTAGATGACGAGCCCCTGGCTAGAAAAGGACTTGAGGAGTACGTGAACGAAATTGACTTTCTTCACCTGACAGGGAAATGCGAAAATGCTGTAAAAGCATCAGCACTGTTAAACGAAGGAAATATCGATTTACTCTTTTTGGATATTCACATGCCGAAGCTTTCAGGAATTGAATTTTTGAAAACATTGAAGAAACCACCGATGGTTATCTTTACCACAGCCTATTCGGAGTACGCGCTGGAAGGTTATTCACTCGATATAATCGACTATCTGGTAAAACCCATTCCATTTGATCGTTTTCTCAAGGCTGTACAAAAAGCCCATGATTTCTATGTACTGAAGCAAAAAGCTGAAGCAAGCCCTTCTCATTCTCAAGATTATTTCTTCATCAAATGCGATCACAAATTTGAGAAAGTAAAGTATAGTGATGTACTGTACATGGAGGCTATGCAGAATTATTGCATCATCCACACAGCCGAACGAAAGATGATTACTTACATTACCTTCAGCGGACTGGAAAGTCAGCTCCCGACTGACCGCTTTTTGAAAGTACATAAATCCTTTATCGTTGCTCTTGATAAAATCACAGCTGTTGACGGTAATGAAATCGTGATCGGAAACTCCCGGATTCCTGTCAGTCGCAATCTGAAGGATGATGTGATGCAAAAAATTATGGGCAATAACCTGTTTAAGCGTAGCTGATTCCCTTCAGCCAAGAATCTTTCTCACATTTTTATTGATCTGGATCAATCCGCTTTCCTCCTTTTCTTGATTTCCGTCAAGCAATGCAGTGTTCTATGGCGCACACCTTTGCTTCGTCAAACAAAATCAAAACCGATCATGAAAACCGATGAATTAAAAGCATTCAAAATTTTAGTAGGAATTGTCGTGGCTGTACTGCTGGCATTCTCTGCATTTAGTCAATCTACTCAAACCATTCGTGGTAAAGTGGTGGATGAAACAACCAAAACCCCTTTGATAGGGGTGAATGTTACCGTACTGGCTACAGGCGAAACAATGCTGGGCAGTGCTACCGATATTGATGGCAACTATCGTATCGAAAATGTGCCGGTAGGTAGACAAACCTTAAAAATCACCTACATAGGATACGAGGAACAAATCATTCCGAATGTACTGGTAACGGCTGGCAAGGAGGTTATCCTTAACCTTAGTTTAACAGAAAGCATCAGTCAGCTTAGTGAAGTTGTGGTAGTGGCCAATTCAAAAGACGACAAAACAGCTACAAACAATGATTTGGCTCTTGTCAGTGCACGCTCATTTAATGTAGATGACACCAAACGTTACGCTGGTGCATTGGGTGATCCTTCGCGCATGGCAGCAAACTTTGCCGGTGTGATCGGTGGTGATGATTCCCGAAACGACATTGTTGTGCGCGGGAACTCACCCACCGGCATGCTGTGGCAACTGGAAGGATTAAATATTCCAAATCCCAATCACTTTGGTTCACTTAACAGTACAGGCGGGCCGGTGAGTATGCTCAACAACAATAACCTGGATAAATCCGATTTTATGACCAGTGCCTTTCCGGCTCAATATGGAAATGCCGTGGCCGGAGTATTTGATATTCGCTTACGCGAGGGCAATAATCAGAAGCATGAGTTTGTAACACAGGTTGGATTCAATGGCTTTGAAGTTGGCGCAGAAGGGCCATTGTCAAAAAATAACAAAGGCTCCTACATCGTTAACTACCGCTATTCCACGCTGGGCGTCTTCAACGCACTAGGCATTGAGTTTGGAACGGGGTCTAACGTACCCTTGTATCAAGATTTGAATTTCAAACTAACCTTGCCTTCAAAAAATGGAGGACGTTGGTCCATCTTTGGTCTTGCCGGAAAAAGCTCCATCGATCTGCTCGGCAGTGAAGCCGACCTTGAAGGAGGTTCAGGCGACCTGTATGGCAATGAAAATGAAGACCTTTTCCCACGTTATCAAACCGGAATTGCCGGGATCAGCTACGAAAAAAGTCTTTCATCAAAAACACATTTGAAAGTTACCATGGGCATTAGTTCAGCTGAAGAAAGTTTCCGTGGCGACTCGCTGGTTCGCGATGTTAACAATGAAGTAACCGCACGCTACGCACGCGGTGAGTCAGAATTTACAACGACCAAATATTCGACATTGGCGATTTTCCGAACCAAGCTGAGCGCAAAGAATACATTGACCTATGGGGGATATATGGATATATTAAATTTCGATTTGTATAACCGCGATATCTATGCAAATACTGGTTCTGACTCGGTGCGGATTAATGTTCAGGATGTAACCTCACTGTATCAGGGCTTTGTTACATGGCGCCATCGCTTTAACCCAAAGGTTTCTTTCAATGCCGGTGTGCATTCGCAATATTATGCGCTCAACGATCAGGCCGTAGTGGAACCCCGCTTAGGGCTGCAATACCTGATCAATGGAAAACAATCCATTAGCCTCGGCTATGGTATCCATAACCAGATTCAAAGTCCATACACTTCGTATGTACAAACCAAAATTTCCGATAATAACTACATTCTTACCAATACTGATCTGAAATTTACTACCAGCCAACATAGTGTTTTAACCTACGATTGGAACATAACTGATAATCTTCGCCTGAAAGCTGAAGGATACTATCAGTCACTCTCAAATGTTCCGGTAGAGCAACGCACAACACCGTTCTCGGCCATCAACACAGGCTCAAGCTTCATTCCTGTTGATCAGGACAGTTTGGTGAATTCGGGAACGGGTACAAACTATGGTGTAGAGGTAACGTTGGAACGTTTCTTCAACCAAGGTTATTACTTCCTGATTACATCATCCATTTTTGATTCCAAATACAAAGGCAGTGATGGTGTGGAGCGAAACACCGCATACAATACCCAATATGTAGTAAATGGTTTGTTTGGTAAAGAGTTTAAGCTGGGTTCCAAACAAAAGTATCTCTCCCTAAACCTTAAGGTAACGACTATTGGTGGCAAGTACCTGACCCCGATTGATGTGGAAGCCTCGCAAAAATATGGCACTACAATCTTCCAGGATGACAAGGCCTTCAGCGAAAAACAGGATGCCTATTTTCGCACCGATTTCCGGATAGCTTATCGAAAAGAATATAAAAAGAGCACCCTGGAGTTTGCGCTCGACCTTCAAAACGTAACAAACCACCAAAACATTTTTGCGCAGAGCTACAACCCCCGCACCAACACCATCGTAACCCAATACCAACAAGGGTTTTTTCCGGTACCCTTCGTGCGCTTCACGTTCTGATAACATTTCCTTACTATCTTTCCGGATGGACGAATTCGCTTCCATCCGGAAATTTGTTTCTCAGTTTGTCACCTTTACCGAAGAAGAGTGGCGGGCGCATCAGTCGGCTTTGACCAGAAGGTGGCTCCGAAAGGGTGAATTTCTACTCACCGAAGGACAGGTCTGCAATCACGTTTCATTTGTCAATAGGGGGCTTTTCAGAAATTTTAACTTGGTTCGCGATGAAGAGCGTACCCAGTTTTTTGTCTTTGAAAATGAATATACTACCGATTATTGCAGTTTTGTTACCCGACAACCTTCGCGTGATTTTATTGTCGCCATGGAAGATGCAGAGATTCTGCAACTGGAGTACACCGCCATGCAATCACTGTATGAAAAATACGGGGTATGGCAAAAGTATGGAAGGCTAATTGCAGAATATGTATTTGTATTCACAGCCTATCGCAGTCAGAATTTGCTTTTGAAAACTCCGGAGGAACTTTACCTGCAACTTATGCTCGAGAAGCCCCAGGTTCTGGAACGCGTACCCCTAAAATACGTTGCTTCCTTTCTCGGAGTAACACCCGAGGCCTTGAGTCGTATTCGTAAAAGAGTAGCCCAAAACAGATAGACCAGCACAAACATTTGTAGCCGTAGCCCGTTTAGTAAGCGCATGAGTTTTATCTTTCCGTATGAATGAATTTTCATCCATTCGAAATTATATCTCGCGTTTTCTAAGCTTCAGCGAGGAAGAGTGGACCATGATGCAAAGTGTGCTCAGCAGGAGATTTATCAAAAAAGGTGAATACCTGCTGCGCGAGGGAGAAATCTGCAACCACGTAACCTTTATTAACAAAGGATTTGTGCGCATCTACAACATCATTCAGGATGAAGACCTGACCATAAACTTTGCTTTTGAAGGAAACTTTACCACCGATTTTGCCAGCCTGATACCACGCAAACCCAGCACCGATTATATCGTAGCCATGGAGGATCTTGAAATCCTTCAGCTCGAGTATACCGATATGCAGGCACTCTATGAAAGAGCCATGGTCTGGCAAAAATTTGGTCGGCTCATCACCGAGTATGTGTTGCTTTTTGTTGTGGAGCGAAACAAGGCTTTATTATTTAAGAGCCCTGAAGAACGTTATCTTAAATTGATGAAGGAGCGTCCGAAAGTAATGGCCAATGTGCCGTTAAAATACATCGCCTCCTACCTGGGCATAACCCCGGAAGCTTTAAGTCGTATACGGAAGAGATTATCCACACCAGATTAAATAAAAAAATGCTTACCCGCTTCCTCATTGTTGTTTCAACGCTATTCTCAAGTGCAATCTGGTCGCAAGACTCACGGCAGTCAGTTCATAAGCTCATCATCAGTACTTATCAGTATGCCGACAATCCCCGAATTAAAAACATTGAACCCTTTGCCCTTCATTTTGGCGAGGCCAATAACCTGACTGTTGAGGTAAAGAGTTATCCTACGGTACAGGAATTATTAAAGGCATTGGAGAATGAAGAAGTGGATGTAGCCTTCATGAATACGTTCGGCTATCTGATGCTGAAAGAAAAGTCGCAGGCCTACGAAACCGGTGTTGTCCTGAACATCCCGAAAGAAAAAGAAAATGCCTACAAAAGTGTGCTGGTGACCGGGGCAAACATTCCGGAAAACACACTCGAGGAAGTTGTTGCCCATGCGGCCGATTTTGTTTTGGTGCTGGTAAGTCCGGGGTCTACCTCCGGAAATCTTGTACCACGACTGAAACTGGCCTCCCTCCAACCGGGTTATCCTGAACGCTTTTTTCTGGAAATTCAGTACACTAATAATCACGCCCTGGCTGCCCAACGTGCTCTTAAAGGAGAGGTTGCTTTATGCGCATTTGGTAGCAATGAATACTACAAACTAGGAGCTGACACTGTTAGGATGAAAAAGTTGTGGGAATCACCGGCCATCCCATTGGGGCCTGTTGTGTACAGAAAAAAATTGCCGGAGAGTCTACGCGATGAACTTCAAAAGTCTTTGCTCAGGCTGCATGTTCAAAACCCGGAAGCACTTGAAGCAATCAAATCCGGCTGGACGGAAGCACTTCCGGCTGACCGATATATTTCCGTAGCCGATGACTATTACGAAAGTCTTTTGAGACTTAGTAATAATCCTGCTGTATCCATGTCGATTATTAAGAATTTTGCGAAAGATTAGGCTTAATTAATGAAATCTACGAACCCTTACTTCCATAAAAACCCGAAGCGCAACCATAAAAATAGGAAATGAACTCAGTTTTAAGTCCTGTATTTTCAAATATACCCTGAGCTCTCTTTGCATTTTCAAATTTGTCTGTATACTTCCAAAGCATTCTGTATTCTTCAGGGTCTCCAAGCAAAAGCTTTCCTAAAACCGGGATAACCTGCCCTAAATAAAAGCCATATAATGCTTTCAGTAATCGGTTGGTTGGTTTTGAAATTTCTATGAAAGAGAATTGCCCTCCTACTTTTAGAATTCTGTTAGTTTCTTTTGCCAAAAAATTTAGCTGTTCATCATTAAAAGTTTTAAGTCCAAACGCGCACGTCACAAAATCAAAGTGATTACTCGGAAGATCATTTCGTAGAATATCCTGTTGTACTAAAGTAATTTGATTGTTGAATTTTGTTCTATTCTTGTGCATCGCGTATTTCAACATTTCAGATGAAAAATCAAGGGCTATTAAATCTGAATTTGGAAATCTGTTCTTTGTGGCCTGCCAGGTTTCTCCCATTCCTGTTAATAAATCAATTATACTAACCTTATCCTCGGGTTTCTTAAATGATTTCAAAAATTGAGTTCTCCAACGAATCGAAAATCCAAATGAGGTTAAGTAATTCATTCGCTCATAAGAATCGCTCATCCTATCAAATAAACCCTTTACATATTCAGGGTCATAAATGCTATTTTCCATTCAACTATTGCTTCCGCTAAAAGTAAAGTGACTATTAATCGCGATGCTGAAAACACTTGCCGCTGGCATCCGCAGTGGTGCGGGAGCAACGCTTGCCTTCAACCGTTTTACCTGAACACCGCACCTGCTTCTCACCGGTTTTTGAATTCGGCTTACAAACACCACAAGCGGTTTTACCATCGGCTTTCGCCTGACTAAGCTTTACTGCATGAGCCGTTTTGGAATAGCGGCAATCGGCTGTGTGATACTTATCGCCATCGTGGGTAACATATACAACAGCACCATCTGATGAAGCCAGATTGGTTGGTTCCCCTTCTTCTGGCTCATCTTCAGAAACATCATCCTGCGCTAATGATTCGATTTCTGGTTCCTGCTCATTGGTTGTATTATCTGTTGCCGTAGGCTGAGTGCAGGCGAAACATAACAGAAGAAGGAGTGCTAAATAATTTGTTTTCATAATTCGATTAGTTACCGGATTGTGAAGATACAATCGGTATACATTATTTTTTTAACGTGGTAATAATCTCATTCAACTTCAGCAATGCCTCCACGGGGCTGATGGTGTTGATGTCGATGGTCTCCAGCATCTCCTGCACGTGTTTGTACTTCGGATCCATCTCAAACAGGCTCATCTGGTGCGTGGCCTTGGGTAAATCCTGCAATTTCTTTTGTGGCTCGTTTTTGTGTTTCTCCTTTTCCAGAAAATGTAAAACTTCATTCGCGCGGATCACCACCTTGTTGGGAATGCCCGCCAGTTGCGCCACATGAATACCAAAACTGTGTTCGCTACCACCTTCCTTCAACTTGCGCATGAAAATGATTTTATCTCCTACCTCCTTCACGCTCACATTGAAATTTTTTACACGCACAAAATCCTCTGCCAATTGATTAAGTTCATGATAGTGTGTGGCAAAAAGTGTTTTAGGTTTGAATTCCTTATGCTGATGCAGGTATTCTACAATGGCCCAGGCAATGGAAACGCCATCATAAGTAGATGTGCCACGGCCGATTTCATCCATCAAAATCAAACTGCGGTTGCTCAGGTTGTTGAGAATGCTGGCCGTTTCAATCATCTCCACCATAAAGGTGGATTCGCCCTTTGATAAATTATCCGAAGCCCCCACGCGCGTAAAGACTTTATCCACAATACCAATATGCGCACTATCGGCCGGCACAAAACTGCCGATCTGCGCCATCAACACAATCAAGGCCGTTTGCCTCAACAATGCCGATTTACCTGCCATATTCGGACCGGTGATAATCAATATCTGTTGTGTTTCGTTATCGAGGTATACATCGTTGGGCACATAGCTTTCGCCAATCGGCAATTGTCTTTCAATTACCGGATGGCGACCCGCCTTTATATCAAGGGTTGTGGATTCATTGATTTCCGGGCGTGAGTAGTTGTTCAGTCGTGCAACGTGGGTAAATGAAAGCAGGCAATCAACTACGGCCAATGTTCGCGCATTTTGTTGGATTTGCGCTACAAAATCTCCAGCCTGTTGTACCAATTCCTGAAATAGCTTTTGCTCAATGACAACCAACTTATCCTCGGCATGCAAAATCTTTTCTTCGTAAACTTTCAGTTCTTCTGTAATGTAGCGTTCGGCATTGACCAGCGTTTGTTTTCGTATCCAATCAGCAGGAACTTTATCTTTGTTTGCATTGCTTACTTCAAGGTAATACCCGAAAACCTTGTTGTAGGAAATCTTCAGCGAGTTGATTCCGGTACGTTCAATCTCGCGCTTTTGAATTTGCAATAAATAATCCTTTCCGGAAAAGGCGATACTGCGCAACTCGTCCAATTCGGCATGAATACCATCTTTAATAATGTTCCCCTGGTGTGTAAGCATGGGTGCATCCTCGCGTAGTTCTTTTTCAATCTTCTCCACTAAAAACTCACACAGATTCAGTTGATCGCTAAGTTTCTTTAATTCGGGAGAGGGCTGTTGCGTCAGCCAATTTTTAACAGGGGCTGTGCGCTGCAATGATTTTTTTAATTGCAACAATTCCCTCGGATTAATCCGACCAACGGCAACTTTTGAAATCAAGCGTTCCAGATCAGCGATGTGACGAAGTTCTTCATTAATTTTGTCAGCCAGCTGTTGTTGTTTGAAGAAAAAGTCAACGACCCTTAATCGTTCCTCAATCAACGGTTTATCCTTCAGCGGAAGCACTATCCATTTTCGTAGCTGGCGCGAGCCCATGGGGGTAACTGTATGATCAAGAATTTGAATCAGCGGAACGCCCCCTTCGAAAGGCGATGAAATAAGTTCCAGGTTTCGAATCGTAAATTTATCGAGCCACACATACTTGTCTTCATCAATGCGCGAAACGGAGGCAATATGTTGTGTGTCCTTGTGTTCGGTAGCTTCAAGATAATAGAGTATAGCGCCTGCTGCGATGATGGCTTCATTCAAACCGTCAATACCAAAACCTTTAAGGGTAGCGGTTTTAAACTGGTTTAATAATTTTTCCTGCGTAAAATCATATGCGTAGACCCAGTCGTCAAGTGCAAAGGTGGCATGATCATCAGCATACTTTTTTTCATATACTTCGCGTTGGCTCTTGGAGAAAATAATTTCGGCTGGTGCAAAACTTTGAATGAGTTTATTGATGTACGTTTCATTTCCACTGGCCACATAAAATTCACCCGTGCTGATATCAAGAAAAGAAACACCAAATGTTTGCTTTCCGGCAAATACAGAAGCCAAAAAGTTATTCTGCTTCTTTTCAAGAACATTATCATTAAATGAAACCCCGGGCGTTACCAATTCTGTAACACCTCGCTTTACAATACCTTTTACAAAGCGAGGGTCTTCCAGTTGATCGCAAATGGCTACGCGGTTTCCGGCCCTCACCAATTTTGGCAAGTACGTGTCCAGTGCATGATGCGGGAACCCCGCCAGTTCAATTTCAGAGGCAGAGCCATTTCCGCGCTTAGTCAGGGTTATATCCAGCACGTTGGCAGCCCGGATGGCATCCTCACCAAAGGTTTCATAAAAATCGCCCACCCTAAAAAGCAACAAAGCCCCCGGATATTTCGCCTTAATGGCGTTATACTGTTTCATGAGGGGGGTTTCTACGGATTGCTTTAAAGCCATGTTGGCAAATATAAGAATAGCCTTTGATGGCAAAGTATTAAACCAGGGCTGTAATAGTTGTACCTGATACGTTACTCATGGTTGGTAACATATTTATTTTGATTTGGGTTAGGCATTTTGTTTTCCCGGTTGTTGTAGTAAAAACTTTTGGGAATGACCACAACCGAAAAGGAGTTTACAGCCTTGATGCGCGAAAACCGGGGAATCATCTTTAAGGTGATTCGCTTGTATGTGAACCACCCGGAAGATGAGCAGGATTTATTTCAGGAGATACACCTGCAAGCCTGGCGTTCGTATGCCCGGTTTAACGGGTTATCAAAATTTTCAACGTGGCTTTACCGGGTTAGCCTGAATACTGTTTTGACTTTTAAACGGAGGCAGGTTTTGGTAAAACCCAGTGAGCACCTTGAAAAATTCGGGGGAACGCACGACCCGCATGGCAGAACTGAGGATAGTGAAGCGCTCTACCTCGCCATACGTGAACTGTCGGAAATTGACAGGATGATTATTACCCTGCACCTGGATGGATACGAAAATGAAGAGGTTGCTGAAATCTCCGGGTTAACAAAAAATAATGTGGCTGTAAAACTGCACCGCATAAAAGAAACCCTTACAAAAAAATTAAAGTTGAATTAAGTATGGACTTGCGTGAGGCGTGGAAAAAACTGGAAGAAGAGCATTTGGAGAAACCTTCCATCTGGAAGGCCGTTGAGCACCCGGAAAAAAGCCGCTCCAAGCACCCGGTAATCAGATTGAAGAAAAGCCTGGAAACAACTCTGGTCTTTGCCGTTGTCTTCCTGCTCATGTTCGTGGTGTTGATATTCCTGTTTGATCCGTGGCTGGTAAAACTGTTTATCGGCATTGTTATAGGCGCTTATGTATTTTTTACGTGGTACAACTATATCACCTATCTTAACCTGAAGTTGCAGTGGCAAAAAGCCCTTGAGGGTTCTTTGAAAGCTGCCCTGCAAAACATCCATTCCGTTGTTTATAAATCAATCCGCTTTCAGGAGAAAGCCAGCCTTTTCATTTATCCGTTCAGTGCCATTGCCGGTTATATGATGGGGCTTTCCATACACCAGAATTTCGAAGAGGATATCCGCGATACGCGGATTATCGTAATCATGTTTATCGCTGCCGCTGTGCTTACACCGCTTTGCTATTACCTGACTAAATGGATGTACAAGATTTCTTACGACAAATACCTGAACCAGCTTCAATCCCTAATCCATGAAATAGACAAGCCGGAGTAAACCCAAATGCATACTTTTGGGGAATGAAGAAGTTGAAGCTCGAAGAACTCGGCCGCATTTCGGTAGATCAGTTTAAAGAAGTCGAAAAAATTCCTGTTTGTATCGTGTTGGATAATGTGCGCAGCCTGCACAATGTAGGCTCTGCCTTTCGCACGGCAGATGCCTTTCGTATTGAAAAAATTTACCTCACCGGAATTACCGGAACACCCCCTAACCGGGAGATCCATAAAACTGCTTTGGGCGCCACAGAGTCAGTCAACTGGGAGTATGCAGAAAAACCCGAACTGGCCGTACAGCAGCTAAAAGAAAAGGGCTATTCTATTATTGTCATTGAACAAACCAATGCCAGTATCCCGCTACACACTTTTACGCCATCAGAAAACACAAAACTTTGCCTCGTTTTTGGAAACGAAATTCATGGTGTGAGTGAGGCAGTGATTGAATTAGCTGACCATGCCCTGGAGATACCACAATCGGGTACCAAGCATTCACTGAACATTTCAGTTTGTGTTGGTATAGTTGTTTGGGATGTTTACCGAAAACTCAGGTTAGTATGAGCCATGCCTCCTTAAGCGAGATTAAAAAAGAACTGCAAACACTGGATGAGGCTACCTTGCAAAACCTTTGTCTGCGTTTGGCCAAATACAAAAAAGAAAACAAGGAATTACTAGGCTATCTTTTATTTGATGCCAGCGATGAACCCGGATACATCCGGAATATAAAAGCAGAAATAGATTCCCTGTTCGATGAGTTGCCTGACCGGAACTTATACATTGTTAAAAAGATGGTTCGAAAAATTCTGCGTGTTACCAACAAATACATCCGGTATTCTGGCTTACCACAAACCGAACTGGAACTCCGCATTTATTTTTGTGAGAAAATCAGGGCTAAGAATGTTCTCCTAACACCCGGAACTGTATTGTTTAACCTGTATCATCAGCAACTCAAAAAAATAAACAGTGTACTTGATAAACTGCCAGAAGATTTTCGTGCAGACTATTCCGTTTCTCTTCATGCAATCCGGGCATAGACTATGATGAAAGAAGAACAACCCAACAATCCGCTGCACGGCAAGACACTTGAGGTTATCCTTACTTTTTTGGTAGATCGCTATGGATGGGATGAACTGGGAGCCCGAATTCCTGTGAATTGCTTTCTGAATAACCCCAGCATTAAATCCAGTCTTTCCTTTTTTAGAAAAACTCCTTGGGCAAGAAAGAAAGTTGAAGAGCTTTACCTGGATACCCTACGGGCAGATCAATGATGGTCATCAGAAACAATTTCGTAGGCATCCGTGGGTTCATTTGATAAAGTTTTGGTAATCTGCAATGCTTTAGTCTTACTGTTGCTTTAATCACATGAGCATTACTGAAATACGGCACCGGATTCAGAATCTTACTTTTGAATCACAGATCATTTTACTGATTTGTGGATTAGGCTCATTTCGAGTGAGCGTGGCTGTTAGTATTGATCTACTTAAAGGCAAAAGGCCTGAAGAATTACTGGTTGATACTGGTGTTCTGCTTATTCTTTTGGTCGTGCTATACGTCACCTGGCGAAAACCTCTTGAAAAAATTCACATTGCTATTGGTTTCATTTTAACCCTGCTGCTGGCGCTGAATTTCATTCAATTTGGGGGAGTGGATGGCTATAGCAAGTTTAACTACTATTCGGGTTTGTTTATCCTCATTATGATTTACAACCATCGCGCCAGGGTCATTACGGTGTCTTTTCATCTCCTTGTTTTGCTTATCATCCTGATGCTGGAATATTTGGATCATCCGATACTTGAGCCACTTTTCATCCATCAGCATCCGCAATCATCCGACTTCTGGTTTACCTTGCTCACGCTCTCATTTTTCACTTTTTACCTGAAAGAAGTAACCGTGCAGAAAGGAGAAAGCCTCACCAAATTGAATGACCTGTTAGGTGAGCGGGTGCGGGAATCACGAAAATTAAACCGCTTGCTGGCGGAGAAAAATGACGCCTTAAAGCGCGCGCAAGCCAACCTCGAAAGCGAAGTTAGCCGAAGATCCGTAACGCTTCAGGTGAAAAATCAGGCCATCGAAAATTTCATTCAAACGAATCAACAGGAATTAATTCAACCCGTACAGGAGTTGGTTAGAACAATTAATGCCATCGATGAAAGTTCACCCTACACGGTTTATTTAAAGGGCACAGGCAAGGAATTGGAGGCTATTGCAAAATCCATTTATACCAACCTGGATAATAATATTCCAATTGACCGTAAAAATACAAGGTACCATGAGAGCGCAACTTGAGCGGAGCATTCTTCAGTTTGGATTAATACTGGCGTGCTTTTATCAAGCGTACCAATTGGTGAACAGTTTCATGGCCAAATCAACAAGCCTGGGTTTAAATATTGGTCTTACCTTTTTCTTTTTAATTCTTCTCCTCTTAAATCATAAATATTCTGGTTCGCATAAATGGATAGCTATAATTCTCCATGTAACCTTATTGCCTGCACTGATTTATTTTTGGAGTGAGTTTGGCGGATTAGCGGGTACCGTGCCCATAATACTTTTTGTTTACATAAGCTGGATAATTTTAACCCTTTCCGGCATTGCTAAAGCGTTTGTTTTGATACTGTATGGCGGAATTTTTTTTCTGCTAACGCTACTCCCGGAAATTACAGGAATAGATGTCTACAATCATGCTGTTGTAAATACACAACAACTTCCGGTTGATTTTTTTGTTGAGGCGTTGATTATCATTGCTTTTCTAACTCATATGAAAAATAAATATACCGGCTACCGGAAACGTGTGGAACATAGAAATGTGCAGTTAAAATCCATTAACAATACATTGATCCGGCAAAATGATAGTCTGAGGTATAGTCAGGAAGAAACTTTATCCATCAACGAAAACCTGGAGCAACTCATCGATAGGCGAATTCAGAAGATTGAAGAAAAGAATTGCCAGCTTGAAGAGTATGCTTTTATAAACGCGCACATTTTAAGAGGTCCCGTTTGCCGGATTCTGGGGCTGGTGAACTTGATGCAGAATGAACAGCCGGGGTTAGAACAGGTAAGCGAAAAAGCCCACGAAGTAGACAAACTCATACGAAAGATTAACTCGATTACGAGTTAACCTTCTGGCATTCCTCATTTTTGCAAAAGAAGCCATACCTTTGGGCGTTCAATTATTTTCCATGTCCGATCGCTACAACCAGCGCGGGGTATCCGCCAGCAAAGAAGATGTTCACCAGGCCATCAGCAAGCTTGATAAGGGCTTGTATCCGAAAGCCTTCTGCAAAATTGTAGAAGATCACCTGGGTGGCGATCCGCAGTACTGCACCGTAATGCATGCCGATGGGGCAGGTACAAAATCATCATTAGCCTACGTATACTGGAGAGAAACCGGTGATTTATCGGTATGGAAAGGTATCGCGCAGGATGCGATCATCATGAATGTGGATGATTTGCTTTGTGTGGGTGCAACGGATAACATTCTACTTTCTTCCACCATTGGCCGCAATAAAAATCTCATTCCCGGTGAAGTGATTTCAACCATTATCAACGGCACAGAAGAAGTGTTGGAAATGCTGAGAAAATACGGACTTAATATCCGAAGTACCGGTGGCGAAACAGCCGATGTGGGCGACCTTGTTCGAACCATCATTGTCGACAGTACGGTGACTGCACGCATGAAGCGGAGTAATGTAATCGACAACAGTAACATTAAAGCTGGTGATGTTATCGTTGGATTAGCTTCCTACGGACAAGCCACTTATGAGAGCGAGTATAACAGCGGCATGGGCAGTAACGGTCTTACTTCAGCGCGCCATGATGTGTTTACAAAAGAATATGCTTCAAAATATCCTGAATCGTATGACAAAGATGTTCCTGCTGACCTCGTGTACAGCGGAAAATATAAAGTGACGGATGATCTTCCCGCTACGCCTTTAAATGTTGGTAAGCTGGTGTTGTCGCCAACACGAACGTATGCGCCCATCATGATGGAAGTTTTCAAAGAGCTTCGTCAGCATATTCACGGGCTGGTGCATTGCAGCGGTGGTGCGCAAACAAAAGTGCTTCACTTCATTGATTCTCTTCATGTGATCAAAGACAATCTTTTTGACATCCCCCCGCTGTTCAAACTCATTCATGGCGTTAGCGGAACTGATCTCAAGGAAATGTACAAAGTGTTTAACATGGGCCACCGCATGGAAGTGTACCTGGATGAAAAATTTGCGCAGCAGGTAATTGACATTTCAAAAAACTTTGGTGTTGATGCAAAGGTGATTGGACGGGTGGAGAAGGCGGTCGCAAAAAAGGTAACGTTGAAAACAACACACGGAATTTTTGACTTCAAGCCATCTCAAAAATAACTTTAACCACGGAGAGCACGAAGAATGCACAAAGTTTCACAAAGTATCAACCGTTGAATTATTGGGTTTTGTGCCCTTTGTGCTGACCTTTGTGCGCTTTGTGGTTTCAATATTTGATTTTTGAGATGGCTTCTATTAACGTCCCGGAATCGAACAACTCATCTCGTTCGTGAACAGTCGCCTAAGATAAAATCTCCTAAAACAGCCTGAAAACATGCTGGTACGGCTTTGGCAATGCTCGCATGAAATCAAGCCTGAACCATGCTCAAATACACACTACTCCTCTTCTTCCGCAACCTGAAGCGCCAAAAACTATTTTCTGCCATTAACCTGCTGGGCTTAACGGTAAGTATAGCGGCAACACTTCTCATTTATATTTATGTTGATCATGAATTCAGCTACGACCGGTTTCATCATGATGTTGATCGCATTTACAGGGTAAACCAAACCTTTATCTGGGGAGAAAACAACAACAGCCAGTTCGCTTCAACAGGCCCTGGTGTGGCCTACGCCCTTAAGGAAGAGTTGCCGGAGATCGATCTGATCACCAGCATTCACACGACCGGTAATTTTTTTATCTCCTACGTGGCAGGCAATAATGATGTGATCACCTTTGAAGAAACCCACGTACTGGCAGCCGACTCCAATTTTTTCAGGGTGTTTAATTTTCCGTTGATCAAAGGAAATATAGAATCGGTATTCGAGCAGGCCAACAACGTGGTGATGACGGTGTCCACCGCAAAAAAGTACTTTGGCGATGAAGACCCGATGGGAAAACTGGTGCGTATTGAGGGGCCTGATGGTGAACCAAAAACATACGAAGTAACAGGTATTGCTGAAGATACGCCCGACAATTCATACATCTGGTTTGATGTACTGATTTCCATGAAGAGCTTCCCGGCTGTATTGAGAACGTGGAGTTGGGTGTGGACACAGTTGGAAACATACATTAAGCTTAACCCTACTGCCGATGTTAACCAGGTGCGCGCCAAACTTGAAAAGATTCCGCAGAAGCATGCGGGACAAACACTGAAAAACGCGTTCAATACAACATGGGATGAGTACATCGCTGCCGGTAAAAAGTGGGAGTTGTTTCTACAGCCGATGACAAAAATTCACTTGCCCGATAAAGAAGTGATCAACAGGTTGAGCAACTCTGGCAACCGTACGGTAATTTACTCTTTCATTGGCGCTGCTGTCTTTATTGTACTCCTCTCCTGCATCAATTTTATGAACCTGTCCACCGCGCAGTTTACACGCAGGCTCAAAGAAGCCGGAGTCAGAAAAATTCTGGGACTTGGTAAAAAGGAGTTAAGCCTCGGATACTTCTTCGAAGCGTGTATCTTTTGCTTTATAGCATTGGTGGCTGGAATTGCCCTTGTGCAAATGTTTCTTCCGGGATTCAACCTGATCACAGAGAAGTCACTTCAATTAAACCTCTTGGATGGCAACCTGATGCTTGTTGCTGCAGGACTTGTATTGCTGATGGCCATCGTGTCGGGCAGTTACCCGGCCATTTTTTTAAGCACGTTCCACCCCGTGGAAGCCATGAAGGGAAAAGTAAAAACAGGACGCGAGGGAAAAACATTTCGCAACGCGTTGGTTGTATTTCAATTCAGTGTTTCCATCATCCTCATTATCTGTACAGCCGTTGTATTTCAGCAGTTGAAATTTGTTGCTGACAAAGACATCGGGTTTAATCGTGAAAACCTGCTGGTGCTCCGGCATGTGGAGACACTCACGAGTGGTGAAAGTCTTACGCATGCCACACTGAGTGTTCCGGGTGTGCGTAATGCCACGTTGTGCACTTCTGTTCCGCCCCGCATTTGGGGAGGCGATTCCTTCGGGGTTGAAGAAAACAGCGAAATCAGATTTCCGCTGAACTTTACCAGTGCTGATGAACGCTACCTGCCCACGTTGGGCGTGCAATTGAAAATTGGACGGAATTTTTCAATTGATAACCCCGGTGATGTTGAACGGGTAATTGTTAATGAGTCAACTATCAAAAAGATAGGGTGGAATGTGGATGAGTCAGTGCTCGGCAAGAAGCTTACGTATCAAAATACTTCCTTTGAGATTATTGGTGTAATGGCCGACTTTAACTATTGGCCGTTGTCTACCCCAATTGAGCCTATGGCTGTCTTTCATGTGACCACCAAAAACCTTTACGCTGAAGGCAGGCAATACCTTACCCTGCGTATTGAGCCCCAGTCAGGTGAGGCGTGGGAAAAAACACTATCTGAACTTGCACAGGTATGGAAACAACATGCTGGTGATACACCTTTTGATTATTACTTTGTCGATAAAGCTTTTGCCGAATCATTCAAATCCCAGCAGCAGTTTGGAAGTGTACTCACGGTAATGGCTGTACTTGCCATCATGATTGCAGCCTTGGGTTTATTGGGCATGATTGTATATGCGCTGGAACAACGCACCAAGGAAATCGGGATACGCAAAGTGTCCGGAGCATCCGTGTGGGACATTCTCAAACTCATCTCGAAAGGGTATACCTGGCTAATACTTGTTGCATTCGTAATCGGTGCGCCATTCTCGTATTGGCTGATGCAACAGTGGTTACAGGACTTCGCTTATCGCATAACCCCGTCCATCTGGATTTTTGTTGTAACCGGCTTAAGTACGTTGGTCGTAGCCATGCTTATCACCAGCTATCACTCAGTAAAAGCTGCATTAACCAACCCGGTGGAGGTGTTGCGGGATGAGTAGTAGTTTCTGGATTTAAGAAAATCATTAGCTTCACACTTTCTATTCATAGAAGCTATGATTGATATCAGGTTTGGTTTGCTGCTACCCTGGACGTTTCGACTATTAGCTGCTTGTGCCATAATTCTTGGATTAAGTGCCTGGCAAACAAATCCATGGGTTACGATTATCATAGGTGTAGCCGGATTTTTTGCATTGGTAACCGCTGAAGGCACTGAAATCAACCCGGCAAATAAAACCTACCGCGAGTACACGTCATTCTTCTTTTTCAAAACCGGAAGATTTGAGTCCTACGATCACATTGAAAGAATCTTCATCAACCGATCAAAGGAAAGTCAGCAAATGTACACAGCTCGCACATTGCATTCTTCTACGTTTGAAGATACCATTTATAACGCTTACCTGAAATTCAGCAACGGAGAAAAAATTCATCTTCAAAAAACCAAAAATAAAGAAAAGCTGATGGCTGTACTCAAGCCACTAAGTGACGCGGTTCGGGTTGAGGTTACGGACAATAGCTGATTTCAAGCTATTCATTATCGCGTTTGCTATATTTACCCATGCAAAATTTCAAACACAAATTTCCCATACAACTCCGGTTCAAGGATATTGATAAAATGGGACATGTTAACAATGCGAATTATCTCACCTACATTGAAATTGCCCGCGTAAAATATTTTGAAGATGTGGTGGGCACCGATAAAAAATGGAGCCAGCAAGTAGGCATCATTCTCGCGCGTATAGAAATTGATTACAAAGCCCCCGTGTTTTTACACGATACAATTTTTGTATACACCCGTTGTTCCCGTATCGGCAACAAAAGCCTTACCCTCGATTGGGTCATCGTTCGCGAAAAACAAAACCAGGAAGAAATGGTTGCGCAAGGCAATGCGGTACTGGTTTGTTATGACTACGCCCACGAAAAAACAATTGCCATTCCTGAGGAACAACGAAAAGCCTTAGAACAGTTTGAAAAGAATTAACTATTGTACCCGCTGAATCAATAGCGTTGCCCGTGTGGTTTCCCAGTAAAAATGCATGTTGACCAAACTATCGGCAGGGGTTAATGAAATGGTAAATTGCTCAATTTCAGGCAAATCATTTCTTACAGTAGCAGACACCCGCATCACATCCTTGCTTTCTTCAAATGGATCTCCACCAAGTTTGGCGCCCCAGTACCCCAGGTTGCTATTGAACACTACGGTCCAGTCCGAGTCATTTGGAATTGTGTACAATGAATAACGGCCAGCCTTTAACAACCTTCCATCCATCATTACATCTTTACTGAAACTGATTTCGGTAGCCTCATTTGCGCCTGTGCGCCACTTCTTCCCAAACGGAACAAGCGCTCCTTCAGCTTCGGTGCCAAAAATGAGGCGGCCTTTCCTAAAGGGCTGACAATAATTTACCTGAATGAGAAAGTCACCATCTTTAAATTCAGCAACCGCTGCCGGACTATGGCTTCGTGTGGTCAGCATCATGTAGCCAACGTAACCGGCCACAATAAGAATAAGTACACCAATACCGAGGAGAATCTTTTTGATCATAGGAGTAGAGTTTATTTATAAAAGTACACGGATTCAGGCTGTAAAGTTCAATTGAAACCACTTCTCTTGCGAGTTTGTTTTTTGTTCTGAGAAAACACGTTGCGCCAATTTCCGCTGCGCATTTTTAATTGCCGAGGTTATCATGGAGTGACCCAAGATTTCATTGTCTCCCATGCCTAGTTGTTTCATCAGTTCCTGCATACGCTCCCCGCCAAAAAATTTAAACAAAGGCTCATCCAGTGCTGAAAGTACCGGCACTTCTTTGAGGTTAAGCCTTAAAAAAAGCTGCTCTTCGGTTTTCTGAAGCGGGTAATGCTCGGTAAAAACCACCATCCGGTCCTGAATTTTTTGAAGATCAACGTCTTCTGCCAGCACAACTGAACCTTCCGGAATAGCCTGTTTCAACATGGTTGCACTTTCCGGAAACCAGGCAATAAAAAGACATTTCGGATTAGCATTGTGCATAGCCCGGCATGCCTGCAACCGGGCGGCACTGGTCATCCACACCTTGTCCATTACATTTACCTTGTTCGATGATTTAAAGAAACCAAACATATAAACCAAGGTACAAAAAAACCCTTATCCGTTCCTGTAACATGGTTTTGGAGTGCTTGTAATTCTTAGTAGTTTTCTCAATTGCTAAAATTCAGTCATGAAAAATATTCTCCTGCTTTCCCTGCTTTTTGTTTTCGGCTTAACCTTCGCTCAGAAAAAGAAAGCCGAATCACAACCTGCGCCCACGCCACAAGCCACCGGCATTGCGGCCAAAGTATCGGGCATGAAACACTTTTCCGGCTACTTCGATTTTTACTATGATGAGAAACAAGACAAGATTTTTCTTGTCATCGATAAGTTCAATACCGAATTTCTGTATGTCAATTCTTTGCCGGCAGGTATTGGTTCGAATGATATTGGGCTTGACCGCGGACAATTGGGCGATGACCGGATCGTAAAGTTTGAACGCAGGGGGCCAAAAGTTTTACTGGTTCAACCCAACTATCGCTTTCGGGCGATCACCGCTAATGTGGATGAACGCAACGCTGTAGAACAAGCCTTTGCACAATCCGTAATATGGGGCTTCGCGATTACCGCAGAAGAAAAAGACAAGGTATTGGTTGATGCAACAGATTTTTATTTACAGGATGCGCACGATGTAATCGGCAGGTTGCGCAGTCAACAACAAGGAAATTATTCGCTGGATAAATCCCGCTCAGCGTTTTATTTACCGCGCACGAAAAACTTTCCGCAAAACACCGAAGTGGAGGTTACGCTTACATTCACCGGACAGGCAACGGGTGGGTACATTCGCAGTGTAACGCCAACACCCAATGTGGTAACGGTTCGTCAACACCATTCGTTTGTTCAGCTTCCTGATGAAAACTACAAGCCACGCAAGTTCGATCCGCGTGCCGGTTACTTTGGCACTTCGTATTACGATTATGCTACACCCATTCACGAACCGATTGAAAAACGTTTTATCAACCGACATCGGCTAGAGAAGAAAAATCCGGGTGCGGCCATGAGCGAACCGGTTGAACCGATCATCTATTACCTGGATCGTGGCACCCCTGAACCCATTCGCTCGGCTTTGCTGGATGGCGCCCGCTGGTGGAACCAGGCGTTTGAAGCGGCCGGGTTTATCAATGCCTTTCGTGTTGACATGCTGCCTGAAGATGCCGACCCTATGGATGTGCGATACAATGTTATTCAATGGGTGCACCGCTCAACACGAGGATGGTCGTATGGCGCATCGGTGAGCGATCCGCGCACCGGTGAAATCATTAAAGGCCATGTGTCGCTGGGTTCACTTCGTGTTCGTCAGGATTTTTTGATTGCAGAAGGATTGCTGGCACCTTACGAAAACGGAAAAGTAGTCCCTCCTTATATGCAGGAAATGGCCCTCGCACGTTTGCGCCAGCTTTCTGCCCATGAAGTTGGTCACACCATTGGTATTGCCCATAGCTATGCCTCCAGCACCGAAAACCTTGCTTCGGTAATGGACTATCCGCATCCTATTGCTACCATTAAAGATGGAAAGATTGATCTGAGTAAATCCTATGATGATAAAATCGGAGCGTGGGATAAAGTGGCGGTGATGTATGGCTATTCCCATTTTCCGGAAGGAACTAATGAAGATGCTGCACTGAATAAAATTCTTCAGGACGGTTTAAAGCAAGGTTTAACCTTTCTATCCGATCAGGATGCCCGTCCTGCCGGCAGTGCACATCCGTATGCGCACCTGTGGGATAATGGTGCCGATGCAACCGATGAGTTAAACCGCGTGATGCAGGTGCGGGCGTTGGCGCTTAAAAATTTTGGCGAGAAGAACATTCGTGAAGGAACACCCATGGCTTTACTGGAGGAAGCGCTTGTACCGATTTTTTTCTTTCATCGCTATCAAACGGAGGCCGCTTCGAAAATTATCGGAGGGTTGAACTACCGTTATGCACTGCGGGGAGATGGGCAGCCGGTAACCGAAATGGTTTCTCCTGCTCAGCAACAAAAAGCTCTGGATGCGCTACTCAATACTATTTCGCCACAGGCACTTTCATTACCAGCTGATCTGATAAAAAATATTCCGCCCCATCCTATTGGCTATCCACGTACGCGCGAAGTGATGCGCACCCGGACCGATCTAACGTTTGATCCGTTGGCCTATGCTGAAAGTGCTTCCGACATGGTGTTTGGATTGATCTTTCATCCTGCCCGTGCAACACGATTAGTTCAACATAATGCTCTGAACAATCAGCAGCCTTCACTGGAAAATGTGATTGATAAAATCATCAACACCACCTTTAAGAGTGCAAACAAATCCGGCTACGAAGGCTTGTTGCAAATGACTGTAAACCATAGTGTGCTGAATAATCTGATCAAACTCAACAATAATCAAAATGCCTCGGCACAGGCACGGGCTGTTGCTTCGCTAAAGATTGATCAGTTAAAAGTGTGGCTAATGGAAAAAACAAAATCAACAACCAACGAAAGTTGGAAAGCCCATTATGCCTATGCGTTGAGTTTAATTCAGGCGTTTCGTGAAAATCCGGAGAAGTACGAAGCTGAAAACCTGCTATCACCTCCTCCGGGTCAGCCCATTGGCATGACATTGGAATTTTGTGATTGGAGCAAAAATTGACTGCAAGAAACGTCAACTTTTACGTACAAAATGCTCCGCGGAGGAGCATTTTTTATTTTGTGGTTCTCATTCTATCATGACAAAAGTCATTGTTTTTGTGTGATTCATGTTACCGACTTTTTACCAAATGAGTTTCAACTTCACGGTGTAATTGAAGAACAAACAAAAAAGGAGGGACTATGAAAAAGCTCATGAGCTTATTATTCGTTATTCTGTTGGCAAGCTTTTCAGTTCAAGCGCAAAACAGAGATCAGAATCGCTCACAACTACAGGAGCACCTGATGCTTAAAGATGGCAAGATGTATCAGGTACGTGATCAACAGCAGATTCAGCTAATGACCCAACTCCGTCTGAATAACGGAACCTTGGTTAATCCAGACGGAACCTATCAACTGCAAAACCAGAAACAGCTCAGGTTGAAGGACGGTGAGTGCCTGGATATGAATGGTCTCAAGTACCAGAACCAGGAGCAATTCAGGGCACAAGCACAAATCCGTAACCAGGCCATGGCACAAGAGCACTTCATGTACCAAAATGGTCAGATGTTTCAAGTGAAAAATCAGGAACAAGCTCAGCTTCGGGAACAGATGAAATTGAAAAATGGCACTGTTATCAATACTGATGGCTCTTATCAACTGAAAAATGGAAAACGTCTTCAGCTGAGAGATGGCGAGTGCCTCGATCCGGACGGTAAAATGTACGAGAATCAGGAAAAATTCTGTCAGCAGATGGAAATGAGAATTCAGGAAAGAGAAAGACAACAGATGGGTCCTGCAGAGAAAGGAAAAGAAAAGACCCAACAAAAGGGTGAACAAAAGAAAGGGAAAAACTGATTCCTGTATTTCAGGCTGTATCGCTTTAGGCGATACAGCCTGCTTATCTTAGGTAGAGTGGCTTAACGAGCAGCCCTTGAATTTCCTGCCATGAAACATACCCTTCTGACAATCATCTTCGCAATTTTTTCGCTGGCAGGATCAGCACAATCCTCAAGGAAAGTGCCGTACGATTCAATTAGCAACAAGAAATCTGAACTGCGTATTGGATTGCGCTACACCAGCGACTATTACTTTATGGGCCGTTCCGATTCTGCGGCTGCACCTTACCTCACTCCATCTCTTGCATATTATCACAAATCAGGCTTCTTTATCCGCAGCAGCCTGTCATACCTGACTAACAAGGATCAGGGGCGGATAGATATGATTGCCTTCACTGGTGGCTATGATTATTACGGAGAAAAATTTGCGTTGGGAGCATCTTTGACTGAATACCTCTTCAGCGATGAGAGTTATGTCGTTCAAGCTGAAATGAGCACCTACATTAATGCTTATGCAGGCTATGATTTCGATGCATTCATGTTGTTTGCCGATGCCAGTTTGGGTGTAAGCGATGGTACCGACCTGTTTGTTGGGTTGGACATAAGCCGGATGTTCTTCTTACTACGAAATAAACTCACTATTCTGCCATCCTTCACCATGAACCTGGGCAGCCAGAAATACTATGATCAATACTATCAGTATCGCAGTCCGCAATCAGGGTTTGGAAAAGGCTCGGGCAAAGGAAAAAATGGACAACAACCTCCGCAACCAACCTATGACGTATACCTTACTGAGTCAGATAAATTCCAGATTCTTGACTACGAAGCCGGCCTGCAGGTAACATACCGGCTTCACAATGTGCGCTTCTTCGTATCAGGTACCTGGATGTTCCCCGTCAACCCTGGCACTATTATCGTCAATGACATTCCTCAACCCGAAACACTGCAAAATGGATTTTATTGGTCTACGGGTGTAAGGGTAAGCTTAAAGGGCCAGTAGCTAATATCCCTTATAAATAAGTTCAAAAATTCTACTCTTAGTTCTTTGCTTCCAGTCATAAAAAATGAATTGAGTTGGTCATTCCAATTATTTATGTTTATGGAATAACCTAAGCCTTATGAAGCAAATACTGCTAAGCGTACTACTAAGTGTAACAATATTTTCTGTGTGGAGCCAGAAATCCAAGTCAAATGTTCTGGTTCAGAAACAATCACTGACGCACGATGTCTACAATAGCTGGAAAGAAATAACCTTTCGGGCCTTAACCAACGATGGAGCTTTTGCTGCATACACCATCAATCCGCAGGATGGTGATGGGAAAGCTGTGTTTCATAATTTGAAAACACTCACGCAGGATTCGGCACACCGGGCAGCAAACATTTCACTGACATGGGATAGTAAATATGCTGTATTCAAAATCACACCCCAGAAAGAATTGGTGAAAGATCTGCGCAGACAGAAAAAGAAAAAAGAAGAGTTGCCCACCGACTCACTCGGCATATATTCCTTTGCCAACAGAAAGACGGAAAAAATTCCAGCGGTAAAATCATATAAACTTCCGGAGAAAACAGGAGGGTGGCTGGCCTATCAACTGGAGGCTCCGAAGCCACCAAAACCGGATACAGCAAAGAAATCCGCCAAACCAAAAAAGGTTAAAAAGAATACGGATGATAATGGCTACACGCTTGTTCTCCGCAACCTGAATAATAACCAGGAATCCCAGTTCGGCTATGTGAAGGATTATGCCTTTGCCAAATTCGGGCAGGGACTTCTCTTTCACTCAACAGGAAATGATTCAACATTAAAAGCCGGGGTGTATTGGTACGATCTTCAATCCAACCAACTCACAACGCTGTTTGAAGTAAAAAGCAAATACAAAGTAAAGGGGTTATCCATCAGCGAAGATGGAGCACAAACCGCCTTTCTGATCGATACCGATACTACAAAAGCCTTAATCCGTTACTACAAATTATACCACTGGAAAAAGGGAAACGCCTCAGCAAGTTTACTTGCAGATGAACGCAGCCCAGGCATTTCAACAAACTGGATTGTTAATGAAAACTATACACCGCTTTTTTCTAAAGATGGATCAAAATTATTTTTTGGGTCATCCCCTAAACCTGTTGTGCAGGACACCACATTGCTTGCCGAAGAAATTGTAAACGTTGAAGTATGGACCTGGAAAGACGATTACATCTATCCGCAACAAAACAGAAGACTGGAGGCTGACAAGAAGCGTTCATACATCGCAGCCATTCACCTCAACAACAACAACATTGTTCAGCTGGCACAACCTTCATTGCCTTCACTTGAGTTGGGAGATGAAGGTAATGCTGGTTTCGCACTATCTGAAAACGAAACATCTTACCTGGTTATGCGTACCTGGGATACAGATGTATATAAAGATTTAACCCTTGTTAATCTTCAGGACGGATCAACACACATTATAAAAGAAAAAGTAAAGGGCAATGCGCGCCTTTCCCCGAACGCCAACTATGTAGTCTGGTTTAGTAATCCGGATACTTCATATTTCAGTTACTCGATTAACACGAAAAAGACTGTCAGGCTGAATGACGGATTAAACGTAAAATTTGCTGATGAAGAGGATGATCATCCCTACTATCCACCGGCATACGGAATTGCTGGTTTTACCGCCAATGATGCCCAGCTTCTTGCCTATGACCGCTACGACATCTGGGCGTTTGACCCGGAAAATAAAAAAGCGCCTGTTAACCTGACCAAAATCGGAAGACAGGAGAAAACACAATTCCGTTACGTTCGCCTTGATCCGGAAGAACGATTTATTGATCCGGAAAAAGAACTTTTACTCACTGCGTTCAATGAAGCCACCAAACAATCTGGCTTCTATAAGCTTTCACTCAAAGACGGCAAGCTTATCAAGCTAACGCTGGGCGAATACCGCTATGCCAATCCGGTAAAGGCGCGTAATACCAATACCCTGTTGTTCACCCGTGAAAATTTTCGCGAATTCCCCGATGTGTGGGTGACGGATTTCAGTTTTACAACTCCGAGAAAACTTTCCAATGCCAATCCACAAATGCAGCGATTCTTCTGGGGAACAGTGGAGCGTGTTCAATGGACATCAGCGGACAATATTCCATTAGAGGGATTACTCTACAAGCCCGAAGGCTTCGATCCGAAAAAGAAATATCCCATGATGGTTTATTTCTATGAAAAAAATTCAGACAACCAATATCTGCATATCGCACCGGCACCAATTCGTTCATCTATCAATTATTCAGTTTATACCAGTAACGGGTATGTTGTTTTTGTTCCGGATGTTGTTTACAAAATTGGTTACCCGGGCGAAAGCGCCATGAACTGCATCATGCCGGGTGTTACTTCCCTCATCGCCAAAGGTTTTGTAGATGAAAAACGCATCGGCATACAAGGGCACAGCTGGGGTGGCTACCAGATTGCCTACATGGTAACCCGTACAAATTTATTTGCGGCAGCTGAGGCAGGAGCACCTGTAGTAAATATGATCAGCGCTTATGGTGGCATTCGGTGGGAGAGCGGCCTGAGCCGGATGTTCCAGTATGAAAGAACCCAAACCCGATTGGGCGGAACCCTTTGGGAAAAACCCATGCTCTATATTGAAAACTCGCCCATCTTTTTTGTCGATAAAGTGCAAACTCCTGTGTTAATGATGCACAACGATGCCGATGGTGCAGTACCGTGGTACCAGGGCATTGAATTCTATATGGCCTTACGCAGACTTGGCAAGCCTGTGTGGATGTTGAACTATAATGGACAGGGTCATGGATTAACGCAGCGCGAACATCGTACTGATTTTGCCAAACGCATGATGCAGTATTTTGATCACTACCTGAAAGATGCGCCCATGCCCGACTGGATGAAGAAGGGTGTTCCGGCCATTGAAAAAGGAATTAAACAAGGGATCAACTAAACCAAATGAAAAGGATGTTGTTTTAGTCAATAGAATTTTGTTGATCGACAAATGTTGATTAACGAATTTTGAATGTTGAATCTCTAAACTATTGTTATGGCACAAATTAAACTTGGCGAGAAAGTGGTAAATACCTTGGGTGATTTACCTTCTATTGGATCTACGGCTCCGGATTTCATACTCACCGGCAGCGATATGAAAGAAGTAACCCTAAGTCAATTTTCAGGAAAAAACCTGGTACTGAACATTTTCCCCAGTGTTGATACGGGCGTGTGTTCAGCCTCGGTGCGCGAATTCAACAAGCGTGCTGCAAATCTCACAAACACCTCTGTGCTTTGTGTCTCCAAAGATTTACCCTTTGCCATGAAGCGCTTTTGCGCTGCGGAAGGCATCAACAACGTACTAACCGCTACCGATTTTCGCAATCGCGGGTTTTCCACCAGTTATGGTGTAGAGTTAACGGATGGAGGTTTTGCCGGACTCTGTGCCCGTGCCGTTGTGGTTATTGACAGTACCGGAAAAGTAAAATACACTGAATTGGTTCCGCAAATTGGTCAGGAACCAAATTATGATGCAGCGTTAGCAGCACTTTAAATTTTTGATTCAAGGTTCAAAATTCAATCTTAAATTTTGAACCTTGAATTTTGAATCACTGCCCCACCATAAACACTGCATTCGCGAATAACATCTTACCATTCTCCCAAAAATTACGGAACAACGGATCATCAACAAAGTACACAATCTGTCCACGGCCTTTGTCTTCCACACCAAACACAAAACTGTTGTCCATTTTCTTGTTGATTTTATATCCGGCAAATCCCTGCACTGGTTTTGCTTTGCCTTTGATTACGCCAACGTTCCAGCCGCCTTGTAAATAGTCAAAGTACAACTCGTTTGTCTTGAGGGTGTAATATGTGTCTCCCAACCCAAAAGCTAATGGATGGGTTTTATCCAGTGTGATCTTGTAAATGGCTCCTGAAATTGATTGTGATATAGCTTTGCGTTCTGCAGCATCGTATGGCATCAATACATCTTTGGCTTGCTCTTCCTTGTCCTTCTTCTCGGCTTCTTTTTTAGCGTCTTCTGTGGCATATTTCTTCAGGGCAAAACCATTTTTATCGGCAAATGCATTTAGTGCCCCGGAAACAAGTATTAATCTTCCACCATTGGAAACCCAATCCTGTACCGACTTCAACGTTTCTTCATTAAACATCCGGTAACGGCCCTCCGGCACCAGCAACACATCATAATTTCTAAGTTCTATTGAATTGAAATAATCAGTGCCGATTTGCGTGATGGGATATTTTAACTCTTGCTCAAAGAAATGCCACGTAGCCCCAGCCGAAAGCGAAGAGGTTTGGTCACCCACCAGTGCAGCTATGCGGGGGGCTTTTAGATAATTTACATAGCCCGATCCGAAATCCTTTCCGCTATCTACAAAACCTGTGCTTGCAGCAAACCATTTTCTGTTTTTCTCGCGCGCAAGCGATTGTACAAGCTGATCGAAGTTTGCAATTCCTTCATTATTTCGTTGGGTAACAACCAGCGAGCCCGCATCAAAACTTTCACCGTTTACTTTAAAAGGTTTTAACGATGAACGCACTTTGATTCCATTATTCATTAAGGCACAGAGAAACTCAACATCGGCCAGACTTTGGTAGCGGAAGATATAGGCATAAGGTTTTTGATTAACTGACACATTGGCCGCGTCTTTCGCCACATAATTTTTTCCAGGATTGATGCGCTCATTCAGTGCATATCCTTTCAATCCATAAGCGTACATTAAATTCCACGCGGTAATATCGTATGTTACGGAGTCAGGGAGCTTGGATTGTGGCTCAAACAACGTGGTAATAAATCTTGACTTTGGTTGAAAGATATTAATCACAATATCCTCCGTGCTTACATTGAAACTTTGGGTGGCCTGTGAAGTGTAATCAAAACCTCGTGTTGCCTTTCCGGCAGATGGATGACCATACTTAATGCCATGGGCATCCATCCACGAAGTAAGGCGTTGAATTTTATCCGGATTATTGTCGCCTTTAATAACAAATGTTTTGTACGGTGAGGCAGGGTTGGAGTTATTCTCTCTGAAATACTTTTCAAATTCATCTACTACACGGTTAGCATTAACAGAAGTTACTTCAACTGTGGAGATTCCGGTAGTGTGATGATGCGTGAGCCTGTCCTTTAAGGTTAACGGATCGCCTTCGCGAGTGGTAATCGATAATCCGCCAAAGCCACCACCCGCCTGTTCGTAAGTCATTCCAATGGCTCCATTGTACGTAGGATAGGTATCTCCGTAGCTAGGATAATATAAATCGAAAACCTCTTTGGTAAAGTACAGCCAACCTTGCTGATCGAAATACTTTGCATGGTTTTTACCGATAGTAATCTGGAACTCGCGCTGCCACGGAGTAATCACCTCATGATAGGGTTCTGCAGCAGGTGCAAAATAATACGGGTTATTATACCCTTGTTCGTGAAAATCAACATGCACGTGGGGCATCCATTGATTATAGATTTTTACGCGCTGTTGCGATTCAATTTGTGTAAGCCATGCCCAATCACGGTTTAAGTCGAACCAGTAATGATTGCTTCTGCCACCGGGCCAGGGTTCGCGGTGTTCCCGGGCATCGCCACTGGCATTGGCCGGACGGTTGCCATACTGGTTATAAAAGTTCGCATAGCGGTCGCGCCCATCGGGATTGATGCACGGGTCGATGATCACCACGGTATTCTTTAACCACTCTTTTGATTTTGGATTGTTTGGATCGGCCAACTCATACAAGGTTTGCATACAGGCCTCCAACGAGCTGGCCTCATTACCATGAACATTATAGCTCAGCCACACAATAGCTACTTTGGTAGACGGTGTACCTTCAGCCAACCCGGTTCTCCTCAAATTATCCAACCGGATTTGATCTAAGCGGGCATAATTTTCAGGCGATGCAATAACCGCATACACCAGGGGGCGGTATTCATATGTTTCCCCATACTTATACAATTCAATAGTAGGAACGGCACTGGCCACATGTTGAAAATACTCTACTACGCGGTGATGACGGGTAAAGCGCTCGCCAAGTTCATATCCCAAAAACTGATTAGGTGGTAGTAACTGTTGCTGGGCAATGGCTGCCAGGCAGGAAACAAAAAGTAAGGCCAGGACAAAATGCTTTTTCATAAGTAAGAATAGTTAATGCGAAAAGATAGAAAAGTATATCAACATAACGCGCAGGATTTATACCAACGCAACTGCCAACCTGTTATAGCAGACGCTTAATCTGGGGGGTATGATGGATAATATGCTCGCGAAAGAAGATCATGGTTTGCCGAACATCCAGGCGGCCTGCTATGGGGTGTTTGTAAATTACCCTGCGAACATGCTTATCTTCCATGTTCTCCAGAAACTGTTTAAGTTCACTCCGAACAATCGACCATTCTTCTATGAGTTTTGGTAACGGCATGGCCGGTGGTGTATTCTCTACCATAACCTTTGGTGCTTTATACTTTAGCGGAATACGTTGGGAGATGATCAACAACCACAGTCTTAGTGTTTCAACTAGTCCGGAGTTTTTTACCTTATCAATCCCCTGAGCTTTCTTTTTGATATAAGCCAACGAAAGTTTTTCAGAGGTGAGCAGGTGCGTTAATATCTGGCTAATAGACCATTTGCCGGAAAAGGCTGACGTATTATACTTTTCTTCCGAAAGATTTTTTACCGAAGAAAGAAGTGCTTCACGTTGTTGCTCCAATGCCTGAAAGACCGACTCTAATGATGGGTTCATATGAACTAAATTTTACCGAAGGTAGGCGATGATAGGGAGGAAGAAAAGGTTTGATAATACAGGCAGGTCTTTCTTTTTTACTATCTTTAATCACAAACCAAAACCCTAAACAATTTATTTATGGAAAATCAGCAAGCTCCTGTAATGTCAGTCAAAGATTGGATCATAACCATCTTAATTACTGTAATCCCAATCGTTGGCTTTGTAATGCTCTTTGTCTGGGGATTTTCATCAGGGCAAAATCCAAACAAATCCAATTGGGCAAAAGCAACACTCATTTGGATGGTTATTTTCTTCGCACTCTATTTTATCTTCTTTGCTGCCTTCTTTGGTGCAATGATGGCTGGAATGGGAAATTAATCTAAGCCTAATAGTTCAATAACAACGTCACTCAAACCTATTTGAGTGGCGTTTTATTTTTCTAACACAAAAACTTTAGTCGCCTGGGTAACATCGTAATGTGTACGGGCAGTTTTCCAACTAATTCTCCGTCTGCCTCAATAGGCAGCACCTTTGAAGACTTGATCGTTACTTCATTGGCCTCGCGGTATTCGATATCATCATGAATGGCCCGCTTGCCGCTACGCAGCCTTCCGTTTTGAATGATAAAATCCAGCACCGATACGTTGCCGGCAATGAAGCAAGAAAATTTTCCATCATCCACCACAGCATCGGGGGCAATGCCAATACCGTTGCCAAAAAATTTACCGTTGGCCACTGCTACTGAGCGAACTGGTCCACTCCATTTCCATAATGGGGTTTGTAAGGTAATTTCTTCGGGCCTGTACGTGAAGAATGTTTTGATGATGGCAGCATAATAGGCCACGAACGACCCGAAAGCCCTGCCGCTGTTGAGCAACCGCTCCACCACAATGGGACCCATGCCCACATCAGCTATGTTGATAAAGTAGCGAGGAGGAAGTTCAGACTTATCGGGAAATGTAATCTTTCCAATGTCAATTAACTTGCTTGTAAACCGATTCAGTATTTCTTCTATGGCCTCCGGCTTGTTTGAAATATTCATAGTCCGCGCAAAATCATTACCCGATCCCAACGGAATTAATCCGAGCAGGGGAATATCTTTCGCTGTTTCATGGTGCAACATCATACCGTTCAACACCTGATGTAAGGTGCCATCGCCACCAGCTGCAAGGATGGCATCGTAGTGTTGATGTACCGCCTTTCCGGCCAACTGCACAGCATCATTTTTAGAACGCGTTTCGTGTACCTCTACCACCTTTGCTGCCTTTTTTAAGGCAGGAAGTATTTTAGAATAGAAATATTTCTTCTTGAGGGAGATGCCGTTGAGAATGATGCATACCGATTTTCCACCCTCCTTATCCTCTCTGTTGAGAGAACCGGAAGAAGTGTCTGCATCACCTGTTGCCATTACTTACAATTCTTTTTTATGGCTGCCCGCGCATCGGGTGAACCTAAATCTTCAGCGGTTTTAAAATCCAGGCAGGCATCGTACTTGTTGCCCATTTGCAACTTAACCAGTCCGCGTTGGTAAAACGTTTCCGGATCGGTGGGATACAATTCAATGGACGAAGTATAATCTTCTATGGCTCCCGTATAATCTGCCTTTTCGGTGCGGCTTAACGCCCGGTTATCATAATATACCGGATTGGTAGGGTCAAGCGCAATAGCCTTGGTGTAATCTTCAATGGCGCCATCGTTTTCATCCATGCTGAATTTTACCACACCGCGAAGGTTATAGGTTTCTGGATCATCGGGGTTAAGTTCAATAGCTTTGTTATAATCTTCCAAGGCACCTTTAAAATCTTCCTTTGCACTTTTTGCCAACGCGCGGTTCTCATATTTCAATGGATCTTTCGCGTCAAGCTTAATGGCCATGTCGTAATCGGCAATGGCCTTATTGAAGTCGGTAATGTTGTAGTAGGCAACGCCTCGGTAATTGTAGAGGGCGGCATCATTCTTATCCAGTTCAATGGCCTTGGTGTAGTCGTCAATGGCGCTGATGAACTCCCCCAGCTCTGCTTTAACCACACCGCGGTTAAAAAACTTATCGGCATCAGGTGGGCCCAGTTCCAGCGCTTTTGAAAAATCAAAATAGGCACCGGTCAAATCCTCCAGGTTATACTTGGCAAAACCACGGTTGGTGTACGCACTGCTGTATTTTGCGTTAAACTTTATGGCCCGATCAAAATCGCGGATGGCACTTTCATCATCGCCCAGCGCCACCTTGGCCTCCCCCCTGTAGTTGTAAGCCTCAGCATAAGTTGAATCAATTTCCAAGGCAAAGGTGAGATCGGCAATGGCTCCGTAAAAATCTTCCAGTCCCATACGGGCTTCTCCGCGTAGCCGGAATGCAATTTTGTTTTTGGGTTGGGCATCCAGCAGTTTTGATAGATCAGCTTTCGCACCGGTGTAATCTTTAGCCGATAGTTTTTTCCTGGCGCTCTCCAGTTGCGCATCCTGCGCTGATACAGAAAGGGAAATTAAAAAGGTAAGGAGGACACTGTATACAGAAAATTTCATAAGCCTGAATTAAAGATCACAAGTTAGGAAAATTTGATTTCACCGCTGAACCTCCTCTTCATAGTTTAAATCCATCCGTTCATATACCGATCCTTCCGCCAAGGATATTTTTTGGAAACGATGTATTAAATAGTACTTACTTTGATGAAAACATTCCCAACTATGATCAACCATAGGTTATTACTTTTCGGATCATTCTTAATCTTTAATCCACTGTGGGCACAGGAAAAACCAGCCGTGTTAAAAATGGATTTTGAGGCGTACGACCCGCCTTCCACGTTGGTTGTTCCTGAACACCCCGTGACACGGGCTAAATTTCCGTTTATTGATATTCACAATCACCAGCCCTATATGACCTCACCCGGTACGCTTAAAAAACTGGCGGCCGAAATGGATAAGCTGAATATGGGTGTGATGATTAACCTGAGCGGACGAGGTTTCCGAAGCAGTGCAGATCACCTGCAACGATCTATGGACACCATCAATGCATTTTATCCCAAGCGCTTTATCCTGTTCACCAATGTTGATTTCTCCGGCATTGATAATCCCGAATGGCAGGCTCGTGCCGTGAAGCAACTTGAAGACGATGTGAAACGCGGGGCCATGGGGTTGAAAATTTACAAGAGCCTGGGCATGAGCAATCGCGACAGCAAGGGTAACCGCATTGCTGTTGACGATCCGCGCATTGATCCGATATGGGCTAAGTGTGGTGAGTTGGGTATACCGGTGTTAATTCATACCGCAGATCCAAAATCATTCTGGGATCCGATGGATGAAAACAATGAACGTTGGCTTGAGCTAAAAACGCATACCGGCAGAAAGCGTAGCGATACCGACCCGGCACCCTGGGAACAGTTGATACTGGAGCAGCACAACATTTTTAAAAAACACCCCAAAACAAAATTTATCAATGCCCACATGGGTTGGTACCCTAACGATTTAAAAAAGCTTGGTGGATTGCTGGACGCCATGCCCAACATGTATGTAGAAATCGGGGCGGTGATTGCTGAATTAGGCCGCCAGCCACGAACCGCTCGTGACTTTATAATCAAGTACCAGGACAGGGTTCTGTTTGGTAAAGATTCGTGGGTTCCCGAAGAATATGCCACGTACTTCCGTGTGTTGGAAACGGCCGATGAATACTTTCCGTATCACAAACGTTACCATGCCTTTTGGCGGATGTATGGGCTCGAACTTCCGGATGAGGTTTTAAAGAAGGTGTATTATAAAAATGCCTTGAAATTGCTGCCTAAGGTTGACTCAAGTCAATTTCCGAAATAGCTAATAACCTGATTATTTCCGAAAATCAGAAGTTACTTCAAAGGGGGTAGATAGGATATAGACCATCCCCACAAAACCGTTGGTAAGTATCTTTCTATGAAATATTCGCTAACTTTGGATAGCCTAGTACCATTCATGAAGAAACTCATTTGGATATTTTTAGCAGGCTTCATTTTTTCCTGCCAGGTGCAGGAAAGCGAGTTGCCCCTTGATAATAATGAGGACGAATCCTTTGTTTTCGAATTTGAAGATGAGGATGATTCTGCCCGAAAAAAAACTGTTGGCGATTTAGGCCCAACAGTCATTCCATCAGGGGTTAAGCCATGTGCCACCACTACGTACGATCTGTTTGCCGGCAAGAAAAACGATGTGGGTAGCGTAACCATCGCGAATGACGATAAGTATTTATACGTTACCTATTTTACCACCAAGAGTTTTAATAAACTTCATTTGTGGTTTGGGCATAGCTTAAGTGATTTACCAAGAAACCCGGCTGGTATTCCCATTATCGGTCATTTCTTTTTAAAAGCTGATGCCAAGGGAAAAAATCAATACACGTTTAAAATCTCTTTTACAGATCTGGAGAAACGAAAAATCAAATGCGGTAACAAACTGATTTTCGTTGCCCATGCTGAAGTAGGTCGCGAGTCAGCGTTTGGCGGCCCTACACAAATACCGGGCAGTAATCGTTGGGCGTATTACATGACACACACACTGAGTTGTTGTGATGGCGGTGGAGATGATAATCACCCTGATCCGGGGCCAGGTCTGCAAGTGGCTTATGCTAAAGCCAACTGGGTTTTTGTTGCCGATGGCTGCAATGCCGTTAACCCGGAGTGCTTACCCGGACTTGGTATTGCCAATACACGATGGGGCTGGGCCATAAATGTAACCGGAACAATCGGTGCCTTCTATGATATCTGGGCTTCCGCTGATGGAAATGATATTAACAATGGCACTAAAATCGGAAGGCTAACTGTTGAATATACTACCTGGCAAATAAACGGACTGCCCACCGCAATTGGATCTATAACCTACCAGTTGAATGATGGCTGGGTAATGCAATCACTAAACCTTTACACTGGTGATTTAAGACCCACATCATCAAACCCGGAAGATTACGGTAAGACTGTTGTCTTTCCTGGCGGAGCCTCCACTTATTCACACAATATAAATTTCATCAACTACGATGAGTCAAACGATGGTGTTTGGTTCATAGCGCAGGCTATTGTGCGGCAAATAAACCCATAAGTAAAAAATATACCCACAACAGAAGCCGCCTAACAAGCGGCTTTTTGCTTTTCCTCCAATACTGTACTTTCACTGAACCATACGCATAACCATGAAAGCAGAAGATGTAAACACCCTCATCCGTACCAGGCGATCTGTTTTTCCGAAAGACTATACCGGGGATCCCGTTAATGATTCGGTTATACACACTATGTTGGAAAATGCCAACTGGGCACCTACACACAAACTCACTGAGCCATGGCGATTTATTATTTATTCGGGTGATGGTCGTAAAAAACTGGCGCAGCTGCAATCGGAGGTTTACAAAAAGGTAACGCAGGCTGATGGAACATTTCGCGATGAGCGTTACGAGAACCTGAAAAAGAAACCGTTAGAGTCTTCGCACATCATACTGGTGTACATGAAGCGCGATGAAAAAAAATCTGTTCCTGAAATAGAGGAGGCCGGAGCGGTTTTCTGCGCCATTCAAAATATGTATTTAACAGCCGCGGCAAATGGTGCGGGGTGTTACCTCAGTACCGGGGGCGTTACCTATTTTCCTGAAGCGAAAGCTGCATTCGGCTTATCGGAGGAAGACAAGATCATAGGGTTTTTACATGTTGGTATACCTAAACACAACAATCAAACCAGTAAGCGGCTACCGGTTGATACAAAGGTTACTTGGGTAAGGGAGTAGTGTGAAGTCAACCACCCCCGGCCCCTCCTTATCAGGAGGGAGCCGAACTACCCCTCACCGCTTTTATTTTTCTAATCACCTTCTTCTGACATTTAATCCATTCATCGAAAAATACACGGAGCCTCCTTATCGAATTTGTATCTTGGTGTATGCTTCGAAATACACTTATTAGTTTGACGCTTATTTTATTTGGCTATTCGTCTTTTGCGCAACCTACCTACTCGGAAGCATTTCCCGGCATTACATTCACCGCGCCTATTGAATTGTTAACGCCACCCGATCAATCCAAACGTCTCTTCCTGGTTCAGCAAAATGGTATCATCAAAGTACTTCCCAATAAAAAGAATTTAATGCCGGGTGATGTAAAAAATTTCCTGATCATACCCTCACCCCTGATCACGGGTGGTGAGCGTGGGCTCCTGGGCATGGCCTTTCATCCTGACTTTGAAAGTAATGGGTACTTCTATGTAAACTATACACGCTCAGGGCCCTTGACTTCAGTGATCTCCAGATTTTCTGTAAAGACTGACAACCCCAACGAAGCCGACCCTTTCAGCGAACTAATTTTGCTTATCCAAAGCCAACCGTTCGATAATCACAATGGTGGGAAACTGGCTTTCGGCACCGATGGCTACTTGTATATTTCCATTGGCGATGGCGGCAGTGGTGGCGATCCGCAGAACAATGCACAGAACCTTACCAACCTATTGGGAAAAATTCTGCGCATTGATGTCAACGCTTCTGAAAATGGTTTACCGTATGCCATACCCTCCACCAATCCATTTAAAGGAAATACGAATGGCTATCGCGAAGAAATTTTTGCTTACGGGTTGCGTAACGTGTGGAAGTTTTCTGTTGATCAGGTGACCGGGAACATTTGGGCAGCCGATGTAGGTCAAGGTGCGCGAGAAGAAATTAACTTGATAACAGGCGGAAAAAATTATGGCTGGCGCTTAATGGAAGGAACGCTATGTTATAATCCCGCAACGAATTGTAATCCGGGCGATCTGGTTCTACCCATCTTTGAGTACCCTCACCAAAACAATAACCGATCCATCACCGGTGGCTTCGTTTATCGCGGAGTGCAAATTCCGGAATGGAATGGGCAGTACCTGTACGGTGATTACATCAGCGGAAGAATATGGAAATTAAACTATGTGAACAACATCGCTACGAATGAATTTCTACTCACCTCCGGTGGGTTCATTTCTTCTTTTGGCGAGGACCATAACGGAGAGCCTTATGTACTGCACTATAGCGCAGGCAACACCGGAAGAATCTATAGGTTTTTTCCATCTGCCCCGCAAGCTCCATCGGCACTCATGCTTCAGCACAACACAACATCAAACCAGCTTACCTGGACTGATGAATCGAATAATGAGTTAGGATTTATTATTGAAAGAAGCTCAGCAACTGAAATTGCTTTTGAAACCATGGATACGGTAACGTATAATATAACTGAATACACGGATGTAGTAAATAATGCTGAAGCGTATACTTATCGGGTAAAGGCATACAACGATGGGGGTGAGTCGGATTATGCTTACGCAGAAAATGTAGTGGTTGGCTTGAGTGAATTATTTAATACTGGAATTACAGTATTTCCAAATCCCACAGCAAATGAAGTTCATATTTCATTCCCAACATATTACTCCGAAGCCACGAATATCAGCATCATAAATGTTATGACACAAACAATTGAATCCGTTACCACAATGGATACTAAGGTCACCTTCAATCTGGAAAATCAATCTCCCGGTTTCTATCTTGTGGAAATTAAAAATCGCGTTGGAAAAACCACGCGAAAATTGATTATTAAATGACACCTCTTCTGAGGTTCTAAAAAATGAAAGAGACTGCATCGTTGATACAGTCTCTTTCATAAAGTGCCTAATAGAAATTTACTGTGCGAGCTTAATTACCTTTTCAAGGGGTAGACTGTTTGCCAGTTTTAAAACCTCGGCTTCAGAAATATTGCCGTTGTAATCCAACGTAAGCATAGAATTGCCAAACGGTGTTTGCACCTGATAGCCCGTGGTTTGATTGTTCTCATCGGCTTCGCGGGTGAGCAATGATTTATACCCCTGCACCTTCACAACCTTTTGATTGCTATCGCCTGAATTCATAATCATAGGCATAGCCAGAATGGCATTGATACCGGCCATTAGCGGTGAGTCGCTAATAATGTCAATGGTTGCTCCCTTTGTGTCTGAGTTTCCATAAACGCGATGAACATAAAGACCACCCACCAGGCCGCCCGACATACCGGTTACCTGATCGTTCTTGGTATCACAGTTCATTCCGCCTAAGGAAGTGGGCAATACTTTTAAAATTTCACGGCCAATGGCTGCATCAATTTCGCGCAAAGCATTTTCAAGATTGAATCGCGCATCTTCAAGGTTACCTGAATTATAGGATGCTTTAGCGCTGGCCAGGCTCTTGTCAAACTCCTGTGCTTCGGCCATCATGGTAATGCACAAGCCTATGGTTACCAGGGATAAGAATATATTTTTCATGATTGTTCTCGTTAAGATTATTTCTCGCCCAGTTTATTTTTAATTCCATCAAGGTCAAACACGTTGGCAGCATTCATCATGTCTTGTTCGCTGGCAAAGTTGATGCCTTCCCAAACAATAATAGACGACTGACCTATCGGCACACTTAACTTATAGCCTGAACTTTGACTATACTCAATAATGCCGCGATAACCCTTCACTTTCGTTTGCTTCCAGTTTTGCTCGCCACCGGTTGTGGCATAATTGGTATTGCTTAAATACATATTAGCCGCTGAAATCCAGGCAGAGTTATTGGCAATGGTAACATTCAAATGTTTATTACCGGATGCATACTCGCGGTGAATGGTTAATCCTACCCAGCCATAGCCCATGCTGGTCACCTGGTCGGCATCAGCTTTTTTACTCAACCCCACCACGCTTTCCGGCAACGACTTTAAAACTTTGTTACCAATTTCCATTTCCACACCCAGCATGGCTTGCTTTAAGGAATAGCGAGCATCGGAATAACGGCCGGCTTTAAAAGAACTTTCCGCTTCGGCCATATTCTCTTTTACATCAGGCGGGGTAACTACAAGGCCGCCTCCACTGGTATTGGACGGGTTTCCACTGCCACCCGGGCCACTTCCCGGGAGCGTTCCTCCAGGTTGGTTGGTTCCAGAAGGATTTCCGCCAACTTTTTCATTAATCTTTCGGTCAATAGCACGATCGGCAGCCTGATCAGCTTTTTGCTTGAGCTTGCCTACCACGCCTTGCGCATACCCGGTGGATAAAATACCCACCAGAATTAATGCTGTCGTTAAAATTTTGCTTTTCATCAGCTTAAGGTTTGTATATATTTTAAAAGAGCGTGAACCAGTTCAAAGATACAATAAAATAGAATGAGCAATTATTCAGTTTATGCATCAACTTTGTAAAAATGAAAAAGTCAATAGCCTTTTCTTTTGTATTGGATGAGCTTTTCTCCATTCATCCAACGGTTAAATCCATGTTTGGTTGTCACGCTATCTATCAACATGAAAAGATTGTGTTGATTACGCGAAATAAAGAAGAACATAAGCACGACAATGGTGTATGGCTGGCAACAACACATGAACACCACGCCAGCTTAAAGCACGATTTTCCCAGCATGCGATCCATTCAACTATTTGGGACTAACGACACCGCGTGGCAAAACATCCCTTCAGATGCTGATGACTTTGAAGAGAATGTATTAAAAGCCTGTGCGCTGATTCTCAAAGGCGATAAGCGAATTGGTAAGATACCGAAAGCAAAAAAGCGAAAGAAAAGTTAACCTAGTTTGCCTGATTGAACAGAATATCAATAGCCGTGTAGTAAACCGTGGTTGTGCCTTCAAATCCGGAGTCCGTGCCAACCAGTATCCACACCTCTCCCTGGCTATCGGTGGTAACCAGGAAAGAATTTGCCGAACTGTTGTTCCGATAAATCTCTGTAAACTGGGTAGTGGTGGGTGCTACACCAATGTTTCCAATAACCAAAACATCAGCCCCGGCTTGTGATTGACTGCCGATGTCTACATTCATTCTGTAATAGCCGCCAACCTGTACTTTCTCAGGTTTCGTTGTTACTGCTCCGGCTTTTACAAAAACGCTTTCGCCCGGTGCTCCTCCCACACCAACATTACCGGTGGGTACATTGGAAGAGATCCTGACATTAAACAGCACACGGTACTCGGTATTTGGTTTCAGTCCTGTAAGTTTTCTACGGATGAACATAAACAGGTCATCGCTGTGGTTCTTACCTGAACTTAGCAACGCCTTGCGGTTTCCGTTGGTGCGGGGCAGCGTATCGTGCTTAAACTTCAATTCATAAAAAACCGAATCCCCAATGGGGTAATCAGCAAAATCTCCATCCCAGCCTTGATCAGATGTTGAGAACTCAAACGAATAGGCAAAAACCCTGATGTTATCGTTATTCAATTCACATGCTGTTATCAAAAACAATGCGCCTAGCGCGAATATTGAACCTTTCAATCTCATCATCATGCAAAAATACCGTTCTGGTTGGTATAGACACAGCCCTTCGTAAAAGGGTTGTATTGAAATATTATGAATCCATCTCAAAAATAGCTGTCATCGCGGACAATGATCTGCGATCCTGTTGATGGCAGTGTAATAATACAAGATACCGGCCTGCCTGTATTCTAAGACTAAGTCAAGAAAGAGCCCATTTTCTTTCCACA
>ERZ761602.181-NODE-181-length-153455-cov-318.567634_pt1 | contig 153455 bp, 121 predicted proteins | sample MGYA00512165_ERZ761602 | MGnify/ENA primary metagenome ERZ761602 (study PRJEB28899, sample SAMN02445085) | bioreactor sludge metagenome | biome: EBPR sludge; isolation source: Thorneside wastewater treatment plant | place: Australia: Brisbane, Thorneside... | reverse complement strand
GGAAACTTCCAATCTGCGCAGAATTTCATCCGCATAAGCGCAACTTGGGTTAAATCGCACGCCGATGTGACTTGGCCATGAATATGACGTCTCAATATATCTTATTTGCCTGGTTGTATTACCTTTGAGGCATCAATAATCAAAAATGACCTTTGTTCGTTTTAATGCTTTAACTTGGCTGAATGGCTTACTATAAATCTTGAAAATGAAAAGACTATTCGTTATCTTAAGTGCCTTGCTGGCAAGCATGCTTTTCTGGCAATGTAAATCCTTTTTGGCTGATGCCAACAACCTGAATGCTTTCACAGTGGACCAGGATAAGCAATTGGGTGATCAGGTAGCTGCTGAGATTGCCTCAAAACCCAAAGAATATCCCTTACTTCCCGAAAAAGGCAATGAAAAGATTTACAACTATATCCGTGGCCTGACCAATTCCATCATTCAAAGTGGTAAGGTAAAGTACCGGGATCAGTTCAACTGGGAGACACACATCATCAAGGACGACAAGACACTGAATGCATTCTGTACACCGGGAGGAAAAATATACGTTTATACCGGTCTGATCAAGTTTTTGGACTCTGAAGACCAGTTGATGGGTGTGCTGGGTCACGAGATCGCCCATGCCGACTGTCGTCACAGCACGGAGCAACTAACCAAGCAATATGGAATTGTCTTTCTTGCCGATGCTCTGCTAGGCAACAAAGCAGCCATAGGACAGATCGCAAAAACTATTGTGGGCACACTTGCCGGGCTCACTTTCTCCCGGGCCAACGAAAGTGAGGCGGATGCCAAGTCGGTCGAATATCTATGCTCCACCTCCCTTAATGCGGCCGGCGCTGCAGGCTTCTTCAAGAAGATTGAAGGACAGAGTCAGCCACCTACCTGGTTATCCACCCATCCCAATCCGGCCAACAGGGTTGCCAATATCGAGAAAAAAGCAACGGATCTTGGATGTAGTGGCAAGCAGACCTTTGCATCGACTTATCAGCAGATGAAGCAATTGCTTTGAGTCGAAACGCTTATATTTGCGTACAATCCGGATTGATCGAATTAAACGAGTAAGCGTATGCAACGATACTTTTCTACCGGCTTCAATTACCTGATCGCTTTTATATTGGTTATGGCAACCGCCATCAGCGTCAACGCACAGTATTCCATCTGGTCGTTTCGTGCCGGACCATCCCTGGCCTTTCAGCGATGGAATGGCCTTGGATCGACACAGCCACTCATCGGCTACCACGGCATCATCGGCATGGAGTCCTATGAGCCGGGCAAAACTTCCTCTTTTTACGGAGAATTGGGCTACCATCAACGAGGCTCCAGCAAATATGTCCCCGCCTATCAGTCCAACGCCGGCATTAATTACAATTCCTATACGATTAGGAATGTATTTCATAACGTAGGTCTTGCACTTGGCGGAAGGAAATCCTTCGGTCCAAACAACAAATTCTTTTACAACCTGGCTCTACGCGGCGAATACACCATCAAAGCTCAGTTGTCGGATGTTTTTGTCGGATTCTCAGAGTTTGTCAGAAAATTCAATTATGGCGTAGATGTCGGAGCCGGGTATAATTTCCCGATCGGTTATCACATGGGCTTTGTTCAGATCCAATTGCAGCCAGACCTGTCCAAACAAATCTGGTCAACACGGTATTCCGGCTATGATTATCAGGGCAATCCTGTTACATATCCCGAGCAAAAGGTTATAAATTATACATTCGAGTTGTCACTCGGATTCAGGCTTTTCGGAAATCTCATCCCGGAAGATTGATTCGTTTGTTCCTGACAAAAACTCCTTGTGCATCATGAGTAATTTAACCTCCGATCAATTTAGTTTTATAGTACGGGATGTAACCCGATTGTCTCAGTCCGTCAACAGTCATCTGGACAGGCTTTTGTCCAATCATGTTATCCTGCTGGAAGCGCCGATGGGTGCGGGTAAAACCACATTCGTCTCTGCATTGACAGCTCTGCTGGGCAGCCTGATTACACCATCCAGTCCTACATTCTCGATTTGCAATGAATATCCTTTGGCTAGTCCTGTTTCTGGATATACTCAAATCGTCCATATGGACCTGTACCGTTTCAAATCAATAGAGGAAGTCCTTACCAGTGGCATCGAGGATTATCTGTACGATCCCCAAAGCCTGGTCGTCATAGAATGGCCGGAACTGATTACCTCTCTGGTTGTCGAGCCATATACTTATATAACAATTGAGGTGATGGATGATCTGCAAAGGAAATTCGTATACAGCATTGATTGACCCAAAATTTTCTTTCCCGAATTCTCGTTTTTTATTCAATTAGAGGTTTTTACAACCGAATTTTGCTTAGCTTCGATTCAGGAAACAAACATGTAATATTGCTTGGATACAACCGTACTTACCTATCGATTTGCTCCGGAGGCTCTTCCTTTTCGGGAAGTGGTGTGTTATGTGCTTAAGTTGATACAGGATCGGCTGGAGGTTGTATTTGAAGAAAATGAATCAGGCCAGCTGTGTTTTGGCAATGGAGACAATGAATATCCGCTAATGCAATCGATATACGAGCCGCTTTCCCGCCTAAAACCCTGCGAGGAGAAATACCTTAGCGGGATTTATATATTTTATGAAGGTAAAATGGATATTCTTGCCAGCATCTTTTTTATCGTACATTGCCTCGGCGAATCCATTTCCGGCAATACGCCGGATCAATATGGCAGAATCGTTTTTCATCAAAGCAGATATGGCAGCCAACATGGACCGAATGATGATCTCGTCACTCCGCTGATGCGTGAGTTCCTCCTTGGACACTTTGGCCTGGACAGCATTAAGGCCAAAGTGAAAAAACAGGTTATCTTATCTCACGATATTGATTTATTGACTTCGGGACTACGCAGAGAGTTGAGTTTCTTTTTTCGAAAACCATCCTTTACCCTGGCTAAAGCTCTGATGCGTCATGTTCTGACCCGGGATAAGATCTGGGGGGATGCTTCCTCTATTCTTGGTCCCGAGAAAGATTGTGGCTACAAGTCGGTGTTTTATTTCTTACCGGAACACCGGACACACAATGGAATCGTCAATGCGGATTACGATATGGAGGCACTGCATCGCTACGATGACCGTATCCTTGCTGCCGGTTGTGAAGCAGGACTTCATAAAAGCAGCTCTGACGAGAGTTATAGCGTGGAAAAGGAGAGAATGGGCCTATCGGTAGATTCCAACAGAAACCACTATCTGAGGTATAGATTACCCGATGATTGGAAGCGAATGGCCGAGGCCGGCTTTCGGACGGATACCGGCCTCGGCTGGTCCGACAGTCCGGGCTTGAGAAATGGCTTCCCTTGGGGGTTTAAGCCCTTGGGAACAAACCTTACCGTCATCCCTTTGGTGTTGATGGATACCTATTTTGACCGGAATGACATTGCGGAACAAATCACCGAAACCTTCCGTTCCATGATTTCCGGCTGGCCGGATGGATTTCAAGTATCTGTCTTATTCCACAACAATTATCTGACCCCCTGGTCCAACCGGGCATTTCTTGAGCAATACATCACACTGTTAGACTTTCTGAAGAAGGAAGGAATAGAAGTCGTCACACCATCTTATTTTTCATAAATGATGAACCACAAATTAAACCGATTGATATGCATATCCTGATGATTCCGGCATGGTTTCAACCGGAGTCAGTCGGGCATCACGGTATCTTTGTGCGGGACATTGCCAGGGCACTTGCGCATTGCGGGCATACGGTACGTATTGTATCATTTGCCTATGGCAATAAATATCTGGAAGTTGATGATGGTAACATCCTTGAAATATTTCATCCGACTGCAGGGTCGGGTTTATTCAGTAAATTGAGCTATCTAAAGAAGACAGGTCCTTGGTTGGATGAATATTGCAGGAGATATGGCAAGCCCGATATCATCAATACACACGGGCTTTCTTCCATTAGGCTGGTGAGTCGATGGGCACATATCCATTCCCTGCCGATTGTACACCACGAGCATTTGAAGGCATTGATCAATCCCGGACTTCCATTTAGGATCAGGTGGCAGGCCCGCTACTTCTATCAGAAGGTGGCAACAATCATCGCTGTAAGCACAATTCATGCGGATGCCATCCGCAAATTGACCGATACGGCCGTCCAAAGGATACCGGATGTGATTGATTCTGCTTTTTTTAATATTCCGTTGGCCAAAAACCTCAAAACCGGCCTTCAGTTGGCCTGCATAAGCGACCTTGATCCGGAAAAGGGATACGAATTGTTGATAGAAGCCGTGGGTCTGCTTGCAGCGAATAACATCGACTTTACCTTACATATTGTCGGAGACGGCCCCCTGCGTTCCATGATGGAGCGGTGGTCTGAAGAAAAGGGAATTCGACACAGGATAAACCTTCATGGCAGACAAAATCGGGCAGGAGTGTTGTCCATACTTGAAAAATGCCACATCTACTGTACTGCTACCATTACCGAAAGTTTCGGTATGCATATTGCAGAGGCATTGGCTGCCGGCCTTTATGTTGTCACTACAGATTGCGGCAGTGTGCATGATTATATCTCAAAAACCAACGGAACCATTGTGCCTCAGCGTTCGGCTGTATTGCTGGCAGATGCCCTGCAAACAGCGATCACCAACTATTCTGTTGAAAATGTTCATGCCATCCGTGCCTCCATAGCAGAATTTGCCTCGGCAGAAGTAGTCATTCCTCAGATAGAATCGGTTTTCAGAAGCGTATTGAGACAAAGGCGATAAAATGCAGCTATGATATCTGAATTTGGCGGACCTTGCTTTGAGTGTCATCTTCCACTGCAGAAAATGGATACCTCCTGACTTTGTCAATGCGTCACCCTGGCAAAAACGCTCTAAGTCTTAAGAGAATACCTGATATAAAATCTTCCCGGTAAAACTTAGAATTTTGCATGATTCAAATATTTTGTTTAAGTTTACAACTCAAATTCACCAATATGGCAAAGTCAAAATCATCCACCCCGTCAAAATCGCCCATTCCCCGCATTACACATGATGCCTTCATGAAGAAAATCCTCTCTGACAGAGATGCTGCCAGGAGTTTTCTAATCGGATTTCTTCCGGAGCATATTGTTTCTTTTCTCGACATTGATGCCTTTTCCTATCAGGATTCTGTCTTTCACAATGAAAAGATGCAGACCCGTCTGGCTGATATGGTCTTTGACATACCCGTTAAAGACAGCAAGGATGCTGTTCAGGTCTCGGTTCTATTCGAACTGAAATCTCATAAAGACCCATTTACCTGGCTTCAGATACTGGAATATCTGGCTGCTGCCTATCGCAAACAATTGCATCAAAAGGGGAAAGGGCAAGGAAAACTCAAATTAATTATCCCTGTCATTTATTACCACGGAAAGGAAGTGTGGAAACAGGAAAAGAATGCATCCTTTTTTAAAGATTTTCCGGAATCATTACATTCCTTTATCCCGGAGTTTGACCGCATCTTTATCGACTTAAAAACCTTGAGTGAGAAAGAAATCCTAAGTATCAGCAACTCCCTGATGAAGGCAACTCTCCGAATACATTTATTGAGGCTGATGAAGCAGATAGAAGAAGGGGAGTTCCGACGGGTATTTGAGGAGTTCCGTACAGATAAATATGGGAACTATCTGGGGTCAATAATTGTTTATTCACTACAAAATCTGAATATATCATCTGAAGAAATGAATACCTTTATAGATGAATTTCCGGAACCCATAAAATCAGAAACAATGACCATCGCCGAACAATTATATCGCAAAGGAGTAAAGGAAGGAAAAGAGCAGGGAGTTCAGGAAGGCCTTGAGAAAGGTATGCAACAGGGCATGCAACAGGGTATTCAACTAGGTATTGAAAAAGCACAATTTGAAATAATTGTCAAATCCTTTGAAAATGGTGCATCTATCGATTTTATTTCCAACATTACCGGACTTCCTGAAAGTAAAATTAAAGAAATATTGAATTTGCGATAATCGTTTTGATGGAACTTTATTGTCATTTATCTATTCAAATTCCTACACCTCCGGTAAAAAATTTTAGATTTTAAAATAAATCATTCAGAGGGTCCTATTATTAAATGTAGCTATGATATCTGAATCTGGCGGACCTTGCTTTGAGTATCATCGTCCACTTCAGAAATTGGATACCTTATCCACCTGCCTCCCCAAAGATAGATTTTGAGTCAGTGTTTTGTAGAACCGGATCTGTCCTCTTGGTTTGGCTCTCGCCTGAAGGAAATACAGAGATGCGCTTACTGGAGAAAAGGATTGCTTTTTCGTTCATAGCCGATGGTAGTCCTTTCTCCGTGACCGGGAAACACAATCGTCTCATCAGGCAGTATCATCAGTTTTTCGTTAATGCTTCTGATTAGTGTATCATAGTCTCCTCCGGGAAGGTCTGTCCTGCCTATACTACCGTAGAACAGTACATCACCTGCAATGAGAATACCCGCTGATGATGAATAAAAACACAGGCTGGCCGGGGAATGTCCGGGAGTAAAGAGTATTTCAAGGCTTGTGTTTCCAAAGTGAATGACATCTCCTTCATCAAGATATTTTTCTGCGGCCGGAAAAGGACTATAGTTCATTCCATACATATCGGCTATCTTTGGCGCTGCTTCTACCAGAGGAATCTCTCCCTTGTGATATTCCGGCAGCAAACCATATTTGACGCATACAAAGTCATTGCCCAGGATGTGGTCAATGTGACAATGGGTATTGATCAGGCGAACCGGCTTCAGTCCTTGTTTTTCGATAAATGCGGATAATGTCCTGTTTTCATTTATCTCACAACAACCCGGATCGATAATAATACATTCCTTAGTTTCGTCATAAAGAATGTACGTATTTTCAAGAAAGGAATTGAAAATGAAAGAGTGTACCTTTATCATACCATTTATTTACGACGATTTCTCGTCTCCTACATTTACTACAACACAAATATGTCAAAAAAGTCATAACTTTAGAGTCGATAAATGATAATTTATTTTAATGTATTTTGTCAAAACATATAGATCTTATATCATTATATTGATATTCACCCTGTTGTGGCAGACGTGGACTTTCGCACAGACCAATCAAGTTCAATTCGGCAAGAACAGAGTGCAGTTTCATGATGATTTTGACCAGTGGCTGTATTATGAGACGAACCTTTTTACGGTATATTGGTACGGTAAAAGTCGAAATGCAGGACATAAGGTTGTCAGAATTGCCGAAAGAGAATTTAATGACATCATCAAGACCATCGATTTCAAAACCAATGAAAAGACTGAATTCCTTGTATTTGCCGATATAACGGATCTGAAACAGAGCAATATCGGTATTTCAGATGCCTTCGAATATGATGGTGATATAACAAAAACCGTTGATAATAAAGTCTTCATCGCATTTGATGGCAATCACAACCATCTGCGTCGTCAAATCAGAGAGGGCATCGCGGCAGTATACCTCAACAACCTGCTCTTCGGTTCCAATCTGCAGGAAATGGTTCAGAACAGTCTTATGCTCAGCTTGCCTCAATGGTTTAAGACCGGATTGATTTCGTACTTCGGTGAGGAGTGGAGCTCCCATTACGACCTGAGAGTCGCCAAGGTTCTGTCCAACAAAAGAATAAAGGATTTCGAACAACTGGCGGCAGCTGATCCTCGTCTGGCGGGACAGATGTTTTGGAACTATGTCGGATTTAATTACGGTAAGAACGCCATCGGTAATCTGGTATATGTAACCCGAATCAATCGCAATCTGGACAAGGGTTTTCAATACGTGTTAGGCAACTCATACGACAACATCATCCAAAGTGTGTTCAAATATTATAAAAGCAGAAGTGACGAACACATTAAAGAGTTGAAGAATATTGATAGGCAATGGAAGCCTGTAACCCGTATGCGTACCAAAGAGGTCGTGACTGCGATGGAACTGTCGCCCGATGGTAAGAGCCTCTTGATGGTCACCAACCAGATCAGCAAGATAAGGGTTCGCTTGGTGGACCTGAAGACCGGCAAATCCAAAACATTGCTCAAATATGGGTCTAAAAACAAGATTCAGGCCCCTGACCCCAACTATCCCTGTATTGCCTGGAAAAATGATGGCAAAAACATCCTGATCTGTTACGAACGATTTGACAAAATCAATCTTAGAGAATATGATGTCGGGACCGGAAAACACCGTAGCCAGTTGATACCGGGCAGGTACCAGCGTCTTTATCGCATCGCCTACTGGGATGACCGAAATATCGTGATCAATGGAACTACAGACGGCTATGGAAATATTTTCCTGTACAAACTCTCTACCCGGGAATCAACAGAAATTACCACCGACCCATTTGACAAATTGGATATGACCGTTGCCGGAAAGGGCAGCAGTCGTAGTATTTATTTTTCATCCAATCGACCGGATGCATCCTTGACCAAGGTTTCGGGCGACTCCATCCTGCCTGTGGGGTCATTCAATATCTTTTCATTGCAACAAGTGACCGCAGACGATGGCACATCGAGATGGTCCATGGCCCAACATACCTTCAACGACAACTTCAGTGAGCGCCTTCCTTATGTTGATGAACAAGGCATGCTCCACTTTCTGACGAATGAATACAAAAACAATGCCATCGTCAGGGTCGGGCCGGATGAAAAATACATGGCAGGCACCTCCAATGTCAACCTGATCAATCTGCCCGTCGTCATCGACCAATATGCACTCTCCGGTAAAACGCGGAAAATATATTTCAACATATTCGATGGAGAACAATATCGCCTTACTTCGATGGATGCAGATCGGTGGGTTGCTTCTGATGTCGGCCTGTCCAAAAGCCCCAAGGAATTTGATTATACTGTCCCGGGTGACCGACAATTTCAGGACTCCTCTGCAGTGATCAACGCACGGCACACGGTATTCCGAAAAGTAGAGACTGAGATCCCGGAAAACATGAGGTTTATCACCAAATACGGCGATATCACTGAAGAGGAAACATCCGAAACTGTTCGTCCCGAAAGGGCAAATGAACCAAAAGTCTCCGGAGCCAACAAGATGATGCCACTCAATCCACTCAATATCGTTCCTTACCGGTTACGGTTTAAGATAACTGATTCCGGAGTTAATTTTGATAATTCCATGCTCTTTGAAGGCATGAATAGCTATATCGGGGGTGGTGAGTCTAATCTCTTCCCGCCATTCGGCTTGCTTCTGAAGGCACAACTGCGGGATATGTTTGAAGATTACAGACTGGAAGGAGGTGTAAGGATTCCTGTTGCCCTCAATGGCAATGAAGCTTATCTGGTTTATGACGACCTGAAATACAGACTGGACAAAAGGGTGGCATTATACCGTAAGGCCTCCAACGAAAGACTAAACATCGGCAATATTTCCACACAGGTCAGAAAGAACATCATCCTGATGGGACAATATGATGTCAAATATGCCCTTGACCAGTTCAATGCTGTCAAAGTGGGCTTGACACTTCGGCAAGACAGGTCTTTCTATAAGGATACAGACCTCAATTCGCTCGATAAACCCAATGAGACAGATCAGCGGGTGGGCATCAGGGTTACCTACATCCTGGACAATACGCTGGATAAGGGGTTGAACCTAATGGCCGGAACAAGGATACGGGTCTTTGGAGAGTGGGTCAAGCAGTTTGAGATCAGCTTCGACAAGAGGTTTAATTTCAATTTCAATAAAGGCCATATGTGGGTTGGGGGTTTTGATGCCCGCAATTATATGGAGTTGGGCCGTCATTCTATCCTGGCGACCCGGGTAGCCGGACAGGTGTCTTTTGGCACTGAAAGGATTCTCTATTATCTCGGTGGAAGTGATGGCTGGCTTTTTCCGGGTTTCAACAACGAGACCCAGACTGCCAGCGACGTCAATTTCGCCTATCAGGTCCCTGCACCAAGCTTGCGCGGGTTTCAGTACAATATTCGCAATGGTAACAATTACGGACTGATCAGTAACGAACTTCGTGTTCCTTTCCTCCGATACCTTAGTCGACGCCCCATCAGCTCTACCTTTTTGAACAATCTACAATTGGTGGGCTTCTTCGATGTCGGTTCAGCGTGGACAGGGTGGAATCCATTTACCAAGTATAACCCACTCAATACAGTATATATTTCACAGCCAGGCATCGATGTCAAGGTCAATTATTTCAGGAATCCCATCGTTTTTGGCTATGGTGCCGGAATCCGCTTCCTGCTGTTCGGCTACTTCATCAGGTTAGATTACGCCCGGGGCTGGGACACAGGAAATCTGACGCCTCCTCGAATGTATATCAGCCTGGGCACGGATTTTTAAACCTGCTGAATCGTAACTATTCACAACCTATCAGCCTGGCCACATCGATAAGCTATAGAAAATGGAGAACTTAATATCTTGCACTCATAGAAGCGTCATTAAAAATTATACTACCTTGATTTGTTGGCGTTTTTTTAGCTTGGATTATGCACCATTATCACATAAGACATGAATTATAATTTGTTTATAACCATCCAACTATTCTTCCGGATAGAAAATAAGTATATTTGGTGATATCTTCGATAAATATTGGTTCCTGAAAGTCTACTTCAGATCCTATTATTCTGCGCTGAAAGCTTGGTCTAACTTGAATTTAATGGCAATTAAACGATTCCCTGTTCTTTTTTGTTAACTTTGTATTGGTTGGATAGTAACATGTATCACAAGACCGTTTCTTTATTTTTTATTTAAATAATTATGTCATGAAGGTATTGAATCTTTTTGCAATTATTCTATTGATTACAACTTCATCCTTTGCTAATACCAATGAAAACACTGATTCCGGAGTATCAACCAAGGAAAATTACATACATACAATGTCGCATCATGGGGATGTCATTTCAAATCCTCCGGGCAATATCACCACCACATTCAAGGTGGCCGGAAATTGCGGCATGTGTAAAAAACGGATTGAAGCTGCTGCCAAATCCGTTAAAGGGGTTAAGGCTGCCAATTGGGATGGCATTACTGAAATGATCACTATCACATACAATGAGCAGAAAACCGACTTGATGGAGGTACATAAGAAGATAGCTGCTGCAGGTTATGACACCGAACTGGTACAGGCAACCGATGAATCCTACAACTCATTGCATGGATGCTGTCATTATGATCGGCTGCAATATGACAAAAAAGAGGAATGATGTGCCTGTGAAAAAACATTTGATTACCGCAATGGATGTCTATAGGGGTCTGCCCGCTCATTTTTGCGAAATCTGAAAGCACGGTGTATGCATCTATATTTTTTTGATGGTTTGTCTTCAAAATAATTTTGCTACTCCGGAATGGAGTCGCATATTATAGCTACAGGCTTCAACCATGTCATCTGTTTTCGAACTGAAACTTTATCATGTCGGGACTATACTCGGGCATTTTGTGTAGTACTTCCGGTTTTTTTCACCCCTGGACCCGCTCATGACCAAATGGCTATTCCGGTCCTTTACCTCCTGAGTGCGTCTGTATTTGTTTGTCATGACCAACCTGAATGTATGCTTTGATCCATAATAACCATGGTTATAAAATGGCTTCTGGATGGCTTTCACTACCCGGGTGTGGTGTCTTCGGGTTATTGTTGTAGAAAATTCCATTACCTCATAGCATCAAGCTGCTATTGGTCAAAAAAATAGCTTTGAAAATATTTAAATTATGCTTTCAGGCAACCTTTGTAAATATCACAATGCAATAAAGGCCCCGTTCACAGATTTGACATCAGATTCTAATCCTACATTCAGTAGTTGACACATCTCACACCAACCGCTACAACCTTCATTGAAGTATCTTTTAATTATATCGCCAGAATATTCGCCAGCTTAATAAAGTCATCGGTAAATACCTTGGGTTGTGCCAACGCTTCCTTGATAGGCGTGAAAATAACCTTGTTGTTGATAACTCCTGCCATAACACCCGACTCGCCATGCATCAATCCATAGATGGCAGCATACCCAAGTCGACTGCTCAGGACACGGTCCTGGCATGATGGAGATCCGCCTCGCTGGAGATGGCCGATAACGGTAACCTTGGCATCGACATCCTTGATATGTTCAAGTACTTTGTTCGCTACATCATGAGCACTGCCCAACTGACTGCCTTCTGCAACTATGATGATAGAAAACAATTTGTCCCGCTTCTGTGCCAGTTTGAGTGTCTTTACCAGATCATCGATGTTGGTATCTACTTCTGGAACCAATACGTTGCCGGCTCCGCTGCCGATACCGGTAAACATGGCGATATAACCGGAATGTCGTCCCATCACTTCTACAAAAAAGAGCCTGTTGTGTGAGTCTGCCGTATCGCGTATTTTATCGACGGCCTCAATGGCCGTGTTGATGGCGGAGTCGAAGCCAATGGTATAATCCGTACCTGACAAGTCATTGTCAATCGTCCCCGGAATTCCAATGATGGGGATGTTAAACTCTTCGGCGAAAAGGGCTGCCCCCGCAAGAGTCCCGTTACCACCAATGGTAACCAGGGCATCGATGTCATTGGCCAACAGGGTCTCATAAGCCATTTGCCTGCCCTCCTTCGTCATGAATCTCGCACTGCGGGAAGTTTTCAGGATGGTACCGCCACGTTGAATGATGTTGGCAACGTCGCCCTTTTCCAATCGCTTGATGCTGCCATCAATGAGGCCTTCATAACCATTCATGAAGCCATAGATATGCAGGTCGTAATAGATGGCTGTCCTCACCGTTGCACGGATGGCCGCATTCATGCCCGGTGAATCTCCGCCTGATGTCAACACTCCGACTCTTTTGATCATGGGTTTGCTTTTTAAATGTTATGAGTGACTGTGGTATCTTACAAGATCATCAATCGGTTTGCGGATGACACTGCCCAGGGTCAGATTATGGCGTTCCAGTGAGGCCTTCAGGATATCCTGGGCGAACCATGCGATACTGCCTACAAAATGACATTTTAATTGCCGGGCATTGTTGTATTTAAGCAAATGCCGCACCACAAAACGATCAAATTCTTCAGAAATGATATTTTCCATAAATGGATGCCGGCGCTGTGTCAATGCAAAATTGGCAAATGAAGCAAGATAACTGTTGGCCCCCGGCCGCTTATATATATTTTCCAGGATTTCTTCTCTCCCCAGTGGGTAGTTTTCTTCATATTCTGCCTGGATATCTGTCGGCATCTCCCGGTAGAAATAAGCCTGCAATACGCGCTTGCCAATACGCGAACCGGCACCTTCGTCCCCTGCAATAAAACCCAATGACGGAATCTTGTCTTCGATATCCGTTCCATTGAAGAGACAGGACGCGGATCCTGTACCTAATATCGATACAATGCCGCTTTCATGTTGACAGGTAGCCCTGCATGCTGCCATGAGATCGTTGTGGATCTCAACCTCATCGGTATGCATCAGGTGCTTTAGCGTAGTGTACAGGGAATTGTAAATGGTCTCTCCATGTACTCCGGCACCATAGTAGTGCATGACTTCCACCGGTTCGGTAAGATGCGGCAACTCGGATTTGATGATCTGCTCGAGGTCCCACATGCTCTGCAAGACAGGATTAAATCCTCGCGTGACATAACTTTCCATCCGTCCATCCCTGAGGATGAAGCACCAGTCGCCTTTTGTGCCACCCAGATCAACTATGATTCTCAATGCCGCTAATTTTAACGTGCAAAATTAGTGTTTTTCTTACACTAAGCAAAGATTATTGACAAATTCATAGTGAAGGCAATAGCAAACTTCTTTCCATCTATTAGCATTTAGTCCTTCCTGACTCGGAATATCCCTGAATTTCTATCCATTATTCCGGATTGACCTTTTCCACTTATAGTAGGTATGACTTGATGATGAATGATTTTTGGGTAAGTTTGATATGTACGTACAATAAATCCTTTACTTCCTAAAGTATTATGGTCCCATTCGCGTCAAATTGGCGCTATTTCCCCCGGACGCTTTAAGCTCCCGGAGCTTTAATGCCTGACTAATACTGATGTTTTACAGAGCCGCTCTGCCGGCCGCGTTAGCTTCTGCAAATGCCGCTACCCGGTTATGCATACACTAATTGACTACCAAAATATTCCCACAATTGGGTTGAATCACGACTAAGCCGAATAACTCGAATTTTATTGTGCTTTACAAATATAGCTTGCCACAAGAGAAAATCAAGTTCTTGTTAAGGCAAGGTATATCTTCCCGTTCCAATGACCTCCGGTTTTTGTATGTGTACGCCATTTACCTGTCAAATAAAGGCCCTACATCATTTTTGAATAGGTGAATAATTACACCCCCCGGCTCCTACATCTCGATTACCTTGACTGTTTCCGCCTTATAACGATACAGGCCAAAGGCAATCTCAAACCTGAAATACGGTGCCATACCGGATTGTTGCCTATGGAGACTTTCATTCAAAGGAAGATTATCCGATGAATAGTTGTATTGTTCTTTATATCCATTCAGTTTTTGAAACAGGATACCTCCGGAAATATTGGGTTGCCAAAAAAATTTATGATTCAGTTTATGGGTGCGAAACCCAAATCTGGCTGCCACTCCGCCCTGTATTGCGGTAGCATTTGCCGTGTGATACTTCTGATATTCAAAGGTCGATATTTCATTGAGTGATGTGTTGCTTACCCACCAGGACCGACTGACTTTATAATAGAATATCGGAAGTTCCAGGCCCAGGCATATTCCCTTATAATTGTCGCTATTGTCAGGAAAATACAACAACGATGGTGTTATCTGTACTCCGGATGCCGAGCACTCCTCTTGTTCAAAATAACTGCTTAACATATAGCCCGCGGTACCATGCAGCATCAGGGCTGGTGCAATTGGCCTGGAATACCCGACACCCACCGTATAACCTTTGGAAGTGAAGCCTACCGGGGCAATATGAAAACCATCCCTGATGATTTTTTCTTCCCTGACAATGACCTCCTGAGCGCTGACCGCAACGGAACAGAACAAAAGCAGGATGAAAATACGAAAAGCCATCAATTGTTGATTTTATGAGTCAGGACAGGGTCCCCCGGATTCTCGATATTGAAGACCCAGATGCCGGTTTTTGTTTGACATACCAACAGCTCTTCGCTTGGAATACAATCGTAGATATCGTCGGTTGCAATATTCTTGACAAATTCGAGTTGTTGACCACCATTGATGATTCTAAAGATGTTCAGTCCAAAATGGCCATTACATACATAGAGATAACCATTTGAAACACCCAGGCCAAATGGGAATTTCTGATCATAGGTTCCGATGACAAAAGCATTGGCTTTGTCTTTGACATCCAGCACTGTAAGTCTTCCGGATGGATTCTGAAATTCATCACCCCATCTTGTTGTGGAGTATGCATAATTCCCTTCGACAACGACAGGGTCCCTTGCCGGCCAGTGGAATACTGTATTTTGAAATCTTGGATTCGACTTGTCTGCCAGACTATACATCAATACGCCAGTTGTGGTGCCGATATACAGGAAATTATCATAAGCAAACAAGGTTTCAGCAGTTGCAGAAATAGTTTGTTGTGATGTTTGTTGTGGGTGTGCTGGGTCTACCAGGTCGAAAGTCCTGAGTTTGTTGTTGTCCAAGGCATACATATAGTTGCCGTAAGTCAGTATTGTGGCTGTCGATCCGGATTTGCTGTTGCCGGATGAACCACTGTCAAAAAATCCACCATCTTTCAGTGAGCATGCTGACAGTGCAAGCACAAACAGGGTAAACACGAGATTTTTCATAGTATTATATTTTAAAAATTTACAATTTACATTTAGGATTGTGCAATATTGTTTCCGACCAGCTAATTACAATACCTTTTTGAGGGTCGGGACACTCGAAATAGCCATTGCCCGGAGGTGGCGGAAATGAAAGTCCCACCCAGTAATCCGGCCTGTAATCTACCACACGCGGATTAAACAGGTCTGCAATGTCTATGACGATAAATGCCGTGCCTGAATTAGTGTACATATAATGATCCTTGATGGTCAGTTCAGTACATCCGAAGATTTCATAGAAACCGATCTTCTTGGCATTGTTTGCATCCCGGAAATCAATTATGTGTATGCCCTTGTATTGCTCCACCTGGTACAACAAATCTCCTTTCAACACAATCTTTCCGGCTTTTTCAGTAGGCTGAGGACCGACAAATTTCAAGGTGTCATTGTTGGTCTTCGGGAAATACACCGGGGCATATCCCCTAACCGATGACGGCGGTCCTGCTTCATCGAAGTCACAGGAAATAAATCCGGCGGCAAAAATGATCAACACAATAAAATAGAATAGGCGATTCATCATAATTGAATGATAATTGGTTTCAAGATTTTTTGTCCCATTACACAGAAATATTTACCATGTAATATTACTAACGAAGATAGCAACTAATTGGTTGGTATCCAAAAATTTTATCCATCCGGATTATTTTTTAACAAAATATTAATGCCCGGCTTATTTCGAGGCTCTACATCCGATCAAGTCAGGTTGGTCCATTTCACTATACTTTAGGACATCCTTTCATCGGTTTGCAGCTGCCCGGGGTGGCGATTCCGAAGCTATACACTGTCAAGCCAGATACAAATTTTGATTGTTGCACAAAGCTTGGGTTAACCCTTTTTCTTTATTTGTTTCGGGAATCTGTCAAATTTTTATATTCAGTTCAAGTCGTCCGCCAAAGCCAAGTTCAATGTTCTTTTAAGTGTCGAAATTCGCCCTTCTTTTAAATTATTCTCAACCTTTCAACTGTAGGATTTAGTTGTCCCACCTTTTTCTGCACGTTGTTCCTGTGTCATTTTCATTTCAAATACGAGTGTCGTGCATAAAAACACCGGTTTAAATGCTTCATAATCCGGTTAAGCGGCTTGAATGTTCGCCCCGAGTAATGGCGTGAGAAGGTCTCTATGCTTTGCTCCTACTTGCTTTTGTTGGTCGTGTTGTGGCCTGTTGGCAAGCTGCGGAGCAAGTCATTTCTTAGTAATTCATTCTCCCCCTGTTAAAGAAATTAATTTTGACTAAATTTGCTTCTGCCTGCCGGCCTGCAAGAGAAGTTCCGGCTAAACTTCTTTATTTGATGATGAATAAAGTTCTGAAATTAGACCCTAAAGACAATACCTTAGTGGCATTGACCAACCTACACAAAGGCGAAACCGTCATCCTGGATGGTCGTGAGACGGTGTTGGTGGATGATATTCCTGCAAAACACAAGTTCTTTGAGGACAACATGAAAGCCGGAAGTGAAGTCTATATGTACGGAGTTCTTGTGGGCAAAGTACAGACGGATATCCTGAAGGGGATGCGCATGACGGTCGAAAACACAAAACATGCCGCTGACCCATATCATTACAGGCCTTATCACTATCAATGGCGGGGGCCTGATGTTGAAAAGTTTCGCCACAGAACTTTCAATGGTTATCACCGTAGCAATGGGGAGGTCGGCACTGCCAATTATTGGTTATTTATCCCGACGGTCTTTTGCGAAAACAGAAACCTGACGCTCATCCGCGAGGCTTTGTATAATGCTCTGGGCTATGCGGTGGATGACAAGTATAAAAACTATGCAGAGGCACTACTCAAGGCTTTTCAGGCCGGAGAAGACCTGAATAAAGTTGCCTTATCGAATATAACTCCAGGGGCCAATCGTCCTTTCAGGCATGTGGATGGTATCAAATTCCTGATACACCAGGGAGGATGTGGCGGTACACGTCAGGATGCCAATACCCTGAGCAGGCTGCTCGCCGCCTATGCCAATCACCCCAATGTTGCAGGTGTGACCGTTCTGAGCTTGGGCTGCGAACACCTGCAATCTTCACAACTGAAAGACGATATTTTCGCCCTCGACCCCAATTTTGACAGGCCGTTGATCTTCTTTAATCAACAAAAGAGTGAGTGTGAAGAGTCCCTCATTCAACGAGCCATCCTCGAAACCTTCCATGGACTGATGGAAATCAACAAAATTGAACGGAAACCGGCGCCTCTGAGCAAATTGTGCATCGGTGTGAAATGCGGTGGCAGCGATGGATTCAGCGGTATTTCCGCCAATCCGGCCGTTGGTCATTGTGCCGACTTGCTGGTAGCGCTCGGAGGCAAGGTTCTTTCGGCAGAATTTCCGGAACTGTGTGGTGTTGAACAGGAATTGCTGGACCGTATGCCTGACAGGGATGTCGCTGAAAAATTCATCCGGCTGATGACGGAATATGACGATCTGGCACATAAAGTCGGCTCCGGATTTTACATGAACCCCTCACCGGGCAATATCCGCGACGGATTGATTACAGATGCCATCAAATCGGCCGGAGCAGCTAAAAAAGCAGGCACCGCACCGATTACGGATGTACTCGATTATACTGAACCCGCCAGAAAGCCCGGCCTCAGTCTCGTTTGCACTCCCGGCAACGATGTTGAGGCGACCACCGGCAAGGCAGCCTCCGGGGCGACCCTCATCCTGTTCACTACCGGGCTGGGCACACCTACAGGCAATCCGGTTTGCCCAACCATCAAGCTGGCTACCAATTCCGCTTTGGCACGCAGAATGAGCGACATCATCGACATCGACACAGGAAGCATCATTGATGGTAGTAAGACCATCGAACAAATGGGTGAGGAAATCCTCGAATATTGCATCCGGGCCGCAAGTGGTGAAGTGACTCCCAAGGCCGTCCAATTGAATCAGGATGATTTTATCCCCTGGAAAAGAGGCGTAAGCCTATAAAATAAGCAAGGCATTCATGTTTTAAACAAAAGAAAATGTTTTCTCTTAATAATAAAAAAGCGGTTATTACCGGTGGCGGCTCCGGGATAGGCCAGGCTATATGTGTGCTGTTTGCACGTCAAGGCGCACACGTGTTTGTTCTGGAGTTGACGGAGGAGGCCGGCAGAGAAACCAGGGCCATGATAACGGACGAAGGCGGCACAGCAGAAATCATTGCCTGCAATGTGGCGATACAACAAGAAGTGGACCGCGCCTTCACCAGCATTGGCACGGTCGATATCCTGGTCAATAATGCCGGCATCGCACACATCGGCAAGGCGGATACCACAAGCGAAGCGGACTTTGATCGGGTGATGTCGGTCAATGTCAAGGGAGTATATAACTGCATCCACGCCGCCATCCCCCGAATGAGGGAAGTTGGTGGAGGCACCATCCTCAACATGGCTTCAATAGCGGCATTGGTAGGCATTCCGGATCGATTTGCCTACAGCACAGCCAAGGGAGCAGTTAAGACAATGACGATGAGTGTGGCCAAGGATTATCTCGCTGATCATATCCGATGCAATTCCATCTCACCCGCACGCGTCCACACACCTTTTGTGGACGGTTATCTGAGAGATACCTATCCGGATAATATACAGGAGATGTTTGAAAAATTATCAGCAACCCAGCCTATTGGCAGGATGGGAACTCCTATGGAAGTGGCGGCACTGGCCCTGTTCCTGTGCAGCGATGAAGGCAGCTTCATCACCGGATGCGATTATCCGATCGATGGGGGATTTACAACATTAAACAATTAAAACCAGCCGATGAAACTTGTAAGATACGGTGTAGCAGGACATGAGAGACCCGGTGTGTTTATTGGTGAAGATATTTTCGACGCTTCAATCCTTGCCGCGGATTATGATGAAACATTCTTTGCAAATGAAGGCCTGGAAAGGTTGAAAAAGGCTGCCGATGAAGGCTTGCTGAAGAAAGTTGGAGCCGATGTTCGACTTGGTCCGCCAATTGCACGACCGTCAAAACTGATATGTGTCGGCTTAAACTATCGTGACCACGCGGCAGAGACCAATGCAAAGATACCCGCAGAGCCAATCCTCTTTTTCAAATCCACCACAGCGATTGTCGGGCCGAATGATGACCTGATCCTTCCTATGGACAGTGTCAAAACAGATTGGGAGGTTGAGTTGGCTGTCGTCATCGGAAGACAGGCTTCTTATGTGAAGCAATCGGAAGCGGAAGAATATATTGCCGGATACATGTTGCACAATGATTACAGTGAACGGGAATTTCAGTTGGAATGTGGTGGACAGTGGGTTAAGGGAAAAAGCTGCGACACCTTTGCGCCACTGGGCCCATTCATGGCGACCCGAGATGAAATACCCGACCCTGACAATCTGCGTCTTTGGCTTACGGTAAATGATAAATTGGTTCAGGATGGCAACACCTCCGATATGATTTTCGGCATACCATACCTGATAAGTTATATAAGCCGCTTCATGACCTTGCTGCCGGGCGATGTCATCACTACCGGCACACCGGCCGGAGTCGGGCTTGGTCAAAAACCCGAACCATGGTATCTGAAAGAAGGTGACACCGTGGCATTGGGTATTGACGGATTGGGAAGCAGCCGACAACATGTCAAACCATTTAAGAAAAAAAAATGAGACGATATGCCCTTGCATTGGACCTGGTGGACGATGAGCGACTGATCGCTGAATATGAAACCTACCACAAGGATGTTTGGCCGGAAATTCTAGAGAGTATCCGCAGTGCAGGCATTGTAAATATGGAGATATACCGAGCCGGAAATCGCCTTTTCATGGTGATGGAGGTCAATGATGATTTCTCCTTTGAGGCAAAGGCAAAAAGCGATTCTACCAATCCTCATGTTCAACGATGGGAGGAATTGATGTGGAAATATCAGCAGGCACTTCCCACAGCTTCTCCCGGTGAAAAATGGATATTGATGGACAAGATATTCTCCTTAAGCCATGGTGGATAGTCACGTACATTTTTGGAATTATCATCCGGTAAAGGATGCATGGATAACGGACGAGATGCAGGTCATAAGAAGGGATTTCACTCCGGAAATGCTCAGTACAATATTGCGGGACAATGGTATATCCGGCTGCGTCGCAGTCCAATCGGATCAAAGCGAGACAGAGACCGATTTTCTGGTAGCGTATGCAGAAAGGTTCCCATTCATTATGGGTGTAGTAGGCTGGATAGATCTGAGGGCAGGCCACCTGGAGGAAAGATTGGGCCATTACAGCCAACAGCACATCATTAAGGGCTGGAGACACATCATACAGGCCGAGCCGGCCGGCTTCCTTCTTGGTGATGAATTCAAAAAGGGAATTAAGCTGGTAGGCGATCATGGCTACACTTATGATATTTTAATCCACCAGGGTCAACTCAGGGAAGCTGTTGAATTTGCGGCCTGTTTTCCCAATCAGAAATTTGTACTCGACCACCTTGCCAAGCCGGATATCAGACAAGGCCGTGACAAGGAAGAATGGCGTAACAACCTCCGTACAATGGCATCACTCGGCAATGTGTACTGCAAACTCTCCGGTATGGTAACAGAGGCGGACTGGCATGGCTGGCAACCTGACCAGCTGACGGAATATATCGACACTGTGTTTGAATGTTTTGGAAGTGATAAGATCATGTACGGATCGGATTGGCCGGTATGTATACTGGCTGCCGATTATTCACAGGTTAAAAATATAGTCATTAATTATATCAGTCGCTTAAGTCCGGAAGAGCAAAAGGCTGTGATGGGCGTTAACGCTACGACATTTTACAATCTATAAATCGAAACAATGGATTTACAATTACGTGATAAAGTGATGCTCATTACCGGAGGAGCAATGGGCATTGGCGGTGCCATTTGTAAGGCATTGGTCAGGGAAGGGGCAATACCTGTAATCATCGATAAGAATGCCGAGGCGGGCGAGCGATTGAAAAGCGAGATCGAGGATGCCGATGGCAGCTGTCTCTTCATCCCCGGCGAACTGGCCGATCCTGAGGCCTGTAGAAAAGCAGTTGCAACCGCCGCCGCTCAATTCGGACACATCGATGGTTTGGTCAACAACGCCGGTGTCAATGACGGTGTAGGGCTGGAACATGGCGACTACCACCGCTTTATACAATCCCTGCACAACAATCTGATCCATTATTACATGATGGCACATTACTGTTTGCCGTATTTGAAGTCTACCTGTGGCAGTATCGTCAACATCACTTCCAAAACCTCAGTCACCGGGCAGGGAGGGACATCGGCATATGCCGCAGCGAATGGAGCTCGGAATGCTCTCACAAGGGAATGGGCTGTGGAGTTGCTCAAATACAATATACGTGTCAATGCCATTGTGGTCTCGGAGTGCTGGACACCCCAGTATGAGCGCTGGATACAGACCTTACCCGATGCCGCAGCAACGCTGGCTATGATCCATTCAAGAATTCCGTTACAGAACAGGATGACTACTCCGGAAGAAATAGCGGACACGGCGATATTCCTGCTTTCCGGTCGCTCAGGTCACACAACGGGCCAGTTGGTGTATGTTGATGGTGGATACGTCCATCTCGACAGGGCCCTGATCAAAAAATAGATGGCCACACCTCATTCTATAATCTATTCAGTCCGGCCTTGGCTTTCTGATGCAGACTGGCCTTGTATTCCGAAGGAGACATGGATAAGCAAAGGTTGTAATTTTTCCTGGCCAGATCAAACCTTCTTTGTCCTTCGTAGATGATGCCCGTGTTCAAGGCAGCATTACAGGCAAAATAGGCAGGCAGATTTCTTCCCTTACTGATAGTAATGGAATAGAATCTGAGGGCATCCTCATCATTCCCCATTGATTGTGCGAGGCGGCCTCTGCGGTAATTGAACTCCAGCCGCTCATTGTCATTTACAAACTGAGCCTCATTAGCGGAATTGAGGATCTTGGCTGCTCGGGTCAGGTAGCCTCCGTCGTAAAGCAGACGCGCCCGCAACAACAGTGCATTCGGTACCACCTTAGTCTTAGCCTCCCGTAAGGCGGTTTTGTCTTCATCCAATTGATCCTGCCCATATTTCAGCACCTTGATCATTTTGTTCCGATAACCACCTGTATTGCCGTGGACCAGATCATACCAGGCGAGTTTTTGATATGCCTCCTTGATATAATTCCTGCCTTTGAAGTTTTTGGTATAGACTTCAAGATAAATATTTGCATCCCGGTCCAGGCGGTGCAATTTAGCCGAGCCGAGCATGAAGTCAAGGTAATAGAACGGTAAGTACCTTGGGCCGGAAGGCCTATTGGTCAGATAGCTTATAGCGAGGTCATTGCGCCCGGTGCGTATGGCTATGTTACTCATGGCAAAACAACCAAGGGGGCTGTCCCCCGGGTCAATTCCCGATTCCGAAATGATTTTCCAGGCACGATCCGGATCATTATTGAGATGAAGCATGACAAAAGCATACATCACTACAGCTTCATCCTTAAAGAGAAATTTGTTTCTCCTGCCATAATTGATTACTTCTTCCAGTTCCCTGACTCCCTGATCTATGGTGCCATCCATTCCCCCTATCCAGGAAACACCCCAGCGATATTCATCCGGAATGGTGCCAATAGCAGCATGAAGTACGCCCATGCTTTTCTTGTTGGCTGCAAACGACGGGAAACGGCGTATATTAGTCTGGAGATCCTGAAAAGCCGACCTTACCTCAAAAAACGCCCTGGTATATTCTTCGAACTTCAGTCTGGCGAGAGCCCACTGGAGATTGATTTCGGCCCTGCAATAAAGATAATAAGGGGAAGAAATATCCGTCTTGTTGATTTTATTCAGCCGGACATCCTTGTTGTTTCTGAGTCTCTTCAGGTCAGCTGCATTCTCGCCAATGAATAGGGTGAAGAAATCGATATAGTTTTCAAGGAAATACACTACATAATTATCCGGATCTGAATGTTTTATTTCATCGATGGCTCGTCCCGCTTCCCTCAGTCTAAGCTGAAATATAAGTTTGTAGGCATGTTCTGCTTCCGGACTAAACCGTATGACAGGTGTCTCCGACCATACTGATGCGGTGGAGAATACCAAAAGGAGTATGAGGATATAATATCGGATCAAGTGTGGTTTCACTGTTAGCTCCGCCTTCCGGCTTTATAAAAAAGAAAAAGCCTCAAACACTACGCCAAAATTAGCATTTGAGGCATTCATATTCAATAACCGGGAATGATTCAAGCTTCAGCAGGCTCTTCCGCCATAATAGAGGCTTTGTCAACCAGTATTCGTCCGCAATGTTCACATACCAGAATCTTCTTGGTAAGTGCTATCTCCATCTGCAATTGTGGTGGAATGGCATTATAACAACCACCACATGCATTACGCTCCACCGTCACTACCGCTAATCCATTCCTGTAGGTATTTCTTACTTTCAGATATGCTTTTAACAGACGATCTTCTATCTTTTTCTGTTGTTTTTCAGAGACAGCAATGAGTTTTTCCTCATCTTTCTCAGTTCGGCTGATGATTTCTTTTAATTCAACCAGCTTCTTCTGTAAAGCTTCCTCCTTGGCCGCCTTCCTTTCCGTTGCAGCAGCAAGGGCCTCATTCTTTCCTTCCCTGGACGACTTGAACTCGCGGATTTTCTTCTCGCATAACTGGATTTCCAGTTTTTGCATTTCGATTTCCTTGTTCAAAGCTTCAAATTCCCGGTTGTTCTTAACCTTATCGAGTTGCTTCTCATATTTGGAGATCATCGCTTCACAATCCTTGATGTGTATTTGCTGGCTCTTGATTTCATTCTCCATTGTCTGGATAGAAGTTTCTATCTTATGAACCCGGGTATCTAATCCTGCAACCTCATCTTCAAGGTCGCTGACTTCCATTGGCAACTCTCCTTTTAAAATTCGAATTTCATCAATTTGAGAGTCGATTTGCTGAAGATCGTACAACAATCTAAGCTTTTCAGTTACTGATAACTCTTTTTTGGCCATAATATTTATAAATAATTAATCGGGTTAGTTATAATTTTTGTCGAACGAAGCGCAAAATTACTAAATTTTTTGACAATCAGTTGCTTAATTAACTCAATTGTAAATTGTTCACTTTCATAGTGGCCAATATCGGCAATCATAATCCTGTCATTGGCATCGAAAAATTCGTGGTACTTGAAATCTGCTGTAATAAACACATCCGCTCTCTCTGCGATTGCACGCGACAGTAAGAAAGAGCCAGAACCGCCACACACGGCAACTTTGGATACGGTCATACTCACCGGACGCGTATATCTAACAACACCGACCTGCATCTTTTGTTTCAGGTTCTCCAGAAAAAATGACCATTCTTGTGGCGCTGTCAACATCCCGATCAATCCCGTGCCACGCGGTCTATCATTGATGAGGTCGCCGGGATAGGGCAACAGAGCACGGCAATCGGCCAGTCCTATCTTTTCTGCAATTTTGTTGTTTACACCATCTTGTATGACATTGTCGAGATTGGTATGGATGGCATAGATGGCAATATCGTTGCGGATCGCCTTGATGATAGTACGTTGCACATAATTCTGCCCGGTGAATCTCTTCAGTCCTGAAAACACAATCGGATGGTGAGCGATAACAAGGTTGTAGCCCGCTTCGATAGCCTCATCCACGACGGCTTCCGTAGCATCGAGGCTGATGGTGGCACCGGTTATCTCCATTTCGGGGTTGCCGGTGATCAGTCCGCTGTTGTCGTAACTTTCCTGGTACTCCAGCGGAGCATGTGCCTCGAGATATTGAGTTAATTCTGCTAATTTCATACCTTTATTTTAATGAATGAGGTGAAATAAGTCGTCCACTACCGGCACAGTCTTACAGACAAAGCCTTCTGCCATCTCCACACCACCTGCCCGGCCCATCTCTCTAGACCTGGCTTCCAGGAAATGCCAGAAATCCTCTCCGCTTATCGGTGTTGCTATCCTGTCCTTATTCATGAAGAACTGGGAGCTATATGCGCTTATTACCTCCATTTTGTGTCGGTAATAATCCTTAATATCTACTACTATATCTGGTGGAATGTGCCTGTCCTGTATAAAATTCAAAACAATCTTCGGCCGCCATCGCTCCAGAACACTACCACCATCATCTTTTATTTCCACTTTGGCCAGTCCACTTATAAAGCAAGCCCTGTCAACCAGCTCGGCTCCGCGTCCATGGTCGGGATGCCTGTCGTATGGTGCATTTGCCAGAATTATGGACGGCCTTGTCAGCCTGATAATTTTTGCAACAGCCATGATCGACACTTCGTTGACATCAAAAAAGCCATCCTTGAGACACAGGTTGTGCCTCCATTGTGCACCCATCAACTGACGCGCATCCTCCGCTTCCTGAAGACGCAATGGCCCTGTGCCGTTTGAGCCTAGTTCGCCCATCGTCAGGTCAAGCAGGCCTACACTGTACCCCAGGCTGATCATCCTGAGCAATGTTCCCGAAGCGCATAGTTCTATATCGTCCGGGTGAGCTCCGATTGCGAGTATGTCTATTTTATTCATATTCAATCAGTCCGTTAGGATATCGCCCGGAGGCAATAGTTTTGTATATTGCTTTACATAATCATTGGGAACGGCAACACTCAGGTTGTAATAGGCAATCTTCCAGCTGCCTTTCTCGCGGCTCAGCAATCCGGTAGCCTTACAAGGTCCCATCCACGTCTTAAGACACTCATCAAACAGAATAGAATTTCTGTCCTTCAGGGCGATGTAATGACGATTGTAGGATACGAATTTCCAGGCTTTCTTCCCATTGAAATACCTACCCAGATCGCGCGCCATGGATGTCCGATCCCACCGCTCGGATTCATCCGTGCCGAGATATATTGCCTCTTTAGTCATCCTGCCAAAGAATGCAGCTGAGTCACCACGTGCCGCCGCATCATGCCATGCTTCGATGACTTCGTCCATGACCTGCTGCTCATTGCCCGTTGTATAATGGAAAGAATATAGAGCAGCCAGGCCAATCATTAAAATCGCAACAAAGAGAATGCCTGAAATGGAAATTCGCATGATAGGAATGAATTTATGGTAACAATCATTTTCTCCAAAGTGTTTGAAAATGTCTTTGAAATTAACTATTTCTACGGATGGATTAATTTCTTCAATCTATTTAAGACACCCCTTCCGGGGTCAGCCACAAATATAAAGAGCGGTCATCCGAATGAAATACACAATAAATGTATAAAATTGATTGAAAATAAAAATAATTGAGCTATCTTTACCGTGATATTTTAATTCAATCACCATGAATCACCTGTTAATCCATTATGTTAGTCAAAGTTTTTGCCAGTGCTACGCACGGAGTTGATGCGCGTACCATTGATGTGGAAGTAAATTCCGGTGGAAATGTCCAGGCGGGCAAAAGTGGTTATTTCCTCGTCGGGCTACCCGACAATGCCGTCAAGGAGGGTTATATGCGCATCGAAGCCGCTACCAGAAATATCGGCGTCAAGCTGCCACGCATCAAGATGACAGTCAATCTAGCTCCAGCTGACATCAAGAAGGAAGGAGCCGCCTATGACCTGCCTATCGCCATTGGAATGATGGCCTCTTGCGGTTTTGTCAAACCGGAAAGACTTCACCAGTTTGTCATCCTGGGAGAATTGTCGCTCGACGGTTCACTCCGGCCTATTCGCGGGGCGTTGCCCATCGCCATTCAGGCAAGAAAGGATGGATTTAAGGGCTTCATCCTTCCGGCCGACAATGCGCGTGAAGCCGCCATCGTCAACGACCTAGAAGTCTATGCGGCGAGCAATCTTCGGGAAGTGGTGGATTTCTTCAATGGCGGGGGAGAACTGACCCGAATCAGCGTCAACACTCGTGACGAATTTTTTAAGAACCAATCCAACTACACCGTTGATTTTTCAGATGTCAAAGGCCAGGAGAATATCAAGCGAGCCCTGGAAATAGCGGCTGCAGGCGGCCACAATGTCATCCTTATAGGCCCGCCGGGTGCGGGCAAGACCATGCTGGCCAAGAGGCTGCCGACCATCCTGCCTCAACTATCGCTAAAGGAAGCGCTGGAAACTACCAAGATCCATTCAGTAGCCGGTATTCTGCCACGCGACGCCTCATTAATTACTCAGCGGCCTTTCCGTTCTCCGCACCATACCATCAGCGATGTGGCTCTGGTAGGAGGTGGATCAAATCCGAGGCCGGGAGAAATATCATTGGCGCACAACGGTGTCCTTTTTTTGGACGAATTACCTGAATTTAAGCGGGAGGCACTGGAAGTGATGCGCCAGCCCATGGAGGACAGGGTAGTAACCATCAGTAGGGCCAGACAGACCATCGACTATCCCGCCAGCTTGATGCTCGTTGCCTCAATGAATCCCTGTCCGTGCGGCTATTACAATCATCCTGAAAAGGATTGTGTATGTGCACCCGGCGTAGTCAAGAAATACCTGAACAAGATCTCAGGACCCTTGATGGATAGAATCGATATTCAGGTTGAGGTAACACCTGTATCTTACGACAAACTAGCCGAGGCCGGGCCTTCCCTGGAAAGAAGTGATGACATCCGCGCCAGAGTCGAGTCTGCCAGAAAGATTCAGGAAGAGCGCTTTCATGATGTTAAGAATGTATATTCCAATGCGCAGATGCCCGGTAAAATGGTCAGAGATGTATGCCGATTGCCCGAGGCCGGCCTGGCATTGCTCAAAAATGCCATGATCAAGTTGCAACTGTCCGCCCGTGCCTACGACAGAATCCTGAAAGTCAGCAGAACCATTGCAGACCTGGAGGGTTGCGAGGATATCAGGACGGAACACCTGGCAGAGGCGATCCACTTCAGGAATCTGGATAAGGAATCTTGGGCACCGGCATAAACAGAATTGACATCTTGTTGCCCATATCTATAATATACGGATCTTCCCCAGATTTGGATTGATCCATCAGAGTAGTATATTTATTCATCAGGATAGTTTGGATGAATAAAATTTAAAACAAGCATATGACGCCTGGTTCTGAAGGGCGATATCTATATTGACCATTAAAACACCCGGCAAGCAATGATAAAATAAATTTACCTGTAGAAGTCAAAAAGCATGACCATTAACAGTAGTTTTGGGTGTAGTGAAATAATTGCAAGACTTTTACTACATTTATTTCTTTTTGTCAAATTGTATTGGAGTATTTATTTTTTACTATGAAAAAACTATTGTATTTCCTCGCGATTTTTACGGTCACTACCTCTCTTCCGGTATGTGCTCAGGATTTTCTGCCGATATTTCAGAGAATCAATGACGATGTGCTGAAAAATGGACGTGCCTATGAAAACCTACGGGAAGCAACAACTTCTATCGGTCATAGGTTGACCGGAAGTGATAACGGAAGCAAAGCCGAAGACTACGCCTTCAATCTGTTAAAATCTTATGGCTATGATAATGTTCAATATCAGGAATTCAATGTTGAGGCTTGGACGAGGGGTACCGTCTCCTTAATAATCGGGACAGGAAATAATGCCAAGTCGATTCCGGTTGTAGCTCTGGCCCATTCACCTGTGTCAGCACATGTTTCAGGGAAAATAATAGACCTGGGTGATGGCCTGGAAGAAGATTTTATCAAAGCAGGCGATGGGGTAAGGGACAAACTGGTATTGGTCAATATCAATATTCAATCCCCAGACAACAAGGGTAAAAAGAACCTGCACCGCTCGGAAAAGACAGCCCTGGCAATCAAATACAAAGCGAAAGGCATCATCATCGCCAATGGTGTCAAGGGCGGAGTCCTGCTCACCGGAACAGCATCCGTAACCGGTCAGCTCATACCTATCCCGGCTGTATGTATTTCCCTGGAATCAGGTCAGGAGATCAGGAAATTTCTCTCTGAAGATTCTGCGCTTGATGCCCGAATCGACATGACCAATGCAAGCCGGCCTGTCAGGGCACGCAATATCATAGCCACTCTTCCGGGGACCTCTCCGGAAACAGGTCAGGAGATCATCATCATAGGTGGACACCTGGACTCCTGGGATCTTGCCACAGGTGCTGTCGACAATGGCATTGGCTCCTTTTCTATCCTTGACATGGCAAGGGTGTTCAAACAACTCAGACTTAAAACAGCCCGTACCATCCAATTTGTCCTTTTCATGGGTGAAGAACAAGGTCTGCTGGGCTCAAAACACATGGTTAGCGAACTGAATAAGTCCGGCGAAATCAAGGATGTAAGACTCATGATCAATCTCGACATGAATAACAACACCCGGGGTTTCAATGCAGGTGGCAACACCACCCTGCTGCCGACACTTGAACAAATTGGTACGGTAATAAAGCAGGTAGACACTTCCTATGCCAATGATATAAAGAATTCCACCGGGTTGCACAGCGATCATCAACCCTTCATGCTCTCCGGAATACCAACCGCCACATCCGTCGGCTCACTTCCTCCGGGTGCCTGGGGTTGTTATCACGCAGATTGTGATCATTTCAGCCTCATCATAAAGGATCAACTGGACAACAACGTCCGATATGTCAGCATGGTGTTGTACGCGCTGGCCAATATTTCCCATCTTCCTGTTGCCGCCATGTCAGATACAGAAACCAGGGATTTCCTGATAAAAAACAATTTGAAGGCGGAGTTGATCCTGGGCAAGGAATGGCGCTGGGAAGAATAAGCCACATCAAAGAGAATGGAAGGACATCACATAAACAACCATGGACTAATCGCTTGCTGTGTCAACTCCCGGGCCGGCAATGGCAAGGCGGTTAAGCTGGCAGGGAGGGTCAGCGATATCCTGAAGGAAAAGGCCATTGCACACCAAGTGCTGATGGAGCCCTGGCCGGACCAACTCGACGGATTTTCCGAGGCCTGGATATTTGGCGGGGATGGCACAGTCAATTATTTTGTCAATCAATATCCAGAGATCGATATCCCCCTGGCTGTATTTGCAGGCGGCACGGGAAATGATTTTGCGTGGAAATTGTCAGGCGAAGTCCAATTGACCCAACACGTCGAAAGCGTACTTACTGTACAACCCCGACGAATCGATGCCATCCGGTGTAATGAACGGCTGGCCCTCAATGGTATCGGATTAGGATTCGATGGCGAGGTGTTGAAATTCATCGATTCAATACGATTCATCGGTGGCCATCTCGGATATCAAATCGCTGTTCTATTTAAGATATTTACTTTCCGGGAAATTGAATTTACCGTTTACTGTGATGGTATCAGGACTGATGACAAATTCCTGCTGTTGATGATCTGCAATTCATCGCGCATGGGCGGTGGCTTCATGGTCGCCCCGATGGCTGAAATCAGCGATGGATGGCTCGATCTGATTATGGTAAAACCGATGGGCGTGATGCAAAGACTTTTTAATTTACCAAAGCTGGAAAAGGGTCTTCACATAAATACAGAATACACCACGACAAAAAAAATTCGCGGAATAACCATCACGCCTTCAACCCGCTGTCCCATCCAGATTGATGGCGAATTGTTTTATTACGACCAGCTGGACATCGAAATTTTGCCGAAAAAGTTCCGGTTTAAATATTGAACCGATGAAGATTTTGTTCTTCAGAACTGCGAAATTCATTTGACAAAAAACAAATTCTCTCTTTTTGCGAATTTTTCTCATATTAGCTTAAATGAAAATATTACATACCGCCGACTGGCACCTTGGGAAAAAACTGGATTCCTTTTCGCGTATCGACGAACAAATGGAAGTACTGGCCGAAATCTGTGAGATAGCCGACACGGAGAGGCCGGATATGGTCATCGTCGCGGGTGATCTTTTCGATGCATTCAATCCATCCACTGAGGCAATCGAGCTATTGTACCGCACGCTCAAACGATTGACGGCTAACGGTACCAGACCGGTCATCGCTATCAGTGGCAATCACGATTCACCTGCTCTGATCGACGCTCCTGAGCCCTTGGCACGAGAGTGTGGCATTATTATGGCCGGTTATCCGGACGCGGAGATCAAACCCTTGGAATTACCGGGATTCTCCATCATTAAGTCCGCCCCGGGGTTCATTGAATTGAAGATTGGCCACCTGAATCATCCCGTACGCGTCATCCTCACACCTTATGCCAACGAAGTGCGTATGAAGGAATACTTCGGCGATGAAAAGGACAAAATGCTTAATCAAAGTCTGCACGACCGGTGGCATAACCTCGCGGATCACTATTGCGATGACACCGGAGTCAATATTCTGACGGCACACCTTTACATGATGAACCGTCAGGGCGCCATCCTCGAAGAGCCTGAAGGTGAAAAACCCATACGCATCGGCAATGCCGACCTTGTATATTCTGAATCCATTCCAAGCCTGATCCAATATACAGCCCTGGGTCATTTGCACGGTTTTCGCAATGTCGGCACCGAAGACCGCCCGGCTATTTATTCCTCTTCTCCCTTGCCATATAGCTTTTCGGAAGCGGGTCAGGACAAGTACGTTGTTATCATCGACGTAGAACCCGGGAAAAACGCCCTTGTCCGGAAAAGTGTCTTGCAAAAAGGCCGGAGGCTTTACCGGAAAACATTTGACGACATTGATCTGGCGGTGCAATGGCTGGACAATCACCCTAATGCCCTGATCGAACTGACCATAGAAAGCGATTCCTACATCACAGCTTCCGACCGAAAGCGGCTACACCAGGCACACGATGGAATCATACATCTTATCCCAAAGATCCGGAACAATGACGTTGAAGGCGTTGAAACTTCTGAAATCAATATCAGTCAAGACATCCGCCAATTGTTCAGCGACTATTTCAAGACTAAAAATGCCGGTCAGGAACCAAATGAAGAAATTATGAACTTGTTTAACGAAATCCTGCAACAATAAGCCCTATGATCCCTGAAAAACTGACCATCGAGGGCTTGTATTCCTATCGGGAAAAACAGGAAATAGACTTTGCACGACTTACAGAAGCCGGCTTGTTCGGCATATTCGGAATGGTTGGCTCAGGCAAATCTTCAATCCTGGAAGCAATAACCTTTGCGCTTTATGAAAGCATTGAACGGCTCGGATATAACGATACCCGATATTACAACATGATGAATCTACGGTCCAACAGGATGTACATTGATTTTGAATTCCGAAATTATGAGGATCGTCAGTTTCGTATCACAAAAGAAATTAAGCGCAATTCACGCAATTTCTTGGATATCAGGACACCGGTGTCAAGTTTTTATGAAAAAATATCAGGCAGCTGGACGCCAATTGAATCACCAAATATCAAAGACATCATAGGCCTGAGTTATGACAACTTCAAACGTACCATCATCATACCTCAGGGCAGGTTCAGAGAGTTTCTTGAATTAGGGCACAAGGATCGTACTGCCATGGTAATGGAAATATTTGATCTGAAGCGATTTGACCTATACGACAAAGGAAAAAAAATTGAGGCGGCCAACAAATCCCGCCTCGATCAATTACAAGGTCAACTCGGTACGTACGAAGATGTGACTGTCGATGCTCTCGACGTGTTGAAAGAGAGCATCACCCGGGCCGAAGGCGAACTGCAGCGCCATACAGCCCTCTTCAATACGATAAACCAAAATTATCAGCAATACCTTGGCCGGCGTGAAGAGGCGAAGCAATTAGTTCTTCATGAGGAGAAATTTAAAACATTGGCTGCACAGGAGCATGAAATCGATGCCTTGAAAATTGAGGTCGGAAGATACGAGGCAGCTTTCATGAAATTTGATGCCCTGTTGCGTCAGGAAAAGGCAATGGAGGATGATCTGTTAAGGAAAAAGGCAGGCGTGGAAACCCTTCGACAATCCTTGACGGGAATAAATTCAGCGTATGAAGATACCCTTCAGAAACTGGAAACCTTGCGCCCTCAATTCGAGACCTTGCCTCAAAAAAATCAGGAGGCTGAAGATCTTGAAAGTATCCTGCAACTCAGGGATTTGGAACAAAAAATAGATAATGCCCGCCAAAGTAGCGCCAAGGGCAAGGATTTTGTCGAGTCTGCTCAAAGGCAAAAGGAAGAGACCACCTCTTCAATCAGATCCAAAGAGGTGGAGATAGCTGAAATAAAGGCAGGCAAGGCCGATACGACATATCTGGTGGCCGCCGCAGAATGGTTTCAGGCTAAGCATGCACTGCTGAACAGAATTTCTGACACTACTGCCAAAATCGTTGAAATACAGGGTAAGATCACTGCTTGTCACGAGGAAGTGGCTGCACTCGGGATTCATTCAGACACTTTCAACACATATTTTATCGCCCGATTACAGGAGATGAATACGGAAAAATCAAATCTCCATCAAAAACTGGAACACCTTAGGCTCGAGCAGCGCTTGTCCGAGTATGCGCATGCACTACACGATGGCCAGCCGTGTCCCTTATGTGGTTCGCTCGACCATCCTCATGTCATCACCGGCGAGGATGTAACCGGAGAAATACAGACCATCGTCACCGCCCTGCAAGATGTAGAAAGCCGTATTTCCGGCCTCAACAATCTGAAATCGAAGGCTGAAGTGATAACCAGTCAAATGACGATGCTCAATGAGCAATACGCTGAGTATACATCGGCAAAAAACAAGTTGGATGAAGATATGGCGGCACTGAGGCAGTGCTTCGTATGGCCGGACCTTGATCCGGATGACGATTCGAGATTGGTAACAAAAAAGAAGGAATCAGAAGCCCTGGAAACAAAGATATCTCACGAAGAAAAGAGATTGAAAGAACTCCAGAAAAAGCTGGAGGAAATTAATTCCACATTAGACAAATATATCAGGCGACTGAATGAATTGGAAAAGGAAGAGGTGGCGTGTCAAGCCCAGTTCGACAGCTTAAATGCCCTGTTGAAATTGCTGAATTATAAGAATCTTGCCCACTCATCCATGGATGAAATACGTGCAAGGGCCATTGCTCTTCGGATGGAAAACAAGACGGTGGAGGCAGATTTCAAAACAACTGAGATCTCCCTCAATGAATTGAATACGCGAAAAGCATCAGAAGAAGCCTCCCTAAAGGCTGCTGTATCACAATTGAATGAATTACAGGAAAAGATGAATGCAATCGCTTTGGAAATCCGTGAAAAGATTGAGCTATCCGATTATTCCGGGCGGGAAGAAATAGAATCTATCCTGGTTAAAGTCTTGGATACGGAACGATTGAAAAAGGAAATCGAAGATTTTGGCATTGCCTTTGGCTCCTTGAAAATCAAGGTTGCCGAGCTGAAAAACAAGTTACAGGATTTTGACAACAGCGATACCCTGTACGAAGAAAAAACCGCAGAATTCAAATCTGCCGAGCTTAAGGTGCGGGATGCCAACGCCCGTCTCGCCATCATCCGTGTGGAATATGACGGGAAGAAAATAGAATACGAAAAGAAGAAGTCTCTCCTCGAACAACAGGAAGTCCTTAAAAGGAGGGCAGAAAACATCGCCACCCTTATGTCGATGTTTAAAGCACAGGGATTTGTTCAGTATATTTCCACCATCTACCTGCGACAGTTGTGCGATCATGCTAATGTGAGATTCCATCGGATGACCAGAGGCCAACTGAGTCTGCATCTCAATGACAGAAATGACTTTGAAGTGATTGACTATCTCAACGATGGTAAGGTGCGAAGTGTGAAAACCCTCTCCGGCGGTCAGTCTTTCCAGGTCTCACTCAGCCTGGCATTAGCATTGGCAGAGAGCGCACAGAGCAACTCCAAAGCTGACCGCAATTTCTTCTTCATCGATGAGGGATTCGGCACTCAGGATGCCGAGTCTGTCAACATCGTTTTTGACACCTTGTCGGGCTTGCGCAAGGAAAATCGTATCGTCGGCATCATATCACATGTTGAAGAGTTGAAAGATCGCATTCCTCTTGCTTTACAGGTGATAAAAGACGAAGACCGGGGCAGTTATATTGAGATGATATAATAGGCGGCAAAGCCTTGTTTTTTCGAGAATTTATATCCGGGAATTCCTTGAACATAAAGTCACTTTTCGTTATTCCACATGCTGTCCCTTCCTATTTTGAGCTATGCAAATACCGGTGAAGATGGTCCCAACCCCGCGATTAAAAAACCACACCAAACCCAAATATCCCCTCAAAACTTTCTGCTTTCCACAAAAACTTTCCTAACTTTAGCAAAAAATATATCATGACATGATGCGACTTATACTTACCTCTTCCATCTTGTTATTGTTTGTAGTCCTTGGTTCGGCACAGGTCAGTAACGGTGTGCTTACTTATAAATACGGTCAATACAAGATTCCCGCAAAGATTGCGGTCACTGAGAAAATTTCCGGGACAACTGACAATACCTTTGCCGTGGTGTGCTCATGGGCTGACAACATTACGGCGATGTCGGCCATCAACAAACCCTCGTGCGACTATCAATATCTCAGCAAATTAGACCACAATACCTTCATGATCAGGGCGACAAAGAATTGCCTGGAATTGTTGGCTGCCGATAAAAATGTCAAAGAATTGTTTTTTGTTCCCGGAGAGCTGAAAATAGAACCCCGACTTCTGGACAAGTCCCTGAAAGGAACTGTCAGGGCCCGGGTGTCGTGCTATTCCGGCTTTACCTTACCATCTATCCTTCAACACCGTTTGGTTACATTAAAACTTAGAGATCATTTCACGGCAGAAAGAAGTTATTTCGATGTCCATGTCGATCATAATGCCCTCATCCTGCTGTCGGAAGAACAGTCGGTAGAATATATTTCCTTTGCCCCGGAGACCTTTATGCCGATCAATGACAAAAAACGATCCTTTGAAGGAATACAGGGCGTGAATGCATCGGCCGGTGCAGGTGGTTTAGGCCTCAATGGTGCAGGTGTCACCATAGGTCATGGTGATAATGGCAGCTTCAACCATATCGATCTGAATGATCGCGTAATTAATTTCAGCATTTACACCGGAGGCAACCACAGTGCACATACAGCAGGCACTGAGGCCGGTGCGGGACTGCTAGATCCCAGGCGAAGAGGGCTGGCATCAGATGCTACCGTCCTTAATGATGACTTTTTCGATATCATCACCGAAGCTTCATCGTACTACCTGGGAAATAATATGCATGTCACCAACAACTCATATGCCACCCTTGATGCTGTCCCTAATTGTACGCAGGTAGGCGATTACAATATTTACAGTCAGGAAAGTGACAATAGTACGATTACCTATCCCGACTTGCTCCACGTCTTTGCCGCCGGCAATTACGGTACTACATCATGCCCGCCCAATGGAGATTATAACAACCTTCCCGACGGACCACAATGTGCAAAAAATACCATTGCCATTGGCGCTCTGATTTCCGGAGAAGGAAATGCTCCGGCAAATTATACCTCTAAAGGGCCTACGGATGATAATAGACTCAAGCCGGAGATATCTACCATAGGAACTGCCACAAGCTGTATCAATGGTAACGCTTATAGCGGCTCCTCCGGCACCAGTATGGCAGCCCCATCCGTTACTGCGGCTGTCGCGCTGATGCAGGAAGCCTATACCGGAATACACGGAGGGACATTCCCGCCTGCTGCCCTTATCAAAGCCATCCTTTGCAATACGTCCGATGAATTAGGTGCCGAAGGCCCTGATTTCACCACCGGATATGGCAAGCTAAATATCAACAATGCCGTCAGGCACACCCTCAATGGCAACCATGTTTTGAATGCCATCTCTCAGGGTAGCACCCAGGATGTTGCTATCACCATCCCATCCGGCACTGCAAAACTTGCTGTCACCCTGGCCTGGACTGACCCTGCCGGCAATCCCCTGATCTTAAGCCAACTGGTCAATGACCTTGACCTGGAAGTCATCGGACCTTCCGGCACAACTTTGCCCTGGTTTATTGCCGGCATCGGACAACCTGTCCAAAGAGCTGTTGACAACCTCAACAACCTGGAGCAGGTAACTATACTCAACCCGGTCTCCGGCAACTACACGCTCCGGGTCAAGGGTACTTCGGTAGTGGGTAGCCAGCAGTATGCCCTAACCTATCGCACAATCACCCCGGATATTAATATACAAGCACCCTTTGGCGAAGAAAAATATCTGGCAGGTGAGTCTGTCTACATTCAATGGGATTGCCCGGTTGATCCTTCAGGCAGCTTTCTGTTGGAGATATCCACCGATGGGGGGGCCACCTGGTCCACTATCACCAACAAGGCAGCCACAGCCAGAAATCACAACTTTTCCATGCCCAATGTCAATACCAGGCAGGCACAGGTTAGGATTTCGGCTACCGGCCTGACGACCGACGTGTCATCCGACTTTACTGTTTCTGGTGTGCCTGCCGGCCTGGCGGCAACCATACCCTGCCAGGGCTATGCCAACCTGACCTGGAATGCAGTATCCAATGCTACAGGATATAAAATTTATAAAAAAGTCGGTTCGGTAATGGTTTTTGTGGACAATGCCTCCACTAATTCATACCAACTATCCGGGCTGACACCCAATGTGCAGGAATTGATCGGGGTAACTGCCACTTTTCCCGGAGATATCGAGAGTCGTCGCTCCGGCGGCATCTTTGTCAATGCAGTTGGCGGAGCTTGTCCATGGTCCAATGACATGGAAATGGTAAGCCTGTTGACCCCTGTATCCGGACGTAAATATACATCGGGCGAATTGACTTCTTCACAAGTAATCACAATTCGGTTGAAAAACTTAGGTTCATCGTCGGCATCCGGCTTTCAGGTATATTACAAGGTCAATGGTGGCAGTGAGATTATTGAGAACTATACCGGTTCCATCGCGACCAACACGACCGCTGATTATACATTTACAACAACTGCCAATCTTGCAGCCATCGGAAATTATTCCATCGAAGCCGGTATTTGGGGAGCGCCTGATGCGCCATTAATTGCTAACAATATACTTTCTACCCTGGTAAAGCATGTTGCCAACGATCCGGTCACCTTGACCCAGGATTTAAACACAACCTATAAGGTCGACTTTGAAAGTGCGACATCAGCTACCTATTCACAATCTTACTTTGCCATGGATGGAATACCGATGTTTGACTTTGTGGCACATAGTAACGACAGCCGTGCCCGGACATACATTACTTCAGGCTTAGCACGATCAGGCACCAAAGCGCTTTCACTCGATTCAAAGACTATCAGCACCATGGCTGTCAATGATGCCATCATGACCGTCAATCTGTCCAACTATTCAAGCTCCGGCACCGTGTTGTTTGACTTTTCCTACCTCAATCACGATGCATCACTCAGCGTCAATGATACGGTATGGATCAGGGGTAATGACAGTTCTCCCTGGCTGCCATTATATGCACTGGCCCTCAATCAGGCTGCACCGGGAGAGTACAAGAATGTGTACGGGCTTAATCTAACATCTTTCCTACAGAATGCCGGTCAGGCGCTATCTTCATCAACCCAGATCCGGTTCGGCCAGTCCGGCAATGGCCAGATTGTGTCCAGGAATGCCCTACAAGGATATACCTTCGATGATATTGTTCTTCACCTGGTAAGCACTGATGCCGCTTTGACCCAAATTGTCTCTCCGTCACGCAAGGCTTGCGAATCCGGCTCAAATGCCCTTATCACCATCCGAATTGACAACAACTCCCAGATTTCCTTATCTGGTGTCAAGGCATGGTACAGAATCAACAACAATGCTGCTCAGGGGCCATTCTCCATTGGAACAATTCCTGCCAATGGCAATTTGCAGTTTTCTTTTCCACCCGTGGACTTCAGTGCCTATACCGATTATACGCTCAGTGTCTGGATCAATGAACCGTCAGACACTTATCTGCTCAATGACACTATCAAGAATTATAAATTCCACAATTCTCCTTTGATCAATACTTTTCCACATCTGCAAACCTTTGAAACAGATGATGGCGGATGGTATGCATACGGGCAGAACAGTTCCTGGGCATGGGGCACTCCCGGCAAAACCAAGATCAATAAGGCTGCCAATGGCACCAAAGCCTGGACTACGGGCTTGACCGGACCCTATAACAACCTGGAAACCTCTTATCTGGAGTCGCCCTGTTACGATCTGTCGGGCTTGGCTTCAGACCCGATGATTTCGTTCTCGATGGCCCATGAGATAGAAACCAACTACGACAAAGCCTGGCTGGAAGTGACTGGCGATGGCGTCACCTGGATCAAGCTGGGCAGTCTCAATTCAGGGGTCAACTGGTATAATAAGCAATCCTACTGGGACAATGCATTGTCATATTACCATGTTGCTTCTCATACAATTCCCCGAAGTCTGTTGGGCAGTGCCACATCGGTAAGCTTCCGCTTTGTCTTGGTGACCGACCAGGGACTGGTCCTGGAAGGACTTGCAATCGATGACATACATATCTTCGAGCCAAAGTCGATCTATACCGGTAATAACCAGACTGTCACTGTCTCTCCACTTGTATCCGGCTGGACCGATGTGTATTCCGGGCAAAACATGATTGCTTCTCTTCGACCGAATAATAGTCAGTCGTTGGGAAATACTGATGTCGCTGTGTACTTCAATCCCTCAAACGACCAACGGCATGACCTCAACCAGTATTATCTCGATCGTAACTTTACCATTGTACCGACCAATCCCCTTTCTTCAGGAACAGTTACCGTCCGGCTGTACTTTACCGATGAAGAGGTCAACAAAAGCCGCAATGCCCCCTCCGGATACGATAAACCGACCGACGCTTACGAGTTGGGAGTAACACAGATTTCATCCAATAGCGACGATGGCATATACGGTAATGAAAGTAATCCGTCAGTCAAATATTTCTCCTGTCTCAATACTCAGACTACCCCATTTAATACCGGGTATTATATTGAATTTGATGTGACCGGATTTTCTGAATTCTATCTGAATCCGGGAGGCATCAACAACAATCAGCCCCTTCCCCTCAAGATACTTTCCTTCGAGGCATCAGCTCTCACAGAACAGCATGCCGCAAGGCTTTCTTATCGACTTGTCGATGGTGTCAATGTCCGTTCCGTAGATATTGAGCGCAGCACGGATGGAAGGTTCTCTAACGCACGTATTATAGCAAGTTCCGTTTACACAGAGGACTTAAAGATATTTATTGACAATGTCCCGCCGACAGTGGAAAATGTCTATTATAGATTAAAGATAACTGACCGTGACGGGGCCGTCAGCTATAGCTTTGTAAGAACCGTACACCTTCCGGATGAATTATCGGTACAGGTGTCACCCAATCCGACCAGGAATACACCTGTTAAGGTCCTGGTTTCAGGCAGTCGATTCGGCCAATCTGCATCCGTCGAGCTTTCTGATATCAACGGGCAGACTTGTCGGGCGTTCAGGTTTGTGCCGAATGGTGATCCCTTATTCATGAACACGGAAGGATTGACGTCCGGGGTATATATCCTGACAGTAAAAGTTGGAGAAGGCTTGAAACAGGTGAAGGTTGTAGTATTGTAAAAACCGGAACATAATCTCCTGTTCCTGGCGCTAATCAGGAGATGCAATTGGCAACCTGCCAAACTCTTTTGTCCCGGCAAATTTACTGTTTGCCAACTCTCAGGACTGACCTTTTATAGCTTTAGGTATTCACGGTTCGCCCTGTATACCCTTAGCTTCTTTTACCTTACTGAACACTTTGCCCGAAAGAAAATGCAGATACAAATACTCCTCATATTCCAGCACATACCCACCTCCTTCAAAGAGATTGATATCTTCAGTAAGTGATCGGGTGCTGACTCCCGCCATACAATTGAAAAAATGGTGCATCAGGCTAAGAATGGTTTTCTTCCACCAGGCACCATACCGATTATTGATGGAAAAATCGCAATTCAACCACCGGCCTCCATGCATTAGAAGACCGTCCAACCGATCAAAAAGCGCCCTGCACTCTTCTGCCTCAAAATTATCGAACAGAAATGATGTAAAGATGACATCGTATTGTCCGGATGACATGAAATCAAATATGTTTTCCTGCCGGAATTGTACATTGAATGGCCCTAACCGGCGTCCGGAAGCCAATCGCAACATACGTGCCGAGTTGTCAACAAAGTCAATGTCCACACCCTTCAAAGATTGTATATAGTCATCTTCCAATATCCAGCCGGATCCTCCACCGGCTATGAGCACCCTGTCCCAACTCCGGATAAATCTTAATACTTGCCGTTGTATCCTTTGTTGCTTCCCCAGAAAGACAATTCTACTCGTTATGTCATAGATACCTGCTACCCTGTCATAATTGATACGTTCTCCACTCATAACAATGCCCCAATGATACCGCACAATGCCTTGAATATCAATACACCGTCGATGATGACCAAATAGAAGAAAATAGACCTGGGCCTCAACATTGAAAATGCTATAGCCATTGTAGCCAGGAAAGGCAGTAGATTGAAAAGATACCGGGCGAGGGAGAAATTCATCTCCCGGGCAAACAAAGAAAAGGAAATCATGCCCGCAAGCAGCAAAGGAAACAGAATTCGGTATATTGTCCTGCGTATGCCGAACGAAACCACAAATGTTCTAAGCCGGGCATTGAGGTCGGTAGGATAATCCTTGATATCGAACATGATTGAATTGACGGTACAAAACATCCAGTTCTTTATAAAAAACCAAAGCCACAGATAGATATCCAGATCGATGGAAATGCCTCGGGCATTCAAAAAAATGACCGGAAGTGCTGTGGAAAAGTACCCCCACACCCAACCAATGATAAATGATTTCAACCAGTGGCTCTGTCGTATATCGAACCCGAAGTATTTCCTGGATATAAGGCCATAGTAGAACAAAGCCATACAAAAGGTTGTACCGGATAATAGATACCATGGCCAGCTTATATTGCTAAGGTAGAACTTACCTGAAATCAAAGGAATAAAAGTGGCCAACATTACAATACCTATCATGCCCACTTCCCATTGCCACAGCACCTTGGCATTTCTGACATAGTACCTGCTTCGTGGATTTTCGTCCGGTGCCTCCTTGCCTACCTTGAGATAGGCATAGGTATAATATGCTATTGGCAGGAAAAAGATAATCAGATAATCGCTCCAGGCAGCAAAAGGCAAGCTGACCTGAAAGGCGGTTTCAATACACAGTCCTACGGCAAGCGTTCCGACAAGATAATTGCCAAATAAAACGGATTCCCACAACCGACCGATCTTCATATCCAAATGCCAAAATAAAAAAAGCAGGCTATCTTTCAATAACCTGCTTGTAAAATTAACTAACAATCAAACATTAAAGTTTCTTCACTGTATATGTATATCCTTCGGGATCCAAAATCATTTCTACCTCGTAGTTGCCTTCTTCCGGTATGGCAATATTGGCACCATCTCCTTCGAGCGAACCATCCGCTCCATTATCTCCAAAGTTGAATCCCCAATCGTGGTTGGCCCTAAATTTAATCTCACCGGCAGACAAATTCCCGGTATACTTCCAGGAGTAGTTGCCGCTTTTGACCATTGGCGTTTCGTCATTCCAGCCCTGAGAGGTGGCACTTCCTATGATGCCCCACTCCTGACGCAGGGTCGTCCAGGTGCCTGCAATAAAATCGCAATCAATCCGGTAAAACCCTTCGTCTATTATCTTACAATTTTGTTCGTCATTTTGTTCAAGAACACCGGGAGCATTTTTATTATCACCCCAATCGCCATCCCAGCTCTTGCCTTGTAAGAATTTGAATTCGCCATTCTGCGTTATTGGGGTATAAATCCTGAACTTTCCATCTTCCAACTTTACAAATGGAGCCGAGCTGCCGGGATCCCAGCCTGCCGGCACACCACCACCTACAAGATAGAGATTATCCGGGAAGTTGGAGGCACTGATGGTTGCCGAATTATTTCCCAAATCGACCACAACCTTATATCGTCCATCTGCCGGAATCTTGATATTGGGGCCATCGCGCTGCAAGCTAAACGGCTTGCCCAGTTCCAGACTCTGCCCATCCGCAATACCCCAGTTGACATCCCAGCTGCCGGCCACTTCACGGAATTTCATCTCTTTGGCAAAAAGGTCGGTTACAATGGAAAACACACCATTTCCAAGGTGAGTCAAGGGCACATCAGTATTCCAGTCAATGCCTGCTTCCCCGATGATATTCATGGTACCATTCAACTTGTTGACCGTCAAGGTTCCGTTGTCTATATCGACTATAATCTGGAACAGGTCGCTCCCACTGCCATCCGGCAACTTGAAGTTAGGACCGTTGAGCTTGATCCCCATACCTTTCCCAAATTCAAATGTTTCATCATCTGCCAGGCCCCAGTTGATGTCCCAGCTGCCGGCATCGCGCCTGATCTTAAACTCTTTTCCCCACTGAAGTTCAGTCACCACGGCAAACTTCTTGGTTCCAATCAGATTCATAGGCACATCAACATCCCAGCCTTTTGCCGCTTCACCGATGATATTCATGGTTGTTGCGTCGATGGAAGTCGATGGTCCCTTATATGCTGTCATGTTGATGGTCAGGATATTGGAATAGTAGCGCTCGTTATTATTGCGATAAGATGACGCTACTCTCACCTCCATATCATGCGGCTCATCATACAGAAAACCAAATCCCGCAAGAATATTGTTCAATTCACGTCCGGTGAAATTCTTCTTGAACTCGCCTATGACAACCGACTGGCTAGCATTGGCAAAGTTTTGGCCCTTTTCTGCAATTTCTATCAAAAACTTATAATTGGCCTTTTCTGTAGAATACTGAGGATCAGACCAGTTCAGTGTAAGTACCACATTGTCGGAGTCCGATGCCGGAGGGGCTACCTGCAGGGACGAAGCTGTAATTGTAACAGCCTTTCCGTTGCTATAGGTCTCGAGGTCATCAAATTTTTTACAAGCCGTAAAAAAGAAGCTCAGACAAGCAGTTAAAACAAAAAGATTATATATTTTTTTCATCTTCAATTATTTGATCAATTAACATTATATCTCCGAACAGGCTTCTATATTTTCACTGCGAAGAATTTACCCCGTTGAAAATCAACAGTAATCTTGTATTTGCCCGGTCCCGGAGGCCCCGGGAATTGAGGGTCGGAGTCTTTTTTCTCAATGTCGCCGCCTTCCCAGGTACCACCTGCAAGCATATGATACTGTGAGCCCCACACGCCATCTTCCTGAATCAGTTTATACCCACCGCCACCCGGTAGCTCGATTTCTAATTCGTAAAGAGTCTCTGAAACCCTTGTAAACTCTTGAGAGTCCTTAAAATCAGGCTTAAGAGGGTTGTCCCAGCCATTCGGCGTGGCATCTCCCACAATCCAAAGCCGTCCGGAAGCAGGTGGTTCCACCTTAGGCGGAATTGCATATGGGGTGGCTTTCAATGGAACAACATTGGATGCCAAAACCGAATATTTGTTATCGATCGATGCTGTCACCCGTACTTCCAGGTCATACTCTGTACCTGTGGACAATTCCATCTGATTGAGCATATAATCATTGAGTTCCTTTACCAACAATTTTTTACTCAGATCTCCTTCCAGCGACAATTGTTTTCTGTTAGGAGTCTTGAAATCAGCACCTTTAAGGTCAAACTCAAGCAAATAGGTAACATCATGAGAACTAACACCCGTGTTAAACTGGTATTCCGGATTAGTCCAGCTGAGATCGACGCCCAATTTGTCCGCATTGGCAAAGCTCATATCAACCACCTCCGTACTCGCTGTAAGGATAGGCGCTTTTCCTCCCAAAAACTCTGCCTTTACCTCATCCTTTTCACAGGACGAAAAAAGTGTTGTCACCAGGAGTGCGCCAAATATTATTTTAAATAAATTTTTCATTTTCTGCATTTTAGAAATTAAAAACCTGGGTTTTGAGTCAGATTAGGATTTGAAGCACGGTTGGCGTTCGGTATCGGATAGAGGTTGTATTTGGCATCCACTGATGTCCCGTTGGCGACACCGCCTTTCCATGGCCACAGATATTCCCCTGTAGTAAGCTGGTCATATCTGATCAGGTCCGTCCTTCGATGACCCTCCCAATATAACTCACGTGCTCTTTCATCCAGAACCATTTGCAGGGTAAGATCGCCGGCAGTAATATTTCCGGCAGTGCTGCCACCCCATGCCCTGGTGCGTATTGTGTTGAAATATTCCAGAGCAGTACCGGCATCGCCACCTCCACCTCGCAATACACCTTCTATATAGATCAGGTACATCTCAGCTAATCTGAACACTGGAAAATCGGTATCTACAAATTCACGCGTCGGATCGGACACGGCCCCACCGTCAGAACGAACATTGACGAATTTTTTAACATGCAGGCCATTTTTGAAGTCGCCCACTGAAGGAATAGCAATCTGCCCTGAGCTGGTTCCGAATACAGATGTTGTAAACAATGCCCTTTTGTCGGTATTGCCGGACAGGTCACTGAACTTGTCAGCAAGCCCCTTAGTGGCTCGATAGCCGCCCCAGCCATTGTTGGTGCCATATTCCGCAAAATCATCACTACAAGCGGCATGTACAAGGAAGGTTGTATTGGCATAGGATTTGCCGTGCAAGCCATCACAATTAATGGTAAATATGAACTCATCCTTTTGACTGTCATTATCAGCCATAAACAATCTTGCATAGTCCGGCTGCAGAGTATATCCGGCATTGATTACCCTGGAAGCGTAGTCTATTGCTTCGGCATAGTGCGTTGTACCTGTATACACACCGGCATTCAGGTAAATACGCGCCAGCAATGCCCATGCTGCTGCCTGATCAACCCGGCCATATTCAGCAGACCTGGCTGGCTTCAGTTCAGTATCGATCGCTTTCAACTCACCAACGATGTAGTTGTACAGTTCTGTTCTTCCAATCTCCTTTGGAAGAGCTGTTCCAACCTGATCTGCTTCAGTAATGAAAGTTGACTTGCCAAACAAGTCCATCATCACCCAATAGTTAAATGCTCTAAGGAACCGCGCTTCCGCACGACTGTTGGCGATATCTGCCGCATCAGTACCCGTGATGCCTCTTGATGAGACCTTTTCAGTTGTCGATTCGCGGAGGTATTCATTGATGAGCGTAATGTTATATATCGGCCTCGCATACATACCCAGGATAAAGGGGTCTGAAGAAGTGTACTTCAAGTGGTGGAAGTCGTGGATAGTCTGGTCATTCCAGGCGACAATAGCTTCATCGGTAGGCAATTCCTGCGCATTGAAGAAGGCACGGATAAAACCTACCTGTGATCCTTCATCCAGATTGCCTTTGATGTCCGGGTTCCCTGCCGGACCAGCATTGCCTGTCACAGTCAGCGTGCCATAAAGCTTGGCCAGTACCTGTTTGTACCCCGCGGCGGTGGCATATGCCTTGTCCGGTGTCAGATCGTTGACCGGATACAGATCCAGTTTGTTGGCACAAGAGCCCATCATCAACACCAGTATCAATCCGGCTATTATATTTTTCAAATTCATTTTAATCATTTCTTGTTCATTTAAAATTTAGAAATCTAAGCTTGCCCCAATTGAGAAAATTCTCGGACGCGGATAAATATTGTTATCAACACCTGAATCACTTGCAATCTCGGGATCAAGGCCCCGGTACTTGGAAATGACGAATACATTCTGAATATTGGCGGACAATCTCAAGGATGCCTTGTCTCTGAATATGCGGCCTATGTTATATCCGATATTGATATTGTCTAATCTGAAGAAAGAGGCATTTTCAATAAAATAATCGGACAAATACTGATTGTTGACAAATCTGGTATCATCATAGATACGTGATCCGTTGGAAATGTAGTTCAGCGGGTCCTCAATCCTTCTCAATGCTGCTCCCTGAGAAGCAAAGTTGTTGTACAGATAGTTGTTGAATGCACCATGTCCTGCAATACCAATGGTCAATTTGTCAATGATGACCTGCGTGTTCAGACCAAGCATAAAGTCCGGCGCCGGCTTAGTGTACAGGTAACGATCGTTGTCATCAACCTTCCCGTCTCGATTCAGATCCTCGTACAAGCCTTCGATCGGAGCTCCGGTCTTGGCATCATATACCTGCTTATAGACGAAGAAAGTATATGGAGCGTACCCCACTTCAAACTTTCCAATTGTATTTCCTGTACCGCCACCGATTCCGGAAACATTGATACCCTTGAAAGAGGGGTCTTGATTTCTAAGCAGGTTGGTAATCTTTGTTTCGTTATATGTAACATTGAAACCGAGGCTCCATATCATTTTTTCACTCTTCAGTGGAATGGTGTTCACTGTAACTTCAACGCCTTTGTTTTCCATGTTGCCCACATTGGTGAGGAGCGTAATATCAAAATTAGAGCCTGGAGCTACCGGTACCACACTCAGCAGATCCTTGGTCTTTTTCTTGTAGACATCAATGCTACCTGTGATTCTGCTATCCGCAAAACCAAAGTCCAATCCAACATTGCTTGTTGTCGTGGTCTCCCATCGGATATTGGCATCGTATGCATTAGGGCGAAGGAAAGGATAGAACGTATTGCCAAACTGATATTGAGCAGTTGAACTACTCACATTATACACCGGCAGATAGGAATAATACGATCCTATGTCTTGCTGCCCTGTCACACCCCATCCGAGTCTCAGTTTAAGTTCGGAAAAAGTATTGGAGCCGCTGAAAAACTCATCTTTGAGCTTCCAGGCTGCTGCCAATGCCGGGAAATAGCCAACGCGATTGTCTTTTGAGAATTTGGAAGACGCGTCACGACGGATAGAAGCTGTCAACAGATACTTGTTGGCGAGATTCACGTTGACACGACCCAAATAAGATTCCAGCCTGAATTCAGGGCGATCACTATCAAAAGTGGGTATCGTGCCGGGAATGGCCACGTCTCCAACTTCAGGATAGGATGGGAAGTTGTATACATCGGTATAGAAGTCCTGATAACTGTGTCCGGCCAAGATATCCACGGAAGAATTCTTTCCAAAGGATTTTTCATAGAATAATGACAGGTCCAGCAAGGAATTGGTCTTGCCCTGCTCATAGTGAACTCTTCGACCCCCTGTCTGATAGTTGGTTGCCGACAAAGCTTTGATAATATCGTCTCCCTGACCGAATGCCCTATCCATGCCCACATTGGCAAGAACATGAAGATCCGGCAAGAATGGCAATCTATAGTCCGCCTGCAAATTTCCGACAAATCGGTTGACCTTAGAGGTGTTATCCCTGAGCTCCAGAAGGCCCAACGGATTACGTGTGGAAAGGGGGTGAGGCGTATTCTCGTTCTGTAGCCACTCATAATAGTCGCCAAATTTATTGGCGGCATGTACCGGTTGAGTCGGGTCAAACGAAACAGCAGCACCAATTGCCCCCTCATCAGCCCATGTGTTGCGTGTCTGAGTCCCTTTCAGTGCAATATTCAACTTAAGGTCATCATCAAATAATGAAGGATTGATATTCAGACTGGCAGACATCCTTTTGAAGTTGTTGGTCTTTAAAACACCATCCTGATTGTTGAAGCCGACCGAGGCGCGGAAAGGAATATTTGCTACTGATCCGCCCACACTGAGATTATTGTCATTGCCGAATGCTGAACGATAGATTTCATCCTGCCAGTCTGTATTTGCGGTACCAAGCAGGTTGATGTAGGCTTGATTACCGGTAGCCTTGATGATATCGCGTATCTGATCACCGGTATAGACATCCACTTTCTTGGCGACTTGTGAGACAGAAAGTTGCGTGTTGAAGTTCCATTGTAACTTTCCTGTACTACCCTTTTTGGTAGTTACTATCACTACGCCATTGGAAGCACGTGAACCGTATAATGCAGTCGCGGAGGCATCTTTCAGCACAGAGATGGATTCGATATCATCCGGATTAATGGTGTTGAGAAAGTTGCCCGAACCCGCAATACCATTGCTTTCAACCGGAATACCATCGATAACGATAAGAGGATCGTTGCTGGCATTGAGTGATGCTCCACCACGGATACGCAACCTGGAGCCACCCCCGGCAGAACCTCCACCACTGGTAACCTGAAGTCCCGCAACCTTTCCGGTCAGTAGCTGATCCGGAGTCGCTATGTTTCCACGCTGAAAATCCTTCTCTCCCACAGAAGTAACTGATCCGGTGAGATCTTCTCTTTTTCTGGTACCATAGGCGACGACAACCACTTCATCGAGAAGCTTATAGTCTTCAACCAGAACCACTTGAACAGATGCTGAATTTCGGCCGGCAAAATCAACCTTCACCACTTGTGTGGTATAGCCAACAGAAGAAACAGTGAGGGAAACAGCGGTGCCGGATACGTTGTCAATCCTGAAATTGCCATCGATATCAGTTGCTGCGCCGTTGTTGGAACCCGTCACCAAAACGGTTGCCCCGACAATGCCAACCCCCTTTGCGTCTTTTACGCTGCCGGAAATAACGGACTGCGCTTGGAGGAAGGAGAAGGACAGCAGAGCAAACAGTGTAATTAAACATTGCTTCATAAAATAATTTTTTGCTTGAATAATTTTTGTCCCAAATAATGATTTTATAATGTGTACTTTTTACACATTATATTCAGCGAAGATAAGCCGCATTCACTGAAAACTAAAATATTTTGACCTCCTTTTTAAAACAAAAAACAAGTTAATTCCCAAAATGATAAATTATAATATCAAAACATCGAAAAATACAGCAATAAATTATTGACAATTATTTGTTTGTCGAATTAATCGAATACTTTTTAGAATAAAATTTGCTTATGGGCGCGTTTACACTAACCAGGGCTCGGTCGTGGTGAAAAATTTTCAACATCAATCCCGGGAATTCAAAATAGGTTGACCGGGAGTCAATCTAAACATGTTTCTTTCTTATCCCTCGTATAATCACCCTTAATAAGCCCCCTCCGGAGGCAACAAAGGAAGTTTCGTCCACTTTCAAAATTCCCCGCCTCCGTTCAATATTTTGTCAATGTCCATAGACGAAATCAGGAGGCTCTGCGGCATCATGCCTTCAATTGAAGTTTGACAAAATCTTGTAAAAAATAATTGTACCGGGAGCAAAAGGCCTGCCCAACATGCCAAAAAAGTTTTCCGACATCAAAAACAGAATGCCTTAAGGACCGGTAATGGCTAAACGCTCCTATTATTATGAGCCCGGACGTCTGTTTGCCTTTTTGTGGCACCTCTTGTCCGGCGGTCAATTACATATGGCATACATATCGAAATGCTTCCATTGCATCATCTGATCCTTATTTTCTATCCTGATCACCTCCGCATCCGCTACGAAATCGGAGAAGTAATACATGGTATAACCGCATGAGGACAACAATTCGAATTGTTCGGCTCTTGCTGATGCGTCGTTTTTTTTGAATACCTCTGTGATTACTGTTGGTTTGTGTTTTTGCAAAATTGGACGGATAGAGCGGATGATTTCCTTATCATAACCTTCGGTGTCAATCTTGATCAGTCTTAGCCTGCCAAGTTCTTCCGGGTATTTTTCCTCCAACAGCGATTCCAGCTTGATACCCTTAATCTTATGATCCAGGGCAAAACGTCCGTGACGGCTGTTCGTGTCTTCGGATATCCCGCCATTATTGAAGGATGCTTCGGAAGAATTGTAATAAAATTCACCTTCATGGTCAGCGATGGCATAAGGAAAGGTGTCGATCCGGGTCAATCCGGGATTTAATCCGGCATTCTTCACCAGAATGTCATAAACAAAAGGATTGGGGTCAAAACTGACCACCCGGCCTTCCCTGCCGGCAGCTAGCGACATCGCTATCGTCATATGACCAACATTGCCTCCAATATCCACCGCAAGATCTCCGGGCTTTAAAAATTTAGCAAAGAAATCAACCTGACTCCGGGATATGACTTTTTTCTCCACCAGAGGATTGGTCCAGTTGGCAAAGTCGATCCTCCCTATTCCTTCAATTTCAAAATGATCAATTACCGTATCGTATTTCCGGGTGATACGACGGGCGCGCTTTCTCGCGATGGATTGTCTAATATAATTCCACATAGGCCGGTTTTTTAATGAAAATCGGACAATAGAGTACATCGTCCAATTCAAGTGCCAAGATACTGACAAATTGAATCGTGCGGAATTTTTCTTAACCGGAGATTGAAAATAAAATGATGATATGCAAAGGAGTTCCGGCAGAATTTACCTTCCCCGAATTAAAACTATGTTGTGAAAAGATCGGTTTGGTTCGTTTTGTTTTTCAATAAAAACGGACCTAACCATTTATTTGTCAATTGGTTAGTAGGCCCCGGAAGAGAAAAAGCAAGTAGGTAGATGTTTAATAGCGCAGCATTCTCTTGTTCCATGTATTTCACAAAATTCCTTCGTTGATTTGTTGGAAAAAAAAATAAATTTTACAATGATATTCCACAATCGTGAGACTGCTATTGTCTTTGTCGTTATTATTTTCCTACCTACTTAGATTTGACCTTCCGATTCAAGTTCCTTAACTTTTACAGATTTAAATTTTCGGAACTTATTTATATTTAATCTAAATAAAATTATTAGCTTTGCGCCATGCAAAATCATTGAATGATTAGTTAATTTATAATTTAAAAGAGTAATATTTATGAGAAGGTTTTTAACGATATTTTTGACTATTTCTTTCTTTTCTGTTGCCTATACGCAATCTTACGATGAGGTGTCAACAGGCGCACAATACAGCCAGCAGGCATATTACAACTTATCTACGGGTAGTGTCCAGATTGTCAACAACAATGCCTGGGATATTGCCTTTTCAAATATAGGACAGACGGATGCCGGAATCTTCATCAACGAAGCTGCATCTTTAGCAGAAAACCCTGTTAAGCTGTTTGTGGCCCTGGATAATGACTGGAGTACGCCAATAACCGATGCGTCCATCTTCATTGATGATGTTCAATTGTTCAATTCAGAGAATAACTGGACCATTGGCGCTTTCAATGAGACCAGAAACCCGGACGACCCGACCGATTTTGGCTGGGGCCAATATAATCCGCAAAACCATCAAATAATCGGCAATGAAGTTTATGTCGTTAAAAAACGCAATGGAGATTTTATCAAGTTTAAGGTCGATGCTTACAGAAACGGATATTATCATTTCAGGTATGCCAATCTTGACAATTCCAATGAGGTGCAAGATTCTGTGGCAAGAAACACCAACGGGCCAAAATCTCTGGTACATTACTCCTTTGACTCCAAAGGAATAGTCAAGATAGACAATGGTTATGATTTGGTGTTTACCAGATATATCACTTCTCTTGAAGACACTCCCGGACATTTCATCAATTATTCGGTTACCGGATTCTTACTTGCTCCCGGGACTTTAGCTGTTGTTGCAGATAGTGTAGATGTCGCAACTGTCAAGGAGTCTGATTATTCCTTAGCATATTCTTCCGCTCCGACCACGATTGGTCATGATTGGAAATCTTTCAATCTGACCTCAGGATGGCAAATTGATGAAGACCGGGCTAATTTTGTCAAAACAAAAAATGGAGAAACCTATAAGCTGGTTTTTGTTGATTTTAGCGGATCATCATCTGGTACCGTTACCGTAGAACGGACAAAGCTGGCCACCAGCAAAGTCAACCCGGACTTACAATTCCCAGGCATGACACTTTACCCCAACCCTGCACAAAATGTCCTATATATTGACTCGGACAAGCCTGAACCCGTCCGTGTAAGTGTAATCAACAGCCTTGGCAGAGTTGTTCTGGAAGAAGCAACTGATACACGTAGCTCCATAACCCTACCTTCTGATATCACGCCCGGCATGTATCACATTGTGGTGCAAGGTAAAGAACGCAGGTCCGCTTTTTCAATTGTAATTTCAAAATAACAATATAGCTTTCAATAAAGAGAGTCTGGTTTTTAGCTCTCTTTATTGAAAGACTTTTTCCTATCATGAGGAGTTTGTTTCCAATATTCATCATCATTGCTTTCCCGTTAGTGGTTACGGCACAATCCCACACGACGGAAGCCTTTCTGGATAGTATTGAAAGGAGTGTTGTGCTCGAAGAATATGTTCATACTGCTGAATACAAACCAACCCATGTCAAAAAGGCCTTGCACTCCATAGAAGTTTTGAAGACAGAGTCCCTCAACAGAAGGGGTGTGACCAATCTCGAAGAGGCTCTATCGATCATTCCCTCAGTAAGATATGACTATGATCCGATTTTGGGAACTCAACTCCGGCTTCGGGGTATTTCAGCGGCCAATGTAGCCATCTTGGTGGATGGCGTACCTGTGATAGGACGATTGGATGGGGCGATCAACATTTCGCAAATCCCCTTGATTAACGTCAAGCAAATTGAAATCATCGAAGGGCCTCTTTCGACTATATATGGAAACAATGCTGCCGGAGGTGTCATCAACATAATCACTACTGACAGTCAGTCCAAAAAGTGGAGTTTGGGCGGAAGCAGCCAAATTGAATCCATTGGGACGCAGAATCATCAATTGGATCTTGGGTTGCAGACAAAGAAATGGTATGTGGATATGCACGGAAGGTTTTTCAACTATGACAAATACCCCATAGACAGTCTTCGTCTCTTGGAAAAATATACCCTTCCGGATGGCTCGATAAGTACACGCTCCAAATATCCCTGGAATCCCAAACTCCAAATGAGTGCCGGAACTACTGTCAAGTATAAGGTCAGTGCAGATAATTCACTGGTATTTAAATATGATTTGAGCAAGGAGTCTCTGCTGGACTATGGACCAGTCAAAAGACCTGCCTTCAAACCATATGCGTTTGACGATCGTTTTTTGACCAGTCGGGAAGATATCTCCTTTATGTACGATGGACTCCTGTTTCATAAGTTGTATGTTGAATTGAAATCATCCTATAACAGGTTTGGCCGCCATGTGGACAATCTGTTGTTTCAGTTTCAGGAAAATCAATATGACGAGACACAAACCAAATCTGACACGACAAGATTCAGATCTTTTTTCAACAAGCTAAACCTCTCCATGAGGATAACCCCGCAACTGGAAGTATTAGGCGGTGTGAATCATACTTTTGATGCCGGAAAAGGAGGGCGGATCAAGGTCGAAAACCCTAATGAACATGAAGCAATTATGTCAGAATGGGCCTATTTTTCAGAAGTCCGGTATTCATTGTTTAAACGCTTCACTTTTTCTTATTCGGGCAGGTTCCTGACCCATAGTGAATTTGGAAACAATTATACTTCTGGCATCAAGGCCAAGGCAGATCTGGGAAAAAATATCGTCCTCAGGGCATCTTATGCTCAGGGATATCGGACTCCGGACCTAAAAGAACGTTATATAGAGTTTATTGATGTCAACCATAATATCATAGGCAATCCAAACCTTCAACCGGAAAAATCAAACGATATCCAGCTGACCATTCAATATAATCCTTATCAGTGGATGAATGCCAAACTAAATGCATTTCGAACTGAAATCAATGATAAAATTTCACTTTTTCAATATGCTCCCCTAAAATATAATTACAGCAACGTTGATATCTATACGGTTTCCGGTTTGAAGTGGGATATGAGCGGCTCATGGAAGCAGCTGAACTGGGCCTTAGGAGCAAGTCTCGGATTCTGGAACACCATTATTGAGTCGGAGGAAAAGCCGTATAAAGGAAAGGTACTGGACTACAATGCTACTTTAAACTATACCATACCCAAAGTAAAAATTGCCGCCATGCTCAATTACAGGTACAATGGTCCTCAACCATTATTCAGTGTCGATTTTGGTGATGTCAATATATCAGAAATAAGTGCTGCGTCATTTTTGGATTTTTCTCTCAACCGTTATTTTTGGAAAGAAAGGTTGCAATTAGTCCTTGGGTGTAAAAACATCCTGAATACAACTTATGCCTCAGTATCCGGCGCTGACAACTCGGGTAGTCACAGAGTGTCCGGCTTCCAGTTTATCAATCCGGGGCGTAACTATTTTGTAAAGCTTGGCATCAACTTGTGAAACCGCAATAAGCATCTTCTTACTAACCACCCGGATAAAGATTTGGCGAAAGAAACTGCTTAGCGTGTATCCGCAGTTACAAATTTGTTTTCACACTAATAGTACTTGCGTGATTTGTTTTCAAAACTGTTTGGGTTTTTGTTTTTGTCCGGCAAGAATAGCTATTTCTTCAATTCGTTTAAGTCGGGTTTCGGGTCGTTTCGCCAATACAATCCAACTTAACATCATCTTTTGGGACGATTTGCTTAAACCCTGAAAGTACGCCTTTGAACCTTTGTGTTTCCCAAATGCTTCGTTCAAATCGGCCGGAATGATGAGTTTTTCAACTTCATCCAGAATTGTCCACGAACCGTTTTGCTTTGCTATTTCAATACTTTCATACCCCGCGACTGTCATTAATCCCTGGTCAATAAGCTGTTGTACTTTCTCTTTATTTATTCTTGACCAGGTGCTTTTCTCTTTTCTTTTACTAAAAAATTGATGTGATGTCTCGTGATCTATTTTAATTTTTTTGCTGTCAATCCACCCGAAGCAGAGTGCAACATCAACAGCTCCGCTCCAGGTAATTGATTTTTTATCTGATGTCCGGGAATAAAAAACTAACCATACAGATTGTTTAGACAGATGGTTCTCGGTCAACCATCCCCTCCAATCTGCAAGGCTTTTAGGGTAAAATACCTCGGTTGTATTCATGATTATTTAGCTTCTGTTGGCTCCACCCCGACCGTCCATGTCGAAAAAAGTTCTTTGAGGTCAATCAATGTTGTGGCTAGTTTGATACCATGCTTTCGTACACATGGCACATCCGTGTCCATAGATTCCCAATGGTTGCCGGAGGCTATATCCATTTTACCTTATCTTTTTATTATCTGCAAATGTATTCAGGATTCTTCTCTGGTTGTCCATATGTTTGAGATTTTAACAACATTCCCAAATGTAAAAGGCCGGTATTGGGTAGATCTCTCCATACTTGATTTGTTCTTCAATCTTCAGATACGGACCAAACATACCAGAAAGATTTTATGTGCACCAATCCGGCGAATAAATATCTGGGGGATAATGAATAAATACCGAATTTCATCTCATCATCCGAAACTCCGCACTGACTTCCATTCGCAGTGTATCGCCATTCCACATTCGTTGTAAGGACAATAACCTGTATCCTGTATGTGGAATATATGTGAGGAACTGGTCGTGGCGGTTGATCAAACTACGTCGGCGATTGTGCACTCGGATGTTGGACACCGTCCCTTTTTCCATGTTGACTTCGATGCTTTGCACCGGCAAATCTTCATCAAGCGCCCGGTATTGGTATCTGTCAGCATCGCCATAAACGCCGAAAACGGTATCTGCTTTATATTTGGGTATCCAGTCCGGATTGTTCAGGTTGAGTTTGTCCATAATTATGGTTTCACCGGCATTTAAGCTGTCGGTAAGCAAGAGCGTATCTGTCTGCCCGTTGATGGTAATGGTCTTGAATAAAGCCTTTTCGCTTCGTTCCCTTCTGTAATCATCCAAGATATAATCAGACACCTGAAAGAACGGGTTGGATGCCGCACCTGACTGTTTTACTTCCGCCTTGCAGCTTAGAAGGAGCAACGATACAATCACGGCAGGCCATCGCAACCAGATCAGTTCGGTTAGCCGGTTAATCATTGTACCAGATTTTGGCCGGTCATAATCTCCGGTTGCTTGATTCCCATAGAAAACAGGATGGTAGGAGCTACATCGGCCAGTCTCCCTTCACCTAGTGTAAGGCCCTGTGTATCATTTCCGACAAAGATGCATGGGACCGGATTCTTAGTATGGGCTGTATTGGGACTTCCATCCTCATTGATCATGTAATCACTGTTACCGTGATCGGCTATGATGATCATCCTGTAATCCAGTGCAAGGGCTTTTTCTGTGATTCTTCCCAGACATCCGTCCACCGTTTCCGCAGCCTTGACCGCGGCCTCAAAGACACCGGTGTGCCCCACCATATCGGTATTGGCAAAGTTGACACAGATGAAGTCCGGCTTTTTATCATCCATGGCGTCCAGGACAGCTTGACATATACCCTGTGCGCTCATCTCCGGCTGCAGGTCGTAGGTGGCAACCTTGGGAGATGGAATCAATGTGCGGAATTCTCCGGAAAACGGCTCTTCCCTTCCGCCTGAAAAGAAAAAGGTGACGTGTGGGTATTTTTCAGTCTCCGCCGTGCGAAGTTGTGTCAGTCCGGCTTCAGAAACAATTTCGCCGAGGGTTTGGGTCAGATTATCCTTCTGGTAGATGATGTGGAGGTCTTTGTATTCCTCGTCATACTGCGTCATGGTTGTGAAATACAACTTCATCGGCATCAGCCCATAACTTTCCTGAGCATGTTGGGTCAGCACCTCTGTAAGCTGTCGTGGCCGATCGGTTCTGAAGTTGAGAAAAAGCACCGCATCGTCTTCACGGACAGTCGGCGCCTCTCCGTGTCGTATTCCTTCAGCCATCCACGGCTCGATGAACTCGTCGGTTATATTGGCAATGTAACTACTCCGAACAAAGGCCAGCGGGTCCGGATTGTGGTCGCCAATTCCGTGGACAAGCAGGTCATAGGCTTTTTTTACACGCTCCCAACGATGATCCCGATCCATCGCATAATATCGACCAATGATGCTGGCAAGCCGGAAGGAAGTGTCCTTTGAAAACTCCAGGATGTCGCGGATAAAGCCCTCCCCCGTAGTCGGCCCGGTATCTCTTCCGTCGGTAAATGCGTGAACATATCCTTCCTGTACACCCATCTCAGAGAGCAAGTGAACAAAGGCGTTGAGGTGATTGATGTGTGCGTGGACACCGCCATCCGAAGCAAGACAAAAGATGTGCAATGGCTTGTTTTGTCTGACACAATAATCGACCATATCAATGACGGCAGGATTATACCGAACTGCATCCTCGCGAATCTCCTTATTGATTCTGGCCAGTGCCTGATACACCACACGGCCGGCGCCAATGTTGAGGTGGCCCACTTCCGAATTGCCCATCTGGCCCTCCGGTAGACCGACGTCTTCACCAAAGGTAATCAATGTCGAATGCGGATAGATAGTCCACAACCGGTCAAAATTGGGTGTTTGGGCATTGTAAATGGCATCACTGGAATGCACCGGCCCGATGCCCCAGCCATCCAAAATGGTCAATATTGTTTTCTTTCCTTCCATGATGTAAAAATAATCAGCTTTTATCAGAAACTGTCAAATCCACTAAAATTGGCCGGATTTTGCAGGAAAAATATTGCGTCATCTGTGATGAGGCGGGATGGCGGATGTTATTCATGATTGTAGGATTATAACATGGCTCCGGGAATCTATTACCTAATTATTATCTTGAGTCTGTACCCCTAAATACAGGCATCCAATGATTGATTTGCAGTATTAAAACAAAGCAACCTCTTCTCCCGGGGGCCTTCGCGTCATCGAATATTTTCCTAAAAATTTCCACTTATTCAATAAAACAAAGTTTTCTCCTATTATAATATTGGCATAAAATTTGTGTTATATATCTAAAGAGAATCACAAAAAATGGTTAGAACACTTGCTTTGTTTTATTTTTTGCTCCTGACTACACTTGTGTTCGGGCAGCAGCGTATCACGACTGCCATCAGGAATGGTGATGCTAAGGCCCTGTCCGGTTTTTTTAATAAGCAAGTTGAATTGACTTTTGATGATCGGGGAGATCTTATGACTCGCGCCGAAGCAGAAAGGATGCTCGAGTCTTTCTTCAAGACCAACAAGGTCATTTCCTATACTCCATCTCACTCCGGAAAAGCCCCCGATCATTCCGGCAGTTATACCCTTGGAAATATCAGAACAGAAAACCGTCACTTCAGGATATTCATTAAGTTCCGTCCAGGCTTAGGTTTGGATTCCATCAGAGAGGTCCGCATCAATTCCTTGTGACAAAAACGAGGCCTTCCACTACTTAAATAACTATTTCCGGTAATTGGTTTTTCACGATGCACCCAAAAATGCAGCTGTAATACCCGAAGACTCTGAGATTTGATTAATAGAGGATCTTCTTTCAAGTGGGTCCGTACTACATCATTTGACCAACTTCATTGCCTACATGACCCAAACAGAAAACCGGGCAGGTCAAAGCAGGTCAAGGGATGGGTTATCTTTCGTCTGATTTCGGACATACGTTCAGAAAAGAGGAAATATAACTGGTTGGCCCTGCATTTTTTTGATCCCAAAAAGAATAAATATTAACGAATCTTAATCAAATGTTCATGCGGCTATAAACAACTCTTGAACAACAAAGAATATGCTATAAAAACAAATATTCCATCATTGGTATATGTCAATTTTTTACAGATTCCTATACATTTTTTAAAAAAAGACAACACGATTGGAACTTTTGACCCCAAATTTCAATTTGATATTATAATGATATCATTTTAATAATCTATCACTAAATAAACATTTGAAACCATGAAAGGCGAATATTATATAAAGCCCAAGAACGGATTCCTGTTCCTGTTGATTTTGTTCCTATTGTTGGGAGCGACAATACTACTTCCTGTCATGTTCGGTGATTCTGCCATTTCATTATTTGCTATTGTTCCGGGCATATTGTTTTTGCTTGTCCTGCCGGGATTTAAGGTCATTTACCCTAATGAAGCAATTGCTTTTACTTTTTTTGGGAAGTATGCAGGGACCGCCAAGGAGAACGGTTTTTTTTGGGTCAACCCGTTTTACTTGAGTAAAAAGCTCACACTACGAGCACGCAACCTGAATGGAGACAGACTAAAAGTCAATGACGGGGTCGGCAATCCAATTGAAATTGCTGCTGTTATTGTATGGCAAGTGGCTGATACTTTCAAAGCCGCATTCGAAGTAGACAATTATGTCAATTATGTCATGGTCCAAAGTGAAGCCGCTGTACGAGCCCTGGCAAACAAATATCCATATGACCAGTTTGAGGACGAAAACGCTCAATTAACACTACTTTCCGGAGCAGAAAAGGTCAATGACGAACTTGAGCGAGCCTTGCACGAGAGGCTGGACCAGGCCGGCATCAGAATCATAGAAGCAAGAATCAGCCACCTTGCCTATGCTCCGGAGATAGCGGGAGCTATGTTGCAGCGACAACAGGCGATTGCCATTGTTGCCGCAAGGCAAAAAATTGTAGAAGGAGCTGTTGGTATGGTAGATTTGGCGCTAACCAAGATTAAGGAGGGCAGCATTATTGATCTGGACGATCATACGAAAGCCGCGATGGTCAGCAACCTGATGGTCGTTTTGTGTTCCGACCGTGCCGCTCAGCCTATCATCAATACAGGCACGCTGAATCATTGATTTTAACCATACCCCAACCCGGCAATGCCTTTAGAGGGCAGCGCCTTCTATGCAAATATCATGGCGCTTTACCATGGTATTGCCGGGTTAAATAAAATTCAGATCTTGAGTAAAAAGCCATTCATATTAAGGATAGATAAGCATACGCAAAAGCTTCTGGAAAAATGGGCTGCGGACGAATTCCGTAGCCTAAACGGCCAGATCGAATATCTGTTGCATAGAGCCCTGGTCCTGTCACATCGTTGGAAGGAAGAAGAGATTCCCCCTGAAAAGGAAGAGCCAACCAACGACAATTCAAATTGTGATTAACTGTCCATGGCGCAAGAGTTCCTCTGCGGGGGGAATTCCCGGTTTACTATATTCACAAGGGTGGGGAAGAGGTTGTTGAGCGGTAGTTTCGAAGTGGGTAGATAAATAATAATCACTTCGCCTGACGCTATGGAGCTTCTGCAGAGAATGCTCCAAAAAAAATGTCATTTCGAGGTGGTTTTTACAATGAAATTATACAGAGATCCGGTATCCACTGATATTCAGCCTATTAATCATCTACCTAGTTCGTTTTTTGCAAGTCTTTACCAACCACCTTGCCGTATTTTGTTGACTTTGAGAGCCAAAAACCCACTAAATATTTACAAACTGTAATTACCGGACCTTGACAAACCTTGCATTGCCGAGATTTTTTCCCTCTTTATTCCTGACGAGCAGGAAGTAAATACCTTCGGACAACCCCCCGGTATCTATTGGCTTTATGACGTCACCTGCCATAACAACTTTTCCTGTAATATCTATAATGTGGTATGTGGCATTATCGGACATTTCTTCACTTGCGCCTATATTAAGTACACTTGAGACAGGATTGGGAAAAACATAAAAACCAGTTGCTTTGGACTGTGTCGTGGAAGATGTTTTCCAGGCATCTTGAAATTTTGCCCGAATCATGGGAATGCCCTTGAGCAGCGGCGATGCTGTCAGCTCGGTCATCGGTTTCCAATCTCCGGTCGACTTGTAATAGGTCAAGGCTTCTCCTCCCTGATAATTCCTGTCAAACCCGACCGGGATAAACTGCCCGGTGGAAGAAACAGAAAATTGTTGCCAGCCTATGTAAAAATCACCCGGTGGAATATAGAGTGGCAAAGGCTCCTGGGTCAGATCATTGACCAGCGGATAGGTTGTAAATCCCTGAAGCGTATCGTAGTATGTATCCGCATAGACCGGACGTTGCAGCTGATAGTAATAATCCGGCTCTTCTTTCAAGCTGCCGACCCAGATCTTAAGATTGAACAACTGATGGGAGACATCATCATATAATCTAGGAAAATGAAATTGAACGGCACGAAGTGTATCTCCTGTATTTAAGCGAAACTTGACCGCAATCTGTGATTTTACACTGTTGTTGGCCTCGGCGGCGATGTTGAGCTCAGCACTGCCATCATCGTATGCCAGAACATATCCGACTTCTGCTTCGGAAGTGACGGTATTGTTTTCTTCGAGAAAGGATACTTCCTGGTCCTGATCAAAATGGTATTTAGTCCTGAAAATCAAAGGCAATTGACCTGCGGGAACAGAAGCCACAGAAGCGGCAATCGATTGTGGGTCGAAGGGATTGTCAAAAGCATTGAAGCCGGCGGGTGGGTTCAGCTGTGGCACTGTATTGACAAGCTGTCCATTGTATATTTCCGTACCAGTAGTTATTTCCTGTATTTCCAGCCGTGGATCACCCAAATCTTCAGCAACTTCCAGGAAATGATTGTAGAGCCTGATTTTTGTTGTATCTGCCAACTCCTTATCCTCGAAACCGGACAGCTGCCGGTAAGGTATCGCCGAATAAGTCCTTAATATCCTGTTGGGTGGATCTGTAAAGGCGATATCCTGTTGGTTAAGGCCCGGCAACTGATTGGCGATAAGTTTGACATAATCCAGGTGCCATGTACTATATACCCCAAGCCGGTAATTGTAATTAACAAACCTAAATTGAAATCCCCTGTAAAAATATTTTGGATCGACCTGGACACTGTAATATTCAAAAGGCGGAACATAAGAGGATGGAAAGGAAGGATCAATACCTTTGTATGCTACAATCCTTTCCCATTGACCTGATTTGTTTTTAAACTCCAGCTCAATGCTATCACGCAGCTGATGATTATACGTCTTTCCTTTGGGTTGCAGATAATAGCTCAGAAAAACCGGTTCAGAATGTTGTACTCCACTTAGATCAAAAAATGTGGAAGTGAGGTAGTCGGCCCGACCGAATCCACCACCATAAGGGCTTCCATTGCTGTTCAACCCGTCAAATGTTGCAACACCCACACTTGGAGGATTGTCGCCCATTGTATTGTTGATGAATACATTTTTGTCGACCCATCTTCGTTGATCAGGATACTTGTCGTTGTAGGCAAAATCATCGAAGAATGGCAATCCTCTCGGCTCCACAACCGACAATGCAACCCTATATTTCAGGGAGTTGCCGGAAAAGGACGAATAGTCAAAGGTGTATTCATAATCCCCTAATTCTGCGTTTTGTTCTGCAATAAATACAATGCAATTCTCCGTTATTTTCACATCAATACCAGGATTGACGGAGGCTTGATCAAGGATCAGTGTATCAAAGGTTCCTATCTCCGGACGATTGATGCAGAGTGTCTGACTATCGGAGGGTATGACAACCACTCTACTGTCACTGATTAAATTTCTCTGTCCAGATACTTGCTTTTCTGGGAACAGAACAGGGTTTTCGGTCAATCCATAATAGACGACCTGAGCGCCGCTACTTACACCGGTCAGCAATATCCATAAGAAAAAGAAAATCCTCAGTGAAAAACGATTCATTCGATATTTTTTATTTAAAAACGAAATGTCTGTCTTATTTGTTGCTATTCATCTTCATCAGGCGGGCATCCGGGAGGACGTGAATCACTCAGATCGACGATGATTGTTGTCCCTCTGTCGATCTTCACACCTGGAGTATATGCCGGTTCCTGTGCCACTATATATTTGCCTGATGTGCCGGAACGTCCGGACAATTCAAAATTATTTCCTAAAGAAAACCTTGCCTCATCAAACTCTTGACAGATAAGATCCGGCACCTCCATCTGCCCTCCCTGGTTGGTGGATACGATAAACTTCAATTTGGCGCCTTTGGGAAGATTGACATTGTCCCGTACTCCCCTCGCATCAATGATTGTATCATTATTGTATATCACCCGGAGGATACAGCCCGGCTCCCCGGCATCATACAATTGGCCTACAACTGCCGATTGTATCTCGTACCCCTCCATCAAAACCTTTCTTTTCAATTCGAAATTCTTTCCGTACAATGCAGGGAGTGAACCGATGGGCACCATGTCCGGCATATACTTGGATAGCGTGACATAAATCTTTCTACCCTCCTTGGCAAAGGTTCCCTTTTCTGGATTTTGTGCAAGAACAATACCGCCCTTTTGTCCGACGATAAAAACCGAATCGGTGACAACTACCTCAAATCCATCTTCTTCAGCTTGCCGTTTTGCCAACTCGACCTGAAGCCCATTTAGTCCGGATATCGGGATTTTCTCTCCATGGTGGGTATATAGACCTAAAAAGAAAAAAATCAGCCCTGTCAGCAGACCAACAGCCAGAATCATCAAACCAACATGAGTCCAGAAATACTTCGACCGGAACATAATACAACGATGTTACCACATTATAACGCTAACGTAAGTCAGTCAATGTGGATTTTACCCGGCAAATATAGTTGATTAGATTTTGACGAGCCTTTTTTTGGCAATATAATTTCCCGATTGTACCACAATCAAATAGACGCCTGAAGACAAAGAAGTCAGGTCTATGCGGTTCCCCAAATTTAATTGGGCCTTAAACGGTCTCATCACTGATACTCCACGGATGTCTAAGATCTGAATCTCCACATCCTCCTTCAGGTCCATTCCAACACATTTCAAATCTATCAGTCCGGAAGTAGGATTGGGCACCAGATCAACCATGGCATCCATATTGATATGAGATGTTCCGGATGGATAACTTTCCCGGATATCGATTATAAAATTCTCCGGTCCTATGAAGAGATTGGAAATATCAGACACCAGAAAGGCAAATCCATCTCCTCCTTGATAATCCAATTCCTCTGCAGAGAAAACAAATTTTCCGGCATCGACATTTTCCTGAGTAAATGTATCTCCTTTTTTTAAGCGTGCGTTATCCAGATACAAGGCGCCGTGCTCCGGCTCTGAAAGCAGGGTATATTTCAGTGATTCGTTCTGATTCAATTCTGATACGTAGTACAAATCTTCATGTAAGGCCGGCTTTTTCTCATTAGTCTTGACTTTTAAGATCTTATTATTGATCTGATGTAGTGCGCTGTTTGACAATTCGGACTCTGTCCTGAAAATACTCATTGCCGTCCAGCGACCATAACCGCATTCCCCCAAAGAGCGGACCCGCCAATAGTAGATGGTCGCTTTATTGAGTTCTATTTCGGATAAATACTCCTCTGAGTCTATTGACACATTCAGGATCAGAGATGAAAAGGCCGGATCCGTCGCCAATTGTAATTGATAGCCATGGGTATTTTCCACGGGATCCCAGGCAAAAACCGGATGAAGCGTTACGTACTGATCGTTGGCAACCGGACTGATGGTTCCGGAAATGTTTTGATCGTTGTCCGCAATGGTCAATGTAACTGTTCTGAAAAGTGTATCGCCTTGATCTGAAGTAGCCATAAACCGGATCTGATAGGTTCCGGCATCTATGACATCCGGCACATCGACGTCCAGGGTCATTGTCTCTCCCGGCAGAAATTCACTTTTTAGAGGAATGACCTTAAAAGCTGGGTGTCCTGAATCAAACACCGAAATCTTTACAGGAGAATTAAAAGCTTTCCAACTGACAGACTTTACAGTAAGCGTGTAAATACTGTTTTTGCACAAGGATATATCATGGGGCAGGATATCCAGACTATAACCCGCTTCTGAAGGTTGCACTATTTTCAAGGGTTTTCCGGAAAGGTCCAGAAAGATGTTGTCAGCTGCCTTTACCTTAAATCTTGCCCGTCCTGAAGTCCTGGGCATCATTACCGATTCTCTGCCGTCATTCGGGGTATTGGCAACCAATGTATCAGACCATGTATTGCCATTGGTAGTGCTAAAGAGAATATTTACATTTTTGCAACTGACCGGAAATTGATCTGTATTAGCGACATCCCAGGTAATCTCAACATACTGTCCCAAAGTAAAACTAGTATCTGTCTGGGCATCCGGAAATGTCACCTTAAAGGGTCCTGCCTGATCCGTTACATCGAACTTATAGGACACGATAGCTTGGGCCCCAACATTTGGATTATTGTCGCGCACGGTCATTTTGAAATTCATCTCCCTTGATACCTCCGGCAAGCGCTCCCGATTGGAAATAATTCCGGAATTAATTGTGGACAAGGAAGGGAATAATCTGTGCCCTACACCGCCAGGAGCCTGAGACACAAACAAGGGTCCTGTTTCAAAATTGGTGCCCAGGGGCTCTCCTTCGCCCAGATCGTATTGCTCCCAGTTGAATGTAAGATTCTTATCATCATCTGTCGCCCCTCCCTCCAGTTCGAATGGAGTAAGGATTGGAATTGTTTTGTCTTCGGGCATTGAAAGGTAGCCTACGGGTGTATGATTGATCTCCGCTCCCCATGTTCCGCATTTGTTCTCTATTTCCTTGACATAACGATTGACTTCAATAATATTTGCTACATGAAAATAATCCACCCTTTCGCCGACATTATCTGATCCACAATTGTCTCCATATGACAGTATCGTGCTCCCGGCTCCCGGTTCGAAAGAAGAAAACGGGTTATACTGGGTGCTTCCATTGCAAGCATTGAAGGTGTGACCGCCACTGAATTGATGTCCCACTTCATGCTTAAAAGTCGTAAAGAAATAGTCGCTATCATTGGTCCTACAGGATACACCACGTGCCTTGGTATCACTGACACAGGTACGCCCCCACACGACACCGCCCACATCGCTGCACCCTCGTGTAAACACTTGTGCCAGATCATACGATGAATTATCAATCAGGCTATCCAGGAAATCCTGATTCTGCTGCAACAGTTCCAACCCCTTCGTCTCATTGACAAAATAGTCGGTATGGGGATCCAGATTAAACAATTGGGATGTTCCGTCAAGCAAATTGAGCTTAATGCCAAAATCTACGTTGTACCGATAGTTGAGAAGATTAAGTACTTCAACGACACTGGCCATAACCTGACCCTCCGACCGACCCACCTGATCGGCATATCCCGAAGTACAGCTGATTGCAATGGTAAAGTTGCGCATTCTTTTGTCATCACTCCGCAAATTGACAGTCTCGTTCCTTTTAATCTCATTCAGGTGGGTTTCTGTTCCACAACCGGCAAGAAGACTAAAGTCGAGCATGGACAATTTACGCCCCAAATCATATACAACATACATATCTTGTTCAACAGCACCCGGCCTGATCATGATCTGTTTTCCATTCAATTCGAATACTCCATAGAACCCTGTCGGACTAATACCGGCTCTTCCTGATATTGGTGTGCCCTCGGTCGAAAATGCTTTAAATGTCCTAATCTCCTTGAATTTTTGCTGATCCCTTGCTCCCATGACAGGGTCGTAAACGAAGTGAACTTTTACTTCAGCACCATCCATACCAATTGGTAAGGTTACTTGTACAACTTCTGATCCGGAAACACTCTCCAGCGTGGTATGAAGGAAGGAGGCTTTGTAAAACCTGGCATCCTGTGGCAAAAGCAACATGGACGAAATCTCTGCTTTTTGTTCTGAGGATGGGTTTGCTGTCTGCCAGTTTATATTGATTTGTGCACGGCTTGTCGTATATAAAGAAATGAATAGTAAGTTAAATGCAAGAAGTCTGATGATCTTCATACTATGTTCGGTTTTTAATTAAAAATGGAGCGATTCAGAAAAAAACAGAGGCTTTCCCGAAAACGCCCTCCTTCCAAGGAATCCGAAAAAGCCTCTGATGACATACTGGTTTGAATAAAATTTACTGCTTGATTATTTTTTGCATTGCATGGTAATTTCCTGAATAAATGCCGGCAAAATAGACTCCTGCAGACATCCTGCCAAGATCAAGTACAACCCTATCCGTATTGGCAGGAATCGGTTTCTGCATTACAACTTTACCTGCAATATCAGTTACTGTCAACTTACCTGTTTCCAGGATTTTGATGTCTGAAAGGTCAATATTCACCTCACCATTTGTAGGATTCGGATAGAATTTGATCAATTTAGAAATATCCTTATTGATCGGCTTTGTTGATACAGTATGTGTTTTACTCAGGTCTATATTAAATTGTTCCGGTGCCAAATAAGCAAACTTATCATTACGCACCAGGAAGTCGACCTTGTCTGTTCCTTCATATTCGGAATCATAGGGTACGTATTGTACCCCCCAGTCGTTCAGGTGGCCTTGAGTAAACCGATCACCCTTTTGAATTTCCTGTCCGTATAGTGTGAAATATCCATGTACCGGTTCTGATAGCATGATGTACCAGATATTTCCATCACCGGTATTTTCACAGGTGTACAGCAAATCTTTATTTTCCAGAACCTGACTATGGTCAGAATTAACCTTGAACAAATTATTGTTGACTTTGATGATAGGCGGTGTGGTAACACTTGCACAAAGGTCAAAATCAATATTGTTGATCTTTCCGGAGGATCCCCCTCTGATAGTTGTGACTCGAATGGACCAATTGCCTTGTACCGGCTCGCCATTAAACGCTGAAAGTTCCTCTTCGGGTTTGAATGTCTTATTTGCTTTGATCAAACCGCAATTGATTTCCAGTGGTGACACATCGTCAAAAGTTGTGTAAAGCCCTGAAATACCTGCACATCTGCCTGTCATTAAGTTAATTTCCTTGCCACTTGGTGACCTTGCGGAAATCTTCAATTTTGAAATATCGGAGTGGCTGATATCAATATTTTTGACATTGATATCGGCAACCACACCTGTGCTGTTGCTTATGTCAAAGAGAACATCCACCGGCGGAGCTGTGACATTGCTCGATATCGCCTTTGGAAGGCCCAGAGCATTGATTGTATTGCATTCAAACAGTATGGTCTGAAAGGTATTGTATTCCGACCATGGGCCATCATAACATCTGTTACTTGCCCTTACCCTCCAGTAATAGATTGCGCCAGGAGGAAGTACCACCTGAGGCTCTATTGCAATAGCCGTGCCGGTGTAGGTATGTAGTATGTTTTCAAATTTGGAATCGGAAGCCAACTGGAACTCATATCGATCTGCACCCGGTATAATATTCCAGGCGAAGGACGGAACCTGTGACTCATTCGTGTTACCCGGCAAAGGATTGACAGCCCCGGTAAATTCCAGTTTTGAAGGTAAAATTTCCACTTCCATATATCGCCATATCGTATCCTGACCCTCTGCTGTAGCTATCATTCTGATGGTATAGAAACCGGCATCCGTCACATCTCTGGTGTCGATTGAAAGCGTCAGCGTTTCTCCCGGATTCATAATCTCCTTGTCTAGCTTAATAACCGTGTTGGAAGGCCATCCGTCAACCAATTCCACTTTTATCGGTTTATCAAATCCTTTCCAGGAAATACCTTTTATAAGGAAGTTTTGCGGTTCGAACGGGCATAATAGTGCATTATGGGGATATACATCATAGGAGAACCCCGCGCTATCCGGCTCCACGACACGCAAGGTCTTTCTGGACATATCGAGGAAGATACTGCCGTGCCCCTTAATCTTAAATCGACTGTTCTGAGCTTTTTGGGGAATTGTTACATATTCTGCACCATCATTGGGTGTACCTATAACTAAAGTATCTTTGTAGTTCACACCCCCATCAGTAGAATAAAAAATGTCCACAAATTTGGTGTTCACAGGTTCTTTATCCGTATTGGCAACATCCCACTTCACTTCGAAGTATTGACCTACAGTAAGGACAGAATCGGTGTTTTTGTTGGGGAAGCTGAATTTGAAGGGTCCTGCGTTTGAATCAACCCTGAATTTAAAGTCTGCAATAGCCACTGCGCCCGCATTTGGATTATAATCCCTTACTACGAATTTCCAGTTCATTTCTCTTGTGGCTTCAGGCATTCTGTCAGCGATATCAAACACATCATTTACGATATTATTCAGTCGCGGAATCAGCCTGGTACTATTATTGGTTAATGGCGGATAGGTTCTGTTGAGCGGGCCTGATTCAAAATTCGTTCCCAATGGCTCACCATTTCCTTGATCAAATTCCTCCCAGATGTAATAAAGCTTATCCTGATTGTGATCAGTAGCGCTTCCAATAAGTTCGTACGGTGTAAGTTTGGGTATAGTCAGAAGATCCGAATTGTATTTTGGCAGGGTGATTTCAGGCATATGATTGACATCTTCGGCAAAAGTTCCGCATTCGGGATATGCTTGATGATGGCCGCGTACATGCAAAATACTGATCACATGAAAGTAGTCATCAGCTCCGCCGGCTATATTGTCAGGGCCACAAGCCCCCGGGTATGCCATAATAGTGCTTCCACTGCCTGGCTCATATGCTCCCTGAGATGCCTGTTGGGTGGAGCCATTACAGGAGTTGAACGTGTGGCTGGCACTGAATTGGTGTCCCATCTCATGTTTCACTGTTTGAAGAAAGTAGCTTACATTGGATGGTCCACAACTGACCCCCCGTGCCTTAGACTGATTATTACAGGCAGAACCGCTCACAACACCACCCACATCAACACAATACTGTGTCCAGGTCTGGCCGAAATCATAGTCCTTATTCGCCAATTTCATCTGAAAAAATTCCTGACTCGGGCCCAGTAGCTGGCCACCATTGTTTTGTTGTTTGAAGAAGTCGTCTTCGGGTGTCATGTTAAACAGGTTGGTGGTATTACTAATCAGGTCGAGGTGCATTGCATGATCCTTGTTGTATCTGAGATTGACCTGATTGATAACCTGGGTTACCCTCGCAAGTACTTGCTCTACAGTGGTCAGTCCAATCTCAGCAGCAAAGCTTGATGTTGTGGCAATTCCTACCCTGAAGTGCTGCATCTTAACTTCCACTGCCCTTGTCTCAATTTTATCCTCCATTGAGGAAGCTTCAACTTTCTTCACTTCAGCAAAATCAGCACCACAGGCCATTGGCTTAAACATATCAACAGCATTTATTCCATCAACCAGTCTAAAGACAGAGTATAAAGACCGATCGTTCCTGTTGACTTTATTGATGAGTACTTCCTTACCGTTGATATCCAGAACACCATAAAAACCTTCCGGGGAAGTGCCGATACGGCCTGCCAGGCCCCCGGTCTCCTTTGAGATGACCTTGTAGGTTCTTATGTTGGGATATCTTGCCTGCAAATCAGCTTCCATTACAGGATCTGAGACAACGGTATAAAGTTGCGTTTTCCCATCCGGCATTGGCATTTCCATATCAAAACCAACTTTTGCGGATACAGGAATATTCAAAAGAGACTGATTGAGTTCATTGAAATCTACTTTAAAAAGGTTTTCCAGGGGGACATTCTCATCACTAGCCCAACTGCGTCCCATTGCCACTTCCTTGGAAACAGGCTGCCAGCCTATCTGTTGTGCCGAAATTTTGGAAAAAAGGCTAAGTGAAAGAAATAATAGGAAAAATCTTTTCATGTGAAATGTAATTTAAAATGAATAAAAGTTTAGTCAATTCAATAAGTTGTGTGGCGGCAAAAAACAACTGTTTTTACAAAAGGAGTTATCAGTTATTTCATTTTGACAAACGAGGTACAAAAATAGCTTTTATTTGGAATCTTTCTTAATTAAACCCTTTTAATTAGGCGGGTTTAGTGTTAATTTTTTTATAAATTTACCTAAAACATAATAGCCAATAAATGCTGTTATTATTCCAAGTATATTAGCCAGCATATCTGCCATTTCAAAGGCACGACTGGGCTGCAGCAAATGTTGTATTACTTCCATTATTGATGCATATACCAATAATTCAACGAATAAGATCCTGCGTTTGCTGCGATCTTCCCATCTGTAGCCCAGTAAAAATCCGGCTGCCAGAAAAAAAAAGGAGAGAAAATGAATGGTTTTATCAATTGGAATATTAAGTGCCCACCGAACGACCGGAATACTCTTGCCCGGCAATAGCATTAAAATAGTCAGGGTGATGATCCATACACGGGCCAGCACCCTGAATAATCGATGTCTATCAATATGTAATTTTGCCATCAACCAATCAATGCCTCATAGGCATCGCTGTCTAGCAGGGAGTCCAGCTCGGAAGGGTTTGCTATTTCAATTTTTACAATCCATCCTTTGTCATAAGGAGAGGAATTAATGAGGCTGGGATCGTCGTCTCCGCTTTCAGTTATTGCGGGATTGACCTCCAGGATCTTTCCTGTAACCGGCAAAAAGAGATCTGACGTGGTCTTGACCGCTTCCACGGCGCCAAAAACCTCATCTTTTGCAATGGTCTGTCCAACGGTGTCAATATCGACATACACCAAATCGCCTAACTCTCCCTGAGCAAAATCAGTGATACCCACGGTGCCAATATTTCCGTCAACCCTGATCCATTCATGCTCTTTACTGTACTTTAATTCCTTAGGAACGTTGCTCATAGTCTGATCTTTTAGCTTTTTTGATTATTGATAAATTCTTTTACATTGTCAAAAGTGATGGATTTAGGTCTTTCGATAGGCAAGCCTAAGGCTCTTGACCAACACAGCTGTGCAAGTACACCCATTGCGCGGCTGACACCAAAGAGCACGGTATAGAAACTGCTTTCCGTAAGACCATAGTGAATCAGAATCGAGCCACTGTGTGCATCGACATTGGGCCAAGGGTTGGTCACCTTTCCCAGTCCGCGAAGAATTTCCGGGACAACATCGAAGACTTTCCATACGATATTTACATAATCATCATCCGGCATATATCTTTCAGCAAATCTCTTCTGCTCCATAAATCTCGGATCCGGCTTGCGCAATACGGCATGTCCATATCCCGGCACCACCTGTCCTGCCGCTAGCGTTGTATTGACATAATCGGCTATCTGTTCCTTTGTAGGCTTCTTGGTTCCTATTTTCTCCACCATCTCATTGATCCAGTTGACCACTTCCTGATTGGCAAGACCATGCAGTGGCCCAGCCAAAGCATTAAGCCCCCCACTCAGTGAAAGATAGGCATCGCTCAAGGTTGATCCTACCAGGTGCGTTGCATGTGCGCTTGCATTTCCACCTTCGTGATCGGCATGAATAGTCAGGTAAAGTCGCATCAGGCTCTTAAAGTCATCCCTTTCAAATCCAAGCATATGCGCAAAATTAGCAGCCCAGTCGAGTCCCTTTTTCGATGGTATATGTTCATTGTTCCTGAATACCTTTCTGTAAATATATGCTGCGATATGGGGCAGCCGGGCTATCAGATTCATCGTGTCCTCATACGTTGCATCCCAGTAGTCCGCTTTACTAAAACCTTCATCATATCGCTTTGCGAATATGCTGTACGGTTGCATTGCCAATACCCCTATACTGAACATGGTCATTGGATGTACGTCATTGCCACAGGCATCAAGTATGGCAAACACTTCATCAGGCACCTGTGATCTTCTTTCCCATTCCTTACTTAGCCACTCAACCTGGTCCCGCGAGGGTATATCTCCGGTTAGCATAAGCCAAAACAAGCCTTCCGGAAGCGGCTCAGAATCTCCTTCAATCTTAGGCAATAATTCTATCAGCTGTGGTATCGAATACCCTCTGAAACGAATTCCCTCTTCAGCATCAAGTAATGAAGTCTCCCACAACATTGACTTGATACTCCTCATCCCTCCTACAAGCTGACTGATCTTCACTTCGGCAATTTTCATTTCGCCGTGCTCTTTTATGACGGTTTTCAACTCATCTCTGACAGGAAACGCTTTTGTCTTAAAAAGCTCCTTCAATGGATCCATATAATGTATAATCTTTTAGACCTGAAACAAAGTCATTAAACGCCATTTCGGTCTTTATTGTTTAATTATTGAAGTCGCTAAGATACAACTTTTAGCATTATTTACTAATGTTTCTAATCCCCCAAAATCCAGTAATCTTTTAGTTCTTCGGACAAGAATGAAATGAATGTCGTGCATCATTGGATGATCGGGTCAGCGGCCCAAATCATCCCGACGGATTGAGGACAACGAGGCCTTTATATAATGGGGCTTACGGAATGAACTTCCTATTGTTTGCCAGAAACCCGGGTTAAATATAGCGCCGTCATTTTATTACCTCCGGAATTGACAACCTGGAATGCCTGATTATTCTTCTTATTTCTTTTCCAGCTGCTGCATTTCCACGAGTTTCCTATAATATCCGCCCTTTTGCATCAATTCCTGATGGGTTCCCCTTTCAGCAATACTGCCTCTCTGCAGGACAATGATCTCATCGGCATGACTGATGGTGCTAAGTCGATGGGCGATAATGATTCCGGTCCTGTTATGTGTCAATCGATTGATTGCATCCTGCACCAATCGTTCACTTTCCGTATCCAGGGCGGAGGTGGCTTCGTCCATGATTATGATCGGTGCGTCCTTCAGAATTGCGCGGGCGATAGTAAGGCGTTGCCGCTGGCCACCACTGAGGCGCATGCCCCGATCACCAATAATAGTCTGATAACCATCTTCCAATTGTTCAATGAAGGCATGGGCATTGGCCACCTTTGCAGCTTCCATGACACGTTCCAATGAAACATCATCCATACCGAATGCTATATTATTGAATACTGTATCGTTGAACAGAATCGCTTCCTGTGTGACCATCGACATCTGCTTGCGCAATGAATCCATCGTGATATCCCGAATATCCATTCCATCCATAAGGACGCGACCGTTTGTCACATCATAGAATCTCGGGATAAGATCAGCCACCGTTGATTTCCCGGCCCCGCTCTCACCAACCAGCGCTATCGTCTTCCCTTTGGGAATGTTGAGGCAGAAGTCATTCAATACCACCGTCTCTCCCGAATATCTGAAACCAACGTGTTCAAACCGGATTCCTTCCTTAAATCCATCTATTGCAACGGCTCCCGGCCTATTTTGGATTGTATCTTTCTGTTCCAGAATTTCGAATACCCTCGCTCCGGAGACCATTCCTCTTTGAAGATTGGCATATGCCTGGCCAATATTCTTAGCGGGGTTCAGAATGGAGAAATATAACCCCAAATACCCCAGAAACATGGATGCCGTCAATTCTCCTTGACCTGCAAGTACCAGATGTCCTCCATAAATGATGATTACTGCAATCACACCTACCCCCAATACTTCAGACAAGGGAGAAGCCAGCTCCTTATTGGTGGCGATCCTCTTTGCAACACGTGTATACTTGTCATTGAGCATCCTGTATTGTCTTTGTACAAATCCTTCGGCGTTGAAGACTTTAATCACACGGTTACCTGAAATCATTTCATCAGTATAGGACATAAGGCTACCTAACAAACTCTGGCTCTCAACAGATTTCTTTCTTAGCCCCCTGGAAATTTTATTAATGGCTATCCCCGATAATGGAAAAAACAAAAGGGTGAAGAAGGTCAGTTCGCGGGAAATGATAAATAATGCGGTGAAGGTCAAAATGATTGCAAAAGGATCTCTGAACAATACCTGAATGGAAGTGACCACGGTGTTCTCTATTTCTCCCACATCATTGCTAAGGGTCGATAACAAGTGCCCCTTTTGTCTATTATGATAAAAACCCACGGATGTATTGGTCAACTTTTCAAACAATTGATTCCTTATTTTCCGGACCAAATTGACCCTCATTCTGGCTAAAACCTTTTGGCTCATAAACCCAAAAAAGTTTTTCAGGGAAGTTACCGTCAATAATATGAGTGTGATATAGGCAAGCAGTTTAAATTTTTGATTTTCGCCAGCACTGAACTGCCAGGCATAATATTTGAATAAATCCTGAAGATAGGACGCACTGAATGAAAATGCCGGAAAAGACGATGGTTCACTGATAGGATTTTCCTGGAACAAGAAATCCAGCAGCGGGATAATCATGACAAAATTCAACAAGCCGAATATCGTAAAAAAGAAAACATAGATAATGTACTCCGGAATATAATGATGATACGGCCGGGAAAATCTCAATAGTTTTAAAAATAAATTCATCCGCTATTTATTCCATCAGAATAGTAATATTCAGAATAGTAGGCGTAAAAATACTAATTTGTCGTCATTCGTTACATTTCAAAAACAGAACGGCAAAAAAGACCTGCCAAAAAGGCTGTACTTCGGGCTTCCAGAGGTCAAAATACAACCGAAATTTGAAGTGGGGTGGTGAAAAACGAAGTGGGTAGGAAATTAATAGACGGAAATATACACCAGAACTCAATTGGTAAAAATCTGCTAAAAAATTCCGTCACTTTTAAATCTTTTGTTAGAGTATATAGATTCTGAAGTGTTGTGGCTTACACATTATCACCTATTAGGCATCTACCTACTTCGTGATAAAATTCAATTCTAATAACATCCTCAAAAACAAGCCCTTCACAAAATTTACAAAATACGGCATCTATATACGCTCAAGCTTTTCCAAACCTTTTGATTAATTCTCCAAAAAAAGTGAGTTGGTCATCGGTCATGCACCTTTTTGGCAGCATGGATGTCATTTCCTCTGTATGAAAAATAAAGATATAATCATCGTTCTGGCTGATATTATACCTGGTCGACCACTGTACTTCAGACTCAGCGATAGAAGTTTTTACCATATATCGGTCTGCAAAAATATGATATTCAAGAGGTTGCTGAAGGTTTTTGTTTGCTTCAAACTGTTTCAAATAACGTAATCGGCCCAGTCGAGGGTTAAGAAATGCGAATACAAGAACCAAAATGGCAGCCAGCAGCACGGCCTCTCCAATCTCCACTTTTACAGATTTAAAGAAAAAGGTAAAAAGAATGATCAGCCCCACGTATATCAGGTTAGTGCGGACTCGCTTTTGTTTCTGATGATATTTGAAAAGGGCGATGATGTCTTCTTTCTTGATATCAACAATGATTTTAAATAATTCCATCCATTTATATTTGAAAAGATTCGTCTACGATTATCCGTAGAATAATTGGCCATTTAAATAAAAAAACGCCACAGACAAGTTGTGGCGTTTCAAGATTATATTTCATTAAAGTATCAGTCGTGCTTTGGTGCTGCATCTCTAATCTCCTGGCTAGCCAGATCCGCAAACTTGGAGAAGTTGTCGTTGAAGTCTTTCGCCAACTTCTTAGCGGTTCTGTCATATGCTTCCTTATCTGACCATGTATTTCGTGGATCCAGGATCTCAGACGGCACATCCGGGCAAGATACCGGAATATTGAGGCCAAATATTTCATGTTTATGATAAGCTACATTATTTAGTTTGCCTTTGATAGCCTGAGAAATCATCGCTCGGGTATATTTTAATTTCATCCTACTGCCGACACCATAGGGTCCGCCTGTCCAGCCTGTATTTACCAGCCAAACATTGGTACTGAATTTTTCCATCTTTTCACCAAGCATAGCAGCATATCTTGCCGGATGAAGCGGAAGGAACGGGGCTCCAAAGCAGGCAGAAAAAGTGTTTTGAGGCTCTTTGACGCCCGCTTCTGTCCCTGCAACCTTGGCGGTATATCCTGAAATAAAGTGATACATAGCCTGTCCTTTTGTCAATCTTGAAATCGGAGGAAGCACACCATACGCATCACAGGTCAAAAAGAAAATATTGGCAGGATGGGGGCCTTTTGAAACCGGAAGTGCATTGCCGATATGATGCATAGGATAGGAAACACGTGTGTTTTCAGTAATCGAAACATCTTCAAAATCAGGAGTGCGGCTGCCTTCTACAAATTTCATGTTTTCAAGAATGGCGCCATGTTTGATTGCATGGTATATTTCGGGCTCATTCTCCTCAGTCAGGTGTACTGTCTTGGCATAACATCCACCCTCGAAGTTAAATACTCCTTCATTGGTCCATCCGTGTTCATCGTCGCCTATCAGATTTCGTTCAGGGTCGGCAGAGAGGGTTGTCTTACCTGTTCCGCTAAGTCCGAAGAATATTGCCGTGTCTCCTTGGCGACCGGTATTGGCGGAGCAATGCATCGGGAATACTCCCTTATCAACCGGCAGAAGGAAATTCAAGACAGAAAAAATTCCTTTTTTGATTTCTCCGGTATAACCTGAGCCCCCTATTAAAACTTTTTTTCGTGTAAAATCAACAATTGAAAAATTATGCTGTCGAGTACCATCTTCTGCCGGATCAGCATAAAATTCAGGGGCACAAAGAATCGTCCATTCCGGTTCTGAAGTGTCTGCTGCTGAAGGTCTGAGAAACATGTTATTGGCAAACATATTGCTCCAAGGATACTCAGTAATCGTACGGACATTAAGTCTGTAATTCTCATCCGCACAAACATAATTGTCTCGAATGAATACGTCCTTACCATCGAAATACCGCAACATCTTTTTCTCCAGTTTTTCGAATTTATCTGCATCAAAGCGAGTGTTAAAGCCGCCCCAATTTACTTCATTTTCCGTTTTAGCATCCGTGACAATAAATTTATCTTTTGGCGATCGCCCGGTGAATTCGCCGGTTTTAATGACCAACGCGCCTTTATCAGAAAGCAGGCCCTGACCTCGAAGGATGGTTTCTTCAATCAATTGTTCCGGAGTGGCATTATAATAAACTCTTGCCGGATTTTCAATGCCGGTAGTTTTACAAATGGATCTGGGATCGGTATTTTTGGTAGTGCTCATAGAGAGAATTTTAAATTTAAAGACGACAAATTTAGAAGAAAAGGCCGAAGGTTCAAAATAAATTTTGGAATTTTGATGTAATTAAGATTATTTGTTTTGAAAAAATAGAATTACATTGCATCATTTTTGAATGAATTTTCCTTTTATTAAAAAAATCAAAAGGAATCGAGACGCGAACCACAAAATAATTAATTTTAACCGTTTTAATTAAATTGTTGGCAATTTTTTTTAAGATCTGAAAAACATACGGATGAAGTCAAAAAAAACAAGTGTTATAGTACTGTTAGCAATTCTATTTTTAGTCAGCATCTTGCATGTGGTAGATAATTTCTTCAGTGCCAATGTCGATAAGGGAATCTTATCTGTATCCCATCTTTTATTGAGCTTAAGTTTTATCTATTTTGCCATTATGCGTCGCAATCTGACGACGTGGATACTGATATCGATGGTCATCGGGGCGTTGATTGGGCATGAATTTCCGGTTGTGGGTCAAAACATGCGTGTCCTTAGCCAAGTATTCTTGAAATTGATAAAGACTATCATAGCACCAATTCTGTTCTCGACGTTGGTTGTAGGAATTGCCGGGCATTCCAACCTTCGTCAAGTTGGTCGGATGGGGTGGAAGTCTATCGTTTACTTTGAGATTGTTACTACTTTTGCCCTCTTTATAGGATTAATCGCTATCAACATATCAAAGGCCGGAGTTGGTATTCAAATGCCCCCAGATATTCACGAGACATTGCCGGAAGTTCAACAACAAACCTGGCAGGATATTATTCTGCATATTTTTCCTGAGAACATAGCTCGTTCTATTTATCATGCAGAAGTCTTACCAATCGTTGTCTTTAGTGTGCTTTTTGGAATCGGTCTGGCTATGGTGGATGAGAAGAAAAAGAGGCCTATGCTGGAATTTTGTGAGAGCCTTGCCGAAACAATGTTCAAGTTTACTAATATCATCATGTATTTCGCCCCAGTTGGGGTTGGTGCGGCAATAGCATATACTGTCGGGCACATGGGATTGGGGATATTGGTCAATTTGGCGCAACTTTTAATGACACTTTATGTAGCATTAATCTTGTTCATCCTGCTTGTACTTCTTCCTGTTGCATTGATTGCCAAGGTGCCGATAGTCAATTTTCTTAAGGCGGTCCTTGAACCAATGTCAATTGCCTTTGCCACCACATCTTCAGAATCGGCACTTCCCAAGGCCATGCAGGCTATGGAGCGTTTGGGTGTACCTAGAAAGATTGTAGCTTTTGTGATACCCACCGGCTATAGTTTTAATCTTGATGGGACGACTCTTTATTTATCCCTTGCGTCCATTTTTGTAGCGCAGGCAGCCGGGATTCACATGGATATCCCGACACAACTGTTTCTTGTCTTCACACTGATGCTTACCAGTAAGGGTGTAGCCGGAGTGCCACGGGCATCACTGGTTATTTTACTGGCGACTGCCGCCCAATTTAATCTGCCAACATGGCCCATACTTATTATCCTCGGGATTGATGAGTTGATGGATATGGCACGTACAGCCACCAATGTGCTTGGTAACTGCCTCGCCAGTTGTGTCGTGGCACGATGGGAAGGAGAATTTGAGCCACGGGATCCGACAATTCCATTGGAATCGGAGCTTAGGCAGCCTCAGTCCGCCTGAATTATTTCCCATGAAAGGCAGGACAGCCCAAGTATATCACAAGAAAAATAAGTGACAAAAGCTTTATAGAGATTTTAGCCTTGTCAACCTGTATTTTTTCTAATACCGAAGGTACATTCGTTATAGACCAATTTCATTGGTCTATACGACTGTAACCTCGGCATCCCGGAACCCCGGATTGTTTCACTCCCGGGACAGAGCAGAGCTCTAGTAGCATAGCTGTCCGGACAAGTATCCGGCAATACTTCGGCACTTTCAGCAGAATTGTTCAAATATCTCATGCTGCCTTTTTACAAGACATCGGCCTATGCCTGACCATTCTGGCGATGATGTCATCCAGGATTTCGCCTTTCATGCGGTGCCTGTTGTAGCGGTAGCAGTATTCATTGAGATAGTCCTGCAGATAGGTCACATGGCCGTGTCTGGCATATAGCCAGTTGATCATGTTGGTGACCACCCTGTGAGCCAGGGCCTTGTCCGGTCCTTCACCGGGCATGATGCAATGACCATTACAGCATCGCCGGGCCGCTTCATCCATGTTGATTGTAGCCTGACTGTCGATCTTTTTGTTGATAAATGCTTTTGCTTTCCTTGCTGATGCCCGGCCTATCACCTTGACATAGCTTCTTGCTGCTCCTCCGCCTTTCTTTTCGATTCCGATGAGAACTTTGACTTTCCGGGGTCTTTTCTTTCCATGCTTGTCGGCCTTGACGATGCTGACTGTTGTCGTAACCACATCGACTTCTCCCTCCAGGGGATGTATGTCGTTGCTTGTCATGGCCATCATGACCTTTCTGCGAAATAGCAGGCAGGTTTTGAGCTGGAGGCCTGTTTGTCGTGCCAGTTGTGTGGATGGACAGCCCTTCTTGTCGATAACGATCAGATATAGCATGTAGAAAGCCTGATCAAGGGGTATCTTCATGCTGTGAAACAGGGTGTTGGCTTTGGCGCTTTCTATCTTGTTGCACCGTGTACATTGGCGATCGCCGTAATGTGCTCCCTTGCAATAATTGGTATGGCCGCATTGTCTGCAACTGTAGCCGTTGCCCCACTTGCAGGATGCGAGATAGTCGATGCACTGTTCTATGGTGCTGAACTTTTGCCTGAAAGCATCGATGGTTAGGCTTTTGAACTCTTCATTCATGGTGATAAGAATTAAAAGGTGATTAAAAAAATGAATTCGCAGTGAAGGTAAGGAAAAGATTTGGGATGTGCAAGGGGTGGGTGGGGGAAAATCGAAGTAGGTAGGAAAGTAATAATTCAAAAACCGCTATATACAAGGATTTGGCGACAATTGAAAAATTTAATTCCCGAGTAAATCATCTGAATTTTGGCAAGGCCGCCCCGAAAGGCAATACCGTCAAGCATGGTGGCTATTAATCATCTACCTACTTCAGAGGCGACATCACCCTCATCCTCCCCAAAAATCGAAGTAGGTAGGAAAGTAATAACTCAAAAACCGCCATACACAAGGATTTGGAGGCAAATGGAAAATTTAATTCCTGAATAAATCATCTGAATTTTGGCAAAGCTACCCCGAAAGGCAGTACCTTCAAGCATTGTGACTATTAATCATCTACCTACTTCAGAGGCGACATCACTCTCTCCCTCCCAAAAAATCGAAGTAGGTAGGAAAGTAATAATTCAAAAACCGCCATGCACAAGGATTTGGAGGCAAATGAAAAATTTAATTCCCTAGTAAATCATCTGAATTTTGGCAAAGCCGCCCCGAAAGGCAATACCGTCAAGCATGGTGGCTATTAATCATCTACCTACTTCAGAGCCCCCTTTCATCTCCTCTTCTGTTCAATATCCAATTTTATCCCATTGATCAGCACGACAGTTTTTATTTTTGTTTAAAATACTGTTTCAAACTAAGAAAGCATTTTTCAGCATCCTTGAACTATCGACGCAATCTATTCTAAATGAACGATTTCCATTTGAATCAACTGTATAAAGTGTTGACCCATATCGACAATAACCTTAACTCGGACCTGTCCCTTTCTACCATTGCAACTGTTGGCAATTATTCTGTTTTTCACTTCCATAGGCTTTTCAAGGCCTATACCGGAGAAACACTAAACGAATATATTACCAGAAAACGACTCGAAAATATTGCAGCTATCCTGATCCGAGACAAAACCATCTCCATCACCCAACTCGCCTATTTAAATGGGTTTTCAAGCAATGCGTCCTTGACTAAGACCTTCAAGAAAATGTACAATATCAACCCTTCCCAATTCAAAAAAAAGAGCTCGTCTCAATATGACAAAATTATTAAAAGCAAGAATGGACAAACTTTCGAAAAATTCGATCAATACCTTTGGCGCATCAATAACTTAATAAATTGGTTACATATGAATGCAACTGTAAACGTGATGGATCTCACCCCCATCAAATTGGTTTTTGTAAGCCACATCGGAATAGACGGTTTGGATGATGCCTTCTCACGCATTTTTGAATGGGCTTCGCTAAAAGAACTTACTAATGGCGACAATGTCGAATTCGTTCGTATCTATAATGATAGCTTTAAAATTACTTCTCCGAATAAAGTACGTATGGAAATTGGTATCCCTGTCCATCAAAAAGTAACTCCGGATTCCGGTATTCAATTCAAAGAATTTGAACCGCGACGATGCATCGTGGGAAACTTTGAAATCAATCTGCCGGATTTTGAAAAAGCTTGGTCGTCCCTATTTATATGGATGAATGAAAATGGTTATAAGCCCGGGAAACAAAGACCTTTCGAAATTATAAAAAATAATTTCAATAAACATCCACAAAAAAAATGTATCGTGGACCTGTATATTCCGGTAGAATAAACAACCTTCGTTTTCGATGTCCTGTTGTGCCCGGCCCATATACTGTATATGGTGGCCATGAATGCAACCCTTTTGACTTCAACAAGACGAAGGTCTCTACAGGTGGCTAATGGTCATTCTTACACCTCATTCAGAAATCGGATAACCGGATGTAGCGCCTGAAAGGCCCCAACTGTATATTTGTGTAGCGTTGGAGATACGAGGAGATCGTCATCCAGATTAATTGTACTCAAGTAACTTGTCAGCAGGAGGTATCCGGCGGCAGGATCAGTGGCTTTAAACCCCCTTGGAACACGCTTGAGAAGGTATTTATCGGTGCGATCAATATCAGTGTACAACGACCGGAATTTTTCTTCTGCCAGAATCTTAGTGAACCCGGAATAGTCCCCGCTGATCTTCTTTCGGATGTGGGAAAGCTGATCACTTTCAGGGTTATAGATACCTCCTCCGATAAAACTCTTGCCCGGTTCAAGATGAAAGTAATAACCCGCTTTGCCCGATTTCCTTCCCCCCGGCTTGATACTCGCCCCAAAATGTACTTTATACGGACTTTTGTCCTTGTTGAAGCGAACATCACGATATATTCTGAAGGCGCAATCCTTGGCTTGCAATCCATGGACCGAATCATCATCTTGAGCCAGATCGTCTATTATTTCCTGTATGAAGTCTAGAAAATTAGCCCGCGCCAGTTTATATGCCTCACGGTTGTCCTCAAACCATACACGGTAGTTGTTGATGCTTAGGTCGATCAGGAAATGGAGCGTAGAAGGCTGTATGGATGTTGCCATCGCAGATTGATCTTCCTACCAGTTGAATGTAACGACCTGCTCGATGTCAGGATGCAGACTATAGGCAACAGGACAGGTCTTAGCTATATTTTTGAACACAGATTGAACCCTGGAAGAATAATTCATGTCAGGGAAGTGTAAATTGACGTCGATACGCACGATTCTTCTTGGATCCGTCCCCATGTGCTTAGTCACTTCCGCATAGGCGCCGTCCATATCTACCTCATTGTCGCGTGCCCAAATACCCATGATGGTAAGCATGCACGTGGCCAGAGATGTGGCGCACAGGTCCGTTGGGCTGAAGGCCGAACCTTTTCCATTGTTGTCCGTGGGCGCATCGGTGCGGATGCTCTCTGAGGACTTATGGTGGATGCATTCGGTTTCCAAATGTCCCTTGTAGATAACTTTTGATGTCATATCGCGTTATTTTTTGGATTGATAGGTTTTAGGGTCGATAGCAGCTGGCGACCATGCTTTGAGAAATTCAATGACACGCTTTCTGTCATAACCGCTCTTGCCATCTTCAAGATATTCACTGTTCTGAGTGTGTATGCGATTGCCGGCACCATCCAGGATGATAAATACCGGGAAACCAAAGCGCTGCGGAAATCCGTATTGAGCAAATATCGCCTCATTCTTGTTTTCCTTGCTGTAATTCAGATGGACAACCTGGTAATCAGCCCTTATCATAGAATCGATCTGAGCATCCTCCCTGGTAAATTTATTGAACTTGATACACCAGGAACACCAGTTGCCACCACCCTGGATAAGGACATGTTGGTTGTTCTTATGTGCTATTGTAACAGCCATGGCGATTTCCTGGGTGGCGTCCGCCCTTTCATTATAAAGCTTGGTCTCCTGTGCCTTGGATAGTATGGCTGTAGACACCATAAGGATAATGAGTGACATTGAGTGTATTCCCTTCATTTTACAGGTCGTTGTTGATTTTATCAATTGCGCTGTGCGTAGCTTCTTTGGCGGCCTCCCTTTCCGTGCGCTCCTTTTCCTTTTTTGCCCGAATCTCTGCATCACTGACGTTATAGGCACGGATGATATCCTTGACCAATCGGTGACGCACCACATCCTCTTCGTTGAGATAGATCTGGGCGATACCTTCCACATCTGAAAGTATGGACAGTGCCCGCTTAAGCCCTGATTGCTGGCTGTATGGCAGATCGATCTGCGTCAGGTCACCGGTGACGATGATCTTGGCATTAGGCCCGAGTCGTGTTAGAAACATCTTTAGTTGTGGCGAAGTCGTGTTCTGCGCCTCATCCAGAATGATGTAGGCATTATCCAGCGTTCGGCCTCGCATGTAGGCTAGTGGCGCCACTTCGATGATCCTGTCCGACATAAATTTCGCTAATTTATCCGCTGGTATCATATCATCTAATGCATCATACAATGGTCGAAGATACGGATCTATCTTTTCCTTAAGGTCTCCAGGTAGAAAACCTAAACTCTCGCCGGCTTCCACCGCGGGCCTTGTCAGAATGATCTTCTTGACCAGTCTGTTCTTAAGAGCCTTTACAGCCAGAGCTACGGCAGTATAGGTTTTTCCGGTACCGGCAGGACCAACAGCAAAGACGATGTCCGCCCGCTCTGTGGCATCTACCAGCTTCCTTTGGTTGACTGTCCGTGCACGAATCGGAAATCCGTCCTTATTGTGGACTATGACATTGCCGCCATTGCTGTTTGCCTCTATGGCAAGATCATTGTATGGATTGGAACCCGAAAGGATCGTATCAACAATTGTGACGGGCAATCCTTTGTTTTCCTTAAGATACCGGACAAGAATTTCAATCTTTGACTTAAGTTCCTGTGTCAACTTCTTGTCTCCGGAAATCTTGATATTGTTACCCCGTGAACTGATGTCCAGATCCGGGTATCTGGCCTTGACCAACTGTAGTTTGGAGTTGTTTTCTCCAAGTAATTCGAGTGGTTCGACACCATCAATGGTTAGTACTAATTCGCTCAATGATTTTATAACCTTTCTGATTTTATTTTCTTTAGAACAAATAAAGGGGATTGTAGTTCCTTAATTAGAACAAAAATAAACAGCCTTCGTGAGATTGTCAATAAACCTGAGCATAAAATCCCGGGTTTTGATATCAAGAAAAATTTTAGGTGATTAAAAGCCCTTACGAAGTAAAAAAGCTAATATCATGGAAAATATCATAGAAAATATCCGGGCCATCCGCACCAGAATAGCTGAAGCGTGTACTCGAGTGGGCAGGCACCCGGATGAGGTGCGGCTTCTTCTTGCCACAAAGACCGTCATTCCACAAAATATAAAGTTGGCTTTTGCTGCCGGCGAGACACTAATCGGCGAAAATAAGGTTCAGGAAATCAAAGAAAAATATGACGACTTAAAGTCCATAACTCATGAAATGCACTTCATCGGCCACCTGCAGACCAATAAAATCAAAGGCATCATCAAATACAACGTGGATTGTGTGCAGTCCATCGATCGCTTCGACCTTGCCGATAAGCTAAACCATCGCTTGCTACAGACAGGGAGGGCTATGGATGTCCTGATTCAGGTCAACACTTCATCAGAAGAAAGTAAATTCGGCGTTGCTCCTGAAGAGGCCGTTGATCTTGTATACAGCGTATCTCAACTCTCTAATCTTCGAATAAAGGGGCTGATGACGATCGGTCTTTTCACCAACAATCCAGAACAGGCCAGACCCTGCTTCCGCCTTTTGAGCGATCTGCGAAGTGAACTCAACAGGCTTAACTTTCCCGGCGTGGAAATGAATGAATTGTCAATGGGAATGAGCGGTGATCTGGAAACGGCCATCGAGGAAGGTGCCACCATCGTGCGCGTGGGCACGGCTATCTTCGGACTCCGAATCTATCCGGATAGTTATTATTGGAATGAAGGGAAAACCTAATGGTGCTTTCTCCCTGAGCCTACTCATGTGCCAATGTTGAGGGTTTTGGCAGCATTTTGAATCTCTGCGGATATTTCAATCTGAATTATTACAAATTCTTTGAGAAACACAGTGTGACTCTCTGTGAAACCTTGCAGATACAACCTGGCCGGAATCTGAAAGGCTAACCAGAGTGCTCACCGTCCATCTGGGTTTTACTGCTTCGGGAGCATTATTACTGAAACCCTTCTATTCACGAGTATATTTGAAGTTGTGAATACCTATTATCCCAAGTAAATCTGAAATTGTTGTGTCTTAGGTTAAATCTGCATTTGATGTTGAATTTCATGCACCTTACTGTGTGCCCCTTTATCACACAAGACATTCTCTTCCATCCAGCACTTATGCTTTTTCACCTTTCACTTAACACTATTTTTTTACACTTAGTCGATAGTCGTCCAGCACCATATCTAAGATATAATCCTTGCCGCGCTCATATCCATCCCGCAGATGATATCCGTAAAATTTTCCGGTGGTGTTGTAATAGAATGCCGACCAGCCACCTTTTATTTCTTTGATAACATCGTAAAAAGGCTCATCCAGCTCCTTCTCTATCATCTTGGTCAAGATCAAGCCTTGTGTCCTTGTCAGTTTCTTTAGGGGCTCCTCAAACTGATCTTCCAATTCCTTTTCCAGCGTTTTCATATACTTCTTGCGCTCGCGCTTCGTCATACTACGGGTGGCCTCTCGTGATTCATGGTAGATACGCATAGCCTCCAGAGCATAGGGGTATACAATGGCAGCATACCGACGATATCGCATATAGCGGTCGTATTCTTCCTTGCTGGAAAACTGTTGTTTAGAGGAAATGGAGACTTCGCTCAATTGGTCAAGGTAAGCAGTATCTCCTTTTTCGGTGATGACTCGAAGCATTTTCTTGCCTCCAAAAAAGACAGTGTCCACTCTTTGGGTCTGTGCATCGGCGACATATAGGAATGCCCCAATAAATAGCGTCGTTAAAAGGCACTTTTTCATGGTTTGATACATTATTCACAAGAACGCAAAAGAACGTGATTTGATTTGATTTTATGGCAAATTATTGAAAAAAAATAACAATATCGCAACTGGTTTTTTTATTTTGGCTGTGTAAAATGTAAATTTTTAATGAATTTTCATCCGGCTTGATTTTAATATGGTGAATTCATTGCATCAATAAATGTATTTATTTTATTACAAATAACGCCTCCTTCATGATTAGAAAATATCAACCGTAATTAGTATGTTTTTTAAATTATTATGGTTGTGCCTCAATTTGCCATTTGAAATTCACGGTAAGGAATGGCAGATAAATCAGGATCTTACGAATTCTTTGAAACACTCGGGATAATCTTTGTGGATGTCTGGAAGAAATTTTCCTATGGGAAGATGCTGATTAGATTGTCCCCCTCCTGACATTCTATATGTCCCTGACAAATAAATATTTAACTCCGAATGGAAAATTCAGTCGCGGGCAGGACTAATCAACCCCGCTGCCATTCTAAACTACTCCTTTTGCTGGCAGTCCTTACCACTTTATGCAGGATCGTCAAACCGCAAGGCCCGGACTTGGCAAACAAATATGGACCACCCATGCCTTAGCCGAAATACACTTTATCTCCCTTGGTTTCAATACACCATGACCGGTACACTCGTACTGCCATTTTCCGATACGAAAACAACATAGTAAATGCCCGGAAAGGCTCCGGAAAGGCAGACCCTGATCATTCCTTCCTGAGAGGCAGAAATTCCGGCATCTACTTTCATCCCTGCCGAATTGTAAATCTTTGGTAGGCTCTTACTAACAGGATTCACCCTTATCTCAAATGTTCCTGTATTTGGATTGGGAAATACTGAAACCAATGGATGGATCGTTGCTGCTTTTTCCGTAGTTGCATATTCATACGCACCCAGATCGATCGCCTGACCATGTATGATTCTCGGTAACAGCTGCTTTCCTATTCCCTGATACATGCTGTCCGGCACAAGCGGATAGCCGTGTTTATCTGTACCTGCTGCTACACCCTGATTGATCAGACCGGAAGCGGCACCGTGGATGGAATAATCCCCCTGATCGGGATCCACAAAGCCGACCTGAGTATAATCCGTGGCAAAGTAGTTGGCAGCACTGTCCAGCACTGCAGGCACATTACCGGAGATAAACGTATGAGACGCTGTAGGTACTGAAGCAAATACATTATTGTACACCCTGAATGTCGCTATTCCTGTTGCCGGTGCAATATTGAAATACCTGCAGTGACCGGGGAATCGGTTGATGACTGTGTTGTTGATGAAATAAAAGTCCTCCTGCTCATTGAGTGCTTCGTCATATCCAACGATCGCATGGTTGCCACCTGAAGTTCCCTGGACAATCACATTGCCCATGATGATGTTGTTGCCGCCCTGGGCGATATTGATTTCATAGCTGCCATTACCGTCTTCCTCATCTATGAAATTAAACAGGATATACGCATTCTGTGCCCTGGTCTTGATAGAATTACCTTCCCCGCGAGGTCGGTGAAGATAGCAGTTTTCGATGACCAGGGTGTCTGTCGATGCATTGATATATACATGGTGTTCATATCCGGAATAGCCGTTGTCAAAAAATTCGCATCCTCGTATGATGACGTTGCTGGTTTTCACGGCTCCATGCCCTTCCAGGATGCCCGTCTGGCAATTGCGAAACAGACAATTTTCAACAGTCAGATTATTTGCTTGAAAACGGATACCGGCACCGTTTTTACCTTTGTTATCAGGCACCCTGGCTCCGTCAAATATCAGATTGGCGATATAGATATCATCAGAACTTCCGGGATTGTCAAACACCCAAATACCCTTGTCATTGGGGACATAACCCTCATACCGCAGTACAGGCCTGCCATTATCACCCACAATTCCGATTAGTTTCAGCTTGTTTTTGTTCCATTTGCAAGCGTCATTATCATATACTCCGGGATCGATATATACCGTATCGCCATGATCCACCAGTGATGACACCTGGCTTGGTCGGGTGTAGTCCCGGTTAGGACCGACATGCCACACCTTGGCCTGAAGCATTAAACAGAACACATTGAACAAAAACAAGAATAATAATTTCATTTTGATAGAGGTTTAAGTATTAAAAAGCAGGGAATTGCTTAGGGTGGACTTAAAATTTATTTATACACAATTTATGACAAACTGTCAACTCAAAATGTAAATATACTATTGTCTGTTGAATCGCTGCGTTACGAAACAACTTTTTACTCAATCTTTCTTTTTCCTTTTTGGTATTTTAATAAAGAAAACCCCTGCTATCTTACCAATCTGCAGCAATCAACAATTTTTATTTAGGGGCTTGATTTCTATTAACCGGGAGAATTATCGTGATCGTAAGCCTGTTTTATTATTATCCTTCGGAATTTATCACTATTGAAACTTCATTCCATATTGAAATATTCCTTTAAAAGCGTACTTAGATAAGTAGATTCAAAAATATGCTTCCTTTGAAATTGCATGATAAAATGCTGTGTCACAAAATATTAGAGAATCCTGTGTAATCGGAACAATAAGCCGATCTGAGGACGTCTTTCACATCTCCGTGATTCCTAAGAAAATATTTTTTCTCTCCCATGCTTCTGATTGATTACATGGCTGAAAACAGTGCGAATAGAATTCTCCTCAATAAGGGATTATCCAATGACCCTTGTATGAGTCGGGTATTTATGCTTTGAGAAACGACTTTTTAAATATTTAAAAAAAGCATCCTGTTGCAGGTGAATTTGTCAAATCCTTATTTCACTACAAGGATATAGGGAAGTACCGTACATTTTTTCTTGAAGGCTTGAATCTTGTCCCAATCATACTCCAAATACAGGCTTCCATCACAATTGACAATCTGTGGTATCAGGTCGCAAACACAACAATTGAATTCATAATAGAATCGTCCCTCATATTGATAAATGGAATAAAATATACAGTCTGCTTTATCTACTGAAACTATCTGAAGATTATTTTTCGAAATAAAACTCTGTACACAGGAATCCGTAAATAAATCGCCTTTAATTTCTTCCTTGTGACAGGATATCATCCCCAGGGAAATAATGAAAAGGAAAAGCAGCTTTTTCATATGAAGTCCATTTGGATATATAACGATGGGAAAAGCTCTTAGGTTAGCTGGTTGATAATATATTTGTTTCTATTTAATTTTCTTTAGGCCTGTTTGCCCGACATCCCTTATTGTATTATGTAATGAGTCATCAGCTTGAATTAACTAAAATGTTTCTAACAGAAACTTCATTCAATGGAATCAATCGGTAAAATTCCCGAATGATCATATTTATTTCATGAAAATCGTCCTAGGGCAAACGTCTTCCCTTTTCTTTGCGTTAATAATAGAAAATCAATTTGTTATGAAATATCTAATCGGTTCACTTTTTTTTGTGTTGTCCTTCTATTCCTGCATATCCACCAAGGATGATATCAACGACAACAAGCCTTCTGTCTCCATCAACGAAAATACGACAAAGGGCCTTCAATCCGGCGCTGTTGACATTTTCAGACAATTTGTCCGCTCGTCTTATGAAGATGATAATGTCATCATTTCTCCACTAAGTATCCAGTATGCTTTCGGTATGGCTGCAAATGGCGCATCCGGCTCAACGCTAGACGAAATAATGAGACTGATGGGCACTCCTTCCTCCGGCCTACAGGAAGTGAATACTGGCTTGAAAGACATCATGCAAAACCTGAAAGCTGATGACAAGGATTTTACCATATCGATTGCTAATGGCGTGTTTTATGATCCGAATATGTTCCGGTTTAACGCTACATATGAAAAATCCTTGCTCAATCTGTATAATGCCGAATTGCTTCAGTCCAACTTCGATGATAAAGAGGCCACGGTCAACGCTGTCAACAAATGGGCTTCCGACCACACCCGGGAAAGGATTCAGAAAGTGCTTGATGATGTCCAACAGGGTGAATTCATGTTTCTCCTCAATGCACTGTATATGAAGGCAAGCTGGGACAAGGGATTCCCGCCTGAATTAACGGTAAAACAAAATTTCACGACATCAAAAAATATTCAAAACCAGGTAGATATGATGTATCGCCATGAGCCTGCCATCCTGCATCGAAACAACGATGAGATAGCAGTGGTGGTTCCCATGGGCAATGGTCGGCTTGAGGCTTTGTTTATCCTCCCCAATCAGGACGGGATAACAACCTATATCGATAAGTTGAACCGGGATAAAATTGAGTACTTTTTTGGGAAAGGCCAAGTGACGGATATGTTTCTCAAGCTCCCTAAGACAGAATTACTGTTACATTATGATCTGAAGAAGATTTTGTTAGACATGGGCATCGTGCTTCCATTCTCTTCCACAGCCGATTTTACAAAGATGGGAACAGCCTCCGGCAGGATCAATCTTTCCAGGGCGATGCACGATGTTTTCATGAAAATGGATGAAAAAGGAATGGAAGGAGCAGCGGTCACCACCATTGGTGTAGAGAACACCTCCGTGCCCATTGCAGAGGAGGTGAGTTTTGACAGGCCGTTTGTGATGGTTGTCCGGGATAAGAATTCCGGAAATTATTTGTTTATGGGCAAGATTGAAAATCCGGCCAAGAAATGATTTGTTGAATCTGTTTATAATACAAAAACAAAAAGAGAGGCTTCTGCCTCTCTTTTTTTATCCAAACTATCCTCTGAAATTGCAGATCAGTATCTGGTTGCCAAAGCGAGTTTATTGAATTGTTCGAGGTCACCCTTTCTTACGAAAACCACATCGCCTCCCATCTTCATCGTATGTTCTATCATTTCATCCACGACATCATTAATGTCTTCCTTACTGTCCACCTCATCCAATGCGATTGGCTTCAACAGACCATCCTCCTTACGCACTGCCTGAATGTATCCCTGTTCCACAAAAATGGTTTTTCCGCGTCCGACCCTTACCGCTGCCCAGATTTCGTTGAGATCAGTCAATGCCCGACCGCTGTTGACGGCTGCCGACAATTCACTGATGCGCTCTCTATGCTTTAAGAGTGTCATTTCTTCCACCTGCGGAGCCACATAGTCCTTTACAATACTGTTCGGACTTGCATCAATATTCTTGAGCAATACATGTCCCAGTATGATGTTTGGATGATCCGCCGCCGCCAAATAAAGGTGATAATTGGATTCCTCAGCACATACAACCACCGGCAGTGGATTTTCGTTTCTTATCTTGTTGAGGGCCTTGTCCACACGATTGAAGAATTCGTGAGCCAGGTTAGAAGCCCTGGCAGCATTGGAGCTTTCTGCACTGCTTAATTTCATGAACTGGCTGTCATTGAACGGGAATCCTTCTCCTCTGACCTCTTTTACTACTACGTCGCCACTCGCTTCAATCAACCTGGCTTTACCCTTGCTAAGTACCAGTACATAGTAGTCGGATACTCGCTTCATTGCCCGCACAATCGACCTTGTAGCAAATGTTTTGTCGATAATCACCCTGTCTGTCACATGAATCGGCAATCTCAGATATTCAGCAATCTCATCATTGACAAACAGCATCAACCCGTGATCATTGTGATAGTGGTCAATATCTTCAGCCAGTCCCTGCAGTTTGGCCGTGTACCGCTTGGCAATATCTGTTCCATGCTCACGCTGCAATCGTTCATAGGTCTCGGAGATGAGATTTTTGAGGGCGATGATGTCTTTTTGATTTTCAGGAGTGGTTCGATGAGTATTCAAAATCAAGGTCACACATACCGGAGCGGTAATTTCGCTCAATCTTTCCAAAGTTTCTTTCATGCTTTTCAATTTTTGACTATTTACAATTCATTTTTTCCTTCTTTTGCCAATTACACATACCAATATCATTAGGTAGAAGGGACCTACCTCTCTTTCCGGACTCACCCAATCTGGTTATTGCCCTATGTAATTATGCTTTGCTGGAATTTATTACTACCCTTATTTGCTCATCAGGACAATTCCTTCACAGACCTGATGATTGAAATATTTGCTTTCGGTTTCATATCAAATATACGCTATAATTTCAACGAAATTAACAGGTCAAAAGTTCCGTATTTAATACAAAACATCCTATATATCAGTTGTTTATGCAATTTCGAAAAATATTTTATTGCAAAAAAACAGACCGTTTTAAAACTTAATTATGACAATTAAATTTTAGCAATTTTCAATTCGGAAATACGCGTGTTTGTCAGACTTTAATCTTATTTGGTTTTTACCATTTTCCTTACCCGAAATGGCACAGATAGATTTTTTGAGCTAATGACGACCCTTGATTAATACGATCCTGTCTGATGGATTCCGCCCTGATTTCAAGGGTGTTTCTTCCAAACGTAATTTTATTTCATTATTTCCTGCGCTACATTTACCTTAGCTTCCGGTAAACAGAGGACGTGATGCGGCAATATCCCTCCAAGATCATACTTTTCGGTGAACATACCCTGTTATGGGGCAGTGAGGGCTTGGCCATTCCGGGCAATCAGTATTTCGGGCACTGGGCACAAGGCAATCCAAGACATCAGGGTACCGACTTGTACAGCTTTGCAGATTATTTATCCGGACAAAAGTTTCATAACCGGGTTGATCATGCCGGATTGCTCGAAGATGCCACTAATGGGTGGTTTTTTGACTCCAATATTCCGGTGGGCTATGGTGTCGGCTCTTCCGGGGCATATAGTGCCGCCATTTACGACAGGTATGCCTGTGTGACCGACAAGGACGCTTCACACATTCGGCAAGACCTTGCTGCCATCGAATCCTTTTTTCATGGTTCCAGTTCGGGTATTGACCCCCTGATTTCATATTATGACCGATCTTTCCATCTGAAAGACGGCTACCCGGAAGAGGTTGTTATTGCGGATCGGATTAGGGACTCCTTCACCCTGACGGATACAGGCATCAAAAGGGATGGCTCCGACTATATTAGATTGTTTGCCCAAAAAATGGAAGATCCTAATTTTGCCCAAAAGATCAAAGAATTGTACATTCCCTTGGTGACCAATGCCATCGATGCCTGCCTGAAGGACGATATAGGGAGACTTCATGAACATTTCTTTGAGATAAGTTATTTTCAGTTGGTGTGGATGACAGAATTCATTCCCTTCCATTTGATTAAAAAATGGGAACAGCAATTGTCCGACTATACCGGATATTACAAAATATGCGGTGCCGGAGGTGGTGGATTCCTGCTTAAAATAAGAAAATAGTACAAGAACTCATTCTGTGAATGCCGGACGCTTGCAAGATGGGTATCAATTTCATTCAAAGCAAGAATAAATTAAACTTAACGATATGGTCTTTACTGAAAAAATGATTGAAAGGGTTTTTGACCGGGAAGTGGATTCTGAATTGGAACCGATGGTGGTCCTCAACGCCATTGCCGGGGATCAGCCGGCCATCATCGCCTATCTCAATCAGGAAAATCTACAGCTACTGACCGAAGAAGAATTTGATTACTGTACCTTCCTCACCACCATCATTTACAAGGTGTTCAGGGAGAACGGAGTGGAGGTGGCCGAAGTAACTCCTGCACAAATTGATGCCGCCGAAGAGGCCAACTGGGATATCTTATCCCGTGCCACCGGCAAGAAATTCAGCCAGCGTATCGACGGATTTTTTGAAAATTATGTGCAGGAAGACCTGCTCGCCTTTGTCGAAGATGCTTTAGAGCCGGACGAGCTGCCGATCGTGACCCCCGAAGGTCGTGAACCATTATTTATTACGCTCAAAACCATCATCGACGTCCTCAATGCCAATATAAAAGTATAGGTCAAAACATGGCCTCTATCAGATTGTCAACCGTGATGTTGGAAAAATATAGGCCGATGTCAAAGCGGCTGAGCACCCCGCGAATGGCCTTTTCCTCATGATGGACTCCGACAAGGGCCTGCTCGATCTCATCGATACCGCGCTCAGAGAAAAAGTCCCCAAAGATCTTTACATCTTCTATGACACCTTTTTTTGCTTCGATATTCATCTCCAGCAAGCCACCTAATGTTCTGATCGCTTTTTTAAAACTGTAATCCGGAGACTTGCCAAAATTCCACTCATGTGTCGCATATTTTTCGTCTCTGAGCTTGCGGATGATCGCCAGGTCCTCCTCGGTAAACTGATACAATCGGCTATCCGGATATATAGAAAGTACATAGTCCATCACTTTTTCGGTAAATTCCTTGACCGTCATCGGCTCCCTGAGGTGCTCAGAGATATTGGTCACCCGTTTGGGCACTGATTTCTGGGCCTTGTCCTGATATTTCACCGGGTTGATTCTCAGGGCTTCTGCAACGTTACGCATTTCTGAAGCGAACAGGATGGTGCCATGGTGAAGGATTTTGTTCTTGTATATATGTGCAGCATTACCGGAAAACTTCCTGCCATCGATCATCAGGTCATTCTTTCCCTCAAAACGAGCATCCACGCCCAATGAACGGATGACATCCACGATAGGTTTGGTGAATTTCTCAAAATCGGTAAGATTAGAATCCGCTCCGCTTTTGGTAAAAGAAAAATTCAGGTTGCCCAGGTCGTGATACACTGCTCCGCCACCAGACATCCTTCTTACCACAGAGATATTGTTTTCCCTGACATAGTCATAATTGATCTCCGACAGCGTGTTTTGGTATTTTCCCACTATGATTGCATTGTCATTACGCCACAGCATGAAGCAATCCTCCTCCATATATTTTAGGATGTATTCATCGGTGGCGATGTTGAAGTACGGGTCGGTTGATTCATGATATATACACAGCATGTCGAATTAATTTTTTGCAACGCAAAATTAAGTAAAAAAAGAGCGATAAATATGCTAATTGATTCCGTGAAACACATATTTGCCTTGATTCGGTGTGTCCCTGCCGGAGGCCAGGCACCACATCTTCTGATCTGTACCCTGTGCGTATTATCGGGGACAATATCAATACTTTTGAAGACAGGCACAGCATATTCGGCATTAACGAGCATACCGACTACGGATGAATTGCCAAAACACCTTAGGGTAGTGTCTGTGATGAGAAAAGCTGCATGTCATCGGTTCTACTACGGCAACTGTATATTATAGAAAGCGGGATACCTGGAATGGACTATACTTTACATCATTAAAGAAAAAAATTTGAACAACGGGCAGCTTCCTCACAAAATATTTGATCAGACAACCTGCTCGGCGTTGACTTTTTCTATGATTTCTTCATAATACCGGATATATTGAGGTAATATGCGGTCGATATCAAATTGTCGGGCTTGAAAAAGGGCGTTCTGCCTGAATTGGTGGAGCAGTTCATCATTTTGAAGCAACTTCAACGCATTATGGGCCATGGCATTCACATCTCCAATATCGCTGAGAAAGCCGGTCACTCCATCAATATTCACTTCGGGGATACCCCCGGCATTTGAACTGATGACCGGTACTTCGCAGGCCATAGCTTCCAGGGCAGCGAGGCCGAAACTTTCCTTTTCGGATGGCATCAGGAAAAGATCACTGATTGCTAAAATTTCCTCCACGGCATCCTGCTTACCCAGAAAGCGGATATTTTCATATTGCGGGCAATTTCGTGTACGTTCTTCCAGTTCACTACGCATTGGGCCATCCCCGATAAGCAACAGCTTAGCGGGCAATACCTTCGTAATGCGGGCAAAAATATCCACTACATCGCCAACGCGTTTTACCGGTCTAAAATTGGAAGTATGGGTGATAATCTTCTCTCCGTTTGGTGCAATTGCTTTTCTGAAATGATCCTTGTTGCTTTTGCGAAAGCGATTGAAGTTGATAAAATTATGGATAACGCGAATCTCATGCTTAATGTCGAAGTTCTCAATGGTTTGCTGCTTAAGGTCGTTGGATACCGCGGTGACGCCGTCACTTGCATCAATGCTGAATTCTATGATAGGGGTAAAAGTCTTATTGATACCGACCAGGGTGATATCAGTACCATGCAGCGTGGTGATGATGGGAATGCGAATACCATGGCGTGCCAGTATCTGCTTCGAAAGATATGCAACTGTAGCATGGGGTATAGCATAATGAACATGAAGAATATCCAGCTTTTCATAACGCACCACATCGACCATCTTGGAAGCAAGGGCAGACTCATAGGGTGCATACTCAAACAACGGATAATCCACCTGTTCTACCTCATGAAAATAGACATTCTGATGAAAAGAACTGAGCCTGACAGGTTTTTGATAGGTAATGAAATGAACCTCATAGCCATGATCGGCCAGTCCAATGCCCAATTCAGTCGCCAAAACGCCACTCCCGCCATAAGTGGGATAACATACGATACCTATCTTCATATTCTGTATTTGAAAAGTTGAAGTGGAAGCACACCGCTTTTTACAGATGAGTCCTACTTTACGGCTATAAACAATTTAATTTAATGGATTGTTTTAATGCAAAAAGAGGAGATAAATTTTGGGACTATATACAATCAAGGATATTGCACAACTCACATCCATCAAGCCACACACTATCAGGATGTGGGAGAAGAGGTATGGTATCCTGCAGCCCAAAAGGTCGGAAAATAACAACAGATATTATTGCCAATCCGAAGTATCATTGCTTTCTAAAATTGCTTACCTGACTCAAAACGGACATAAGATAGGTAAGTTGGCAAAACTGTCCCGGGAAGAATTGGCTAGGATGGCTGAGGACACAATCTACAACAAGCCTGATGAGGAAAAGGAAGACCTGCTCATCAAGGCAATACTCCGGTTTGATTCAGATACCATTGGCGACACGATATATCGTTCGATGGAAGCAGCAGGAGCTTACGAAACCTTCATCAACATGCTGTTGCCAATTGCCGGAAGGCTCAACCTTCTGATGATGGCAGGCAGGATAAGGCAGTCACATATCGGCCATTTCTTCAATGTGGTAAAAAAGATTTTCATCAGCGAAGCCGCAAAATATCCGCCCAACAAGAGTTGTAATACAATTCACCTGGTTCTTTACCCGTTCAGGAGCAGTACACAATACATCAGTATGGCAGCCATCGAGTGTGGTCTGCGCCAGCATGGAATCAGGTGCACGGAGCTGGGTCAGAATTGTCCGGTAGAGGATCTGTCGGAAGTTTTCATTTCCCTCAAGCCGGATGCCTTTGTTACAGTGTTGTACGAAGATGTCGCAACCAATGAATTTTACAACATCATCAACAGGATGAATGGATTCATTGGCAATACACCCCTGTACATAGTTTCCGATGAGGATATGAAGGAATTCCCGCGACTCCCGCTAAATGTGAGAGTCTTCCCCGATGTAAGCACGCTGGTGGAATACGCCAGATCACTAAAGAGGGATTGACCGGGGTAAAATATTTTGACATTTAGTTTTCTCCCAAATTGGCAAATTAATATAACTTTACTTTGTCAAATCGACCTTTTATTGAATTTTCTAAATAGAATGAATGATGAAATTTAGTGGCGCTGTAATTTGGGGATTGATTTTCGCTGTACTTGTAGTAGTAGGATGCAAAAAAACAGACAATCAGGAGGTTGCAACCGGACTAAAAGATACAATTATAGTCGAGCCAACCATTCCCCCCATCGATAGCAACACCGACCGAGAAGTGGATATGGCGACCGTATCCGGAAATTTTATCATTGAAGCTCCCAGCACCATCAACTGGACTGCCAGCGACCCGGTCTCTACACATGTAGGTACCGTCGATGTGACAAGCGGAAACCTGGAAATAAAAGATGGCAAGATTCAATCCGGCTCCTTTGAAATAGATCTTCATACTATTAATTCTACTGATTTGAAACCGGAAGACGGCAAGGAAAAACTTGAAACACAGTTGAAGTCCGCCGATTTTTTCAATGTGGAAAAATTCCCTTCAGCTAAGTTCGTGATAAAAAAATCAGTCGTCATCAAGGGTAATGATAAGACAAGACATCATATCACCGGTGACCTTACAATACGTGATGTTACCAAGTCGATTGGTTTTGATGCCTATATCATCGTGTCAAACCAAGGTGGTTTGTTGACCGCCACTACCCCTTCATTCGAAATTAACCGGGTGGATTACGGCATGAAATACAAAAGCGGTGTCATCAATACTGCAAAAGACAAGATTATTTCAGACAAGATAGGCATGCTGATCAACCTCCGGGCAAAGAAACAGTAAATAGCAACCGGCTCTGGTTTCCCTTATAGGCGAAGTAAATTCTTGATATATGAGATTGTTGAATCAACTTCAACTTGACTAAAGCAGCGATAATTAGGGATAATTCTATTTTTTGAGCAAAGCTGTTTTGCAATATTGATGCCTCCTCTACAATCTGGCTCGACATAACGGGCAAATACCCTTCCACAATATTTATTTTTTTTCTATTCGCGAAGAAGGCAAACACGAGAATAATTGGACTGTCGGGCGATCATCCCCTTGTTGCACAATGACTTATCTGATGGATACACACCCGGCTGTTATCCACCCGGCGAAAGCATGTGAAGTTGTCCATGAGACATCTTCATAACTCCTGACCCTCGTTGTGCTTAGACAATTAATACAACTGCCATTTTGTCCTTTTGGGACGCTCCCGGTTGATAAGCACAATCATTTAGAAGAAAATCGCGTCGTATTCGCTGGTTTCTTCGGTCAACACACATTTATCTCGGCGCTCGACCGACAATATTCCTGAAAGATCCGGCCCTTACAAAAGATCCGGCTCCTTGAAATCAGGCACCAGGCAATACCTTGAGGGGGCGGGCTGCCTTTTTGTCGCACAATCCTTAATGGAATGGCTTTTGCAATACTTAAAAAGCCCAAATAGTTTTGAATAATCGGCTGATTCAGCCTTAAAAATAATTACATGTTCGATTTATTGCATTATGCCTCCGGAATTATTGAAGAAGCGGACAATCCTTTCATACAAATAGATTTGAAGGATCTGGACAAAAAGATCGACTATCCGGAACTGCTGCCTGTACTGCCAATTAAAAATACGGTTCTGTTTCCGGGAGTGGTAATTCCCATCACGGTCAACAGGTTTAAATCTATCCGCGCTGTAGAGGATGCTTACACCTCTGATAAGATGATTATGGTATTGACGCAGATCAAGCAGGATGTCGAAAATCCCGGCCCGGATGATATGTATACGGTGGGTGTGATAGCAGAAATACACAAATTGATCCGTATGCCTGACGGTTCAATCACAATCGTCATTCAGGGAAGGTCCCGATTTGCGGTGGACTCTTTCGAGCAGTCTGAGCCCTACCTGAAAGGTCGGTTTACGATATTGGAATACATCCAGCCGTCAGATACGCGTGAGTTTGAAGCGCAGATATCATCGATCAAGGATATGGCGAGGAACATCATCGAAATCTCACCCAATATCCCGAATGAAGCCAATAACATGCTTCGCAACATCGAGAGCAATACCTTCCTGCTCAATTTCATTGCCTCTAATCTGTCAGTCGACACTTCCGGAAAACAAAAGTTGCTTGAAACTGCCTATTTGCCGGACTTTGCCAACATGCTATTGTCTAACATGCATGACGAGTTCAATCTACTTCAACTCAAAGGCCAGATTGAATCAAAAGTGCGTACCGACCTTGAAAAGCAACAACGTGACTATTTCCTGTCTCAGCAGTTGAAGACCATTCAGGAAGAACTGGGGCAGAATACTTTTGAGGAAGAGCACAGAAACATCGAAGAAAAAGCGGCAAAAAAGAAATGGTCTGCAGAAGTCAAAGCCATCTTTGATAAGGAATTCAATAAGCTCAAGCGGATGAATCCACAAATGGCGGAATACGGCGTCCAGATCAACTATATAGAAACCCTGCTGGATTTGCCTTGGGGTGAATATTCTAAGGACAACTTCGATCTAAAAAAGGTTAAGAAGGTGTTGGATGACGATCATTACGGTTTGGAAAAAGTCAAGGAGCGTATCCTCGAACATCTTTCTGTCCTGAAGTTAAAGGGCGACATGAAAGCACCCATTCTTTGTCTGGTAGGCCCTCCGGGAGTCGGAAAGACATCACTCGGAAAATCCATCGCCCATGCATTGAAGCGCAAATTTGTCAGGATGTCTCTTGGTGGTCTTCATGACGAATCCGAAATCAGAGGTCACAGAAAGACCTACATCGGAGCTATGCCGGGAAGGATCATTCAGGGAATACGCAAGGCGGGCTCGTCCAATCCGGTATTTATCCTGGACGAAATAGACAAGGTGGGAAAAGATTTCAGGGGAGACCCCTCTTCTGCCTTGCTTGAAGTGCTCGATCCGGAACAAAACAATTCCTTTGCCGATAACTTCCTCGAAGTAGAATACGATTTGTCCAAAGTATTATTCATCGCGACAGCAAACAGCTTGTCAACCATTCAGCCTGCCTTGCTGGACAGGATGGAAATTATCGACCTGAGCGGTTATAGCCTGGAAGAGAAGACTCGGATTGCCTCACGACATTTGATTCCTGAACTGATGGCCAATCATGGCCTAAAGCCCAGGTCAATTGAATTTGCCGAAGATGCTGTCGTGACCATCATCAGTGAATATACCCGTGAGTCCGGGGTTCGGGCTCTTGCCCAGAAGCTCAGTAGCGTGATGCGTCATTATGCCCTGAAGATCGCCATGGGCGATAAATTCCTAAAGAAAATCAGGGTACAGGACATTCATACAATCCTGGGTGCCCAACGCTACAGCAATGATATATACACCGAAAAACAACCGGCAGGAGTTGCGATCGGGCTTGCCTGGACCTCTGTGGGGGGAGATATTCTCTTCATTGAATCCAGTCTGAGCAAGGGCAAGGGCAAACTCATCCTGACCGGAAACCTCGGTGATGTCATGAAGGAATCGGCAAGCACCGCACTCAGCTTTGTCCGTGCACACGCCGACCAAATCGGTATAAATCCTGAGGATTTTGAACAATATGACCTACATATCCATGTTCCGGAAGGTGCGATCCCAAAAGACGGCCCCTCCGCAGGAGTGACTATGTTATCAGCTATCTGCAGTGCCTTTGCCAAGAAACCCATCAGACCCTATCTGGCTATGACCGGAGAGATTACTTTGCGCGGCAAGGTATTGCCTGTGGGGGGAATCAAGGAAAAAGTGCTTGCTGCCAAAAGGGCAGGCCTGAAGGAAATCCTCATGTGTCGGGAGAATGAAAAGAACGTGGCAGAAATTCCGGCAGAATATATCGAGGGCATTACATTTAAATACGTTGATCGAATGTCTGAAGTACTGGAATATGCACTGAGTATTTCTATGTAATAATGTGTTTTTATTCCATTATTCTTATCCGGCCACTTTTCATTTCCACTGGGCACAATGAGATCTGATAGCATTGCCCGGATATAAAACCAATCCTTGTTCGCGACGAAACCGGTATAGCGATTGGACGTTTTTATAAAACTCAAATCGTTTCGAATATTCTTCCCGATCAAGGAGGGTGGTTAAAAAGCAAAGGAGGAACATTAAGTGCTCCTCCTCCTTTAATCTATACTCAACTTCTGCCTTTATTTTAGAAAACTCTTCATTTCCTCATTTATCACATCCGGTTTTTCAAACTGCACGAAGTGACCGGCATGCGGCACCATAACCAGACGGCTGTTCTTTAGCTGGCTATTGCCCATTTTTGCATATTTTTCCGTCTTCCCCCCATTGAGAAATCGGTTTGGGATAAGATTGTCATTCTCTCCAAAAAATACCAGAACCGGCTGTCGTATGTTCTTTAGGTTGTCAAAGACCGGAAAGTCCACCATCGCCTTGACGCCCTGTGTGACGTGATAACAGTATTCATTAAAGTCGGAAGCCTTTCGGATGGCTATCCTGTCATCGACCATAAACTGCGCATCATCCGGCATATTGTAAAAATTGTAGGCATAATTGGTTCTGATTTGTTCAATCGTTGTAAGCCTGACACCATCAACGGTCATGACATCTCGGAACCATTGCCGCTGACCCTTGTTGAAAGTCTCAAAACCGGCAGGGGCTACGAGCACCAGCTTTTCTACCAAATCCGGATACTTCAGTGCCGCAGAGATAGCAATCTGCCCTCCCATCGAATGTCCGGTCAGTACTACCTTGTCGATACCCATCTTTTGACAAAACTCGTGGATCACATCGGCAAAAAACTCCAACGATACATTATAATTACCCTTTGAGGATTTTCCATATCCGGGCAAATCAACTGCGATGCATCGGTAATGATCCTTGAGCGATACTATATTCTTCTTCCAGGCAGGTATATAGGAGGCAAGGCCATGGATGAAAAGTATTGTTTGGGGGCCTGAACCGCTTTCAGAATACGCCATTTCGATATCATTGCTCAGGTGGGCATATTTGACCGGCATACCATAGTCCACGTCTTTCATCGATGACACAGCAAGGGATTTATTCAGTGATGCACAGGATGACAAGGTCAGAAAAAGGCCCAGAATCAGGCTGATGCCAAGCGCACCCCTGTGATTAATAAATGTGGTGGCGTTTCTGAAAGTGGCTGCTTTTCCACCACCAGCATTGCTTCTGATACTATAAAATTTATCCATCATTGCCATCCATTTAAAACATTAACCATTTAAGACAGACAAAACCGAGCCATGGATTGACCGGCCTGGTTTGGCTACCTCCATTGACAGAAGGGGAATCGTAAAAGCTACCCAACCCCATGTAAGCCGCATGTGCCTCTACGGTCAGAAAGGCGCCAAGATCATATCCCAACTTGCCATTCACTTCCCATCCCATAAATTTGCCTCCATTGACAGGTTCGATAGCTGAAATAGCTGAAGCAAAGCCTATCTTGGAATGGAATTTGTTGGGTATGATATCCTTAGCCACATTGAATGTACCTCCGACAAGGCCATACCCGCCATTGGAGATATCAGTCACTGCTGCCACAAAACGATTGACTACATTGCCATGTGGGAAGAGTATGTACGCACCACTGCCCACAAATATAGCTGCCGGACTTCCCCAGGTATTGGCAGTCACCACACCTGAATATTTTCCATCGGATATACCATTGGCATCACCCGTAGTTACAAGTGCCTCTGCCGTAATAGCATCGCCCGTCGTCTGACCATAACGATAGCCTGCCCGGAGATTGGCTGATAGGCCTCCGATGGAGACAGTCTTGTCAAATTTCTTTGTCGATTCAGCGTATTCGCTGATCTTGCCCATATTATAATTGAAAAATCCTGTTAGCAGGAATCGATCCAGCATCATTTCATCATTCCGGGAGAAATATCCTCCCAACCACGTAGCATCCATATGATAACGCGTTGACGCCAAAGGAAACCTATAAGTCCCATTATACAGAGTCAGCGGACTTGACGGTCCCTGGCCAAGGATGGATACACCTCCTCTTCCTTCCGACCGGTCACGGACATGGTAAATCGATGCTCCGACATTCCATTTTGGTGAAATCGTGTGCTGGTGATTGAGCTCAAACATCGTCACATCATCATTGACTTCTACATTGTTTTCATAAAACTTGTAGAAGCCACCTTTCGTCTTGGTATAGTCTGTCTGACGACGCACGGAAACTCCCACTGCATCCGTACCGAAAAAGGCAAACCGATAGCCTGTCTGCATGAATTTGTCAACCGTAGTTCGATACAGGTCATGGGGGGTGTCAAACATACGCTGCAATCCGATATTGACTGTCCAGTTCTTAACCGGTGCCAATTCTACCTCCAGATTCTGCGTCTGTATATTGACCTGGTCAGCAGAAACTGCAGATCCTTGATTTCCCCCTGTACCATAAGCCACATCACCCCAGGTCCAGTCGATCTCAAAAGAGGCACGCAACGTCGCCTTTCCATCAAAGATCCGGGGTGTATATACAAAGAACGGTATGGCCCTTTGCTCCACATAGAATGCTGTCAGACTGTCGGAGGTGCTTGTCGTATTACTTCCGAATAGACGCCCGACGATCTGCCCTTTCAGAAAGTCATTCTGTGGGTACATATTCATCGATACGCCCTGGGTATAGAAATAGACAAAGGCCTGCAATTCCTTATTGGCTTTTTGCGGTACTTCCTTGTCGAATCCTTTAAAACCCGCTCCTGTCATATCTTGAGCATCAAGATTCAGCGGAAACCATAACAAAATAGTCAATCCGGCAAATATCTGAAAAAACCGGACAATTCCTGTCCACGTGGTGAAATCGCCCGGCTTGATTCTTACTCCAATCATAAGAGCTTATCTGCGTACATAGTTCTGAACTACATTGGTGCCGAATAAACCACCACCAGTACTGCCGAATCCACCCGCTGCTGTCGGAGGAGCAATCCCCAGGGAAGGCTCGGTCTGAACTACTTCATACTTCATCGTCTTATTGTCTCCTGATACCTCTAAAATACCTTCAGCAGTAAGTGCCGTAGGAGAGGTCTGATTCAATTTGATGTTGTAAATACTACCGACACCTGACTTAGTCTGTACATAGGTTCCTGTCAGGACAACCTTTGCACCATCCTTGTATTGATTAACTGTATAGGTAAGATCGGTCTTGAATTCACATGAGATGGAATCTGCAAATGAAGCAAGGATTGGAGCTACCGGATAAGAGAACCATTTGCCCTGAGTTCCTTCGAGGCAGGCACCGCACACGCCACCGCAGTCAATACCTGTCTCGTCCTGATTCTTAATGCCATCGCTGCATGTACCCTTGTTTTCTTCCTTTCCACAACTTGCTATCATTAAAGCCAGGCAAAGGAAAAAGATGTTTAGAAATCTAAAATTTTTCATGACGTAGATTAATTTTTTAAATGTTTGTTTAATAAAATATAGTTTTTAATTTTTTCCTGTCCAGTTTGCCACTCTCTGTCTTCGGTAATTCTTCCATAAACCTGAAATATTTCGGCACTTTGAATTTTGCCAGTCGGCCGCGACAATATTCAATCAGCTTCTCCTCCGTGAGACTTCCATTATTACGCACAATAAGTGCCATGCCGACTTCACCCCATTTTTCATCCTTTACACCCACAACGACGCACTCCTTAACCTCCGGTAATTGTATCAATACCCTTTCTATTTCGGCCGGATAGACATTCTCCGCACCTGAAATAAACATATTTTTCAGGCGATCGACGATGTAATAATACTCCTCATCATCGCGAATGACGATGTCGCCGGTCCTGAACCATCTGCCATCCTCAGCAAATGCCTTTTGGGTCTCCTCTATGTTGTTCCAATAACCGGGTGTAACCATCGGGCCACTTAGCCACAATTCTCCCGGGGTATTTGGTTCTGAATCCAGTCCTTCTTCATTAATGACGCGTGTCATAACGTAAAAGTTAGGCCGTCCGATACTTCCTTTCTTGCGAATAGCGTCACTCTGGTGTAGGGAGGTGAGATTGGGTCCCACTTCTGTCATTCCGTACCCTTGACGGATTGCAATGCCCTTCCGGTCGTATCTTTCGATAAGCGGAATCGGCATGGACTCTCCACCGACAATGATATAGTCCAGACTACTGAGATCGGCGGAGTCAAAATATTTGTCGTCCGCCATGAAGGACAACATGGTTGGCACGCCCATGAAAACCGTGCATCGATGCTTTTCCAGTGCTTGAATCGTTGTGGAAGCTTCGAACTTCTTCGCCATATATACCGTTCCTCCATGATGCAGAATAGGCATCAGTAAAACATTCCATCCTCCTGTATGAAAGGGTGGCATGACATTGATCGTTACAGTCTCCGTATTGATAATAAGGCTAATGGAAGTGTTGATGCTGTTCCAGAAAGCCATCTTATGGGTGTATTTGACCCCCTTGGGCTTGCCGGTAGTGCCGGAAGTGTATATCAGAAACAACACATCATCCTCTCTGATTTCTGGCAACTGAACCGGAGTATATTCCGCTGTGAGAAAATCAGGTTCAATCGTTTTCACCCTTTCCGTAAATTCATCCTGAATCAGGTGCCGGAAGAGATCTGCAACGAAAATAATTGCCGGATCGGCATCCCTGAATATACCGCTGACTTCTTCTGCAGCCAACCGATAATTGATTGGGACCAGAATATATCCATATTTCTGGCATGCAAACCCGAGAGTAACCAGGTTGTTGGTCATTTCATCGAGTACAGCGATCCGATCGCCCTTCCTCAATCCGAAACGATGATACAACAGTAATCCCAGTTTTTCCGCATTTCGGTTCAATTCTCCATATGTCAACACTTCTCCGGTGTCCAACTGTCCAACAGCGACCTTATCCGGGCTGTATATCGCCCATTTACTCATCCAATCATGTTGCCACACCTTTTCCATCGTCACATTTTATACAACGAAACACCAAAGGCTAATCCGCCTCCTGAACCTATAAATGCTACAATCTGCCCCTTTTTTACCTTGCCGGCATCCATCCACTGGCCAAAGGCCATTGGCAGGCAGGCAGAGCCTGTATATCCGTAATGATGCATGATGGTCGCTGCTTTTTCTCTAGGCACTTGCAAGCGGTCCATTGTTTCAAAGATAGTGTTTATATTGATTTGGGTAAAGAAATAATGGTCCACCTCTGTTGGTTTCAGTCCGTGTTTTGCCAGCAATTCACTCAACATATGCGTCCAGGTATCAGGATTGATCTCCGGTGGAATCTTCTTGACGAACTTCAGTTTTTGGTCATTATGCTCCAATGCTTCCCGAGTGATGGGATGCTTTGTGGCACCATAGTAAATACCCATCCATTCATTGAATTGGCCCTGAGTTGTCAACTTGCTCCCAATCATTCCTTCACCCTCATCACATCGTCTCAACACTACCGCCCCGGCGCCATCGGCAAAGAGCGTAACCGTCTTTTTATCATGCAGGTCGAGGTACTTGCTCATGGCATAGACACCCGCCACTACTACATTATTATATTGATTATCCGCCTGTATGTATTTGCTGCCTACGTCCAGCGCAGTAACAAATCCTGCACATGCTGTATTAAGGTCGAAGGTGCCGGCATTGGTCAGGTGCAACCTGTCTTGAATGACGGATGCCGTAGATGGCGAAATGAATTCCGGTGTATCTGTTGCAATGATAAGTAAATCCACCTGATCGGGCCGGATGCCCGCATGGTCTATAGCCTGTCGGATAGCTTGCTCGGCGAGGTCAGCCACACTTTCCTCATCCGGACACCATCGTCTTTCATATATTTGCACTTTCTCGCGCAACCATGTGTCCACATCCTCTCCCAATATCTCATTGAAATATTGATTATCGACGATTCGGGATGGCGCGTACCAGCCGGAGGCGATTATTTTTGCGTTATTCATTCGATTATTCTCTTTTTTCGGTCAATTAACAACAGGGTCGTCCCTGTTAAAAATGCGGCTACAATAGCCAGGGCGGAAGCCACTGCCGGGTTGCGTACCGCTCCCGATGTATATGGTGTCAACCCAAGGTAATACACACTAAAATGCACAACAATCGCCACAATAGATGCGGCAATCACGGAAGACTTTGGAGCATCCTTGACAAATACTCCGAACAAAACAGGAATAAAAGCGGCTGAAAAGAAGGAATAGACTCCGTTCTGAGCCAGAATGCCCACACTGAGGGTGGGATTGACCATCTGATTGTAACTTACCAATATGGTCACCAATGCCAGAAAAGCAATAACAAATCTGTTGACCACCTTGAGATTGACCTTTGAGGCTTTCTTTCCCAATGCAGGCCGGACCAGATCTTGTGTGATGGTGATTGATAGCGATTGTACCAGCGATTCAAGTGTAGACATTCCGGCCGCCAATAAACCAAACACCACAAGTACACCCACACCTGCAGAAAACCGCCGCACAACATATAAAGACATGATACTGTCCAGATTGATTGTGCTACCGTCAAGTTTGAGATCCGGAAACATCATTCTGCCATAGAAGCCGGCTAGTACAACGGAAAAGAAGACGATCAGCACGACGACAGAATAAAAAAGATACTTGTTGATGTCCTTTTCAGACCGCAGCAACAAAGACTTGGTGATGATATGCGGCTGACATACTATAGCAATTCCTACGACGAAATTGCAGAAAATCACTTCAAACCAATCACGGAACAATGGGCTGGTTGGATTAAAGGCCTTGGTCAGCATAGGATCAATCGTATTCAGCCTGTCGTAATAATCACCTACTCCGCCTTCAAAGTAGCCATATCCGGACCCGATCAGGATGACGGCCACGATGAGCATGAGCACTGCCTGAACAAAATTAGTATATACCAGAGCGTTGGCCCCGCCAAACATCATATATCCAAATACAAAAACAACGACACCGATCATTACAGAGACCTCATCCGCTCCAAGGGAATTGCTGATTATCTTGGCCAGACCCACACAGATAAGCACCAGGAAAGTAATCATCAACAGCGAAAATATGGCAAGAAGTCGCTCCAACACCTTGCTGTTGAATCTATTACCCGCCCATTGAGGCAGAGTCAAGGCACTGGTGAAGTTGCCATGATGTTGAAACCTCTTACTCAGATAGATCAGAGACAAATAAAGTCCCAGTGGTAACACCAGGGCCATGGCCAGAAAGGCCGACCATCCGTAATACGCAATGAACCCCGGATTGATGATAAATGTCGCCGCACTCGAAACACTGGCTGCAAGGGAAAAGGCAACGACAATAGCCGGAAAACCGGATCCAATGGCATAATCCTTCAATGTACGGGTTTTCCTTGCACCACGATACACCAAAAACAGTAGGATGGCAGCATATACTGCCAAAAGTAAGATAGTCGCCTGCTTCAGATCCATTCTATAGATGTATTCATATAAACCATTGCTGTCTAACGCCTACAAAGTTGAAGGATTCATTCGGATAATCATATTGTTATTTGTTTATATTTTGGTGCGACTTTTTATAATTATTTAACTTATATTTTTGATATATAGGATTATATGATTATATTTTATGGTGCGACCTTTTGGCGTTTTAGTTTAAATAATATTCCTATTCCAATGGATACGGCCTTATTTTTGCCGGGTTAATCAATTTTATTTAAAAACATAATTTTACCTAATGAAGAGACTGGAAAATAAAATTGCTGTCATAACAGGCGGCGGAAGTGGTATCGGCAGGGCCACGGCACTGCGTTTTGCGGATGAAGGCGCTCATGTGATCATCTGGGATGTCGCGGATAAAAAAGGAGAAGAAGCCATCACTGCATTGAAGGACAAGGGAAGCAATGCTGCCTATTATCACGTGGACACAACCGACAAAGAACAAATAGCAAAGGCGACGGAAGATGTCATCAGCCGTTATGGCAGAATAGACATTCTAATCAACAATGCAGGCATTACCAAGGATTCAACGCTGTTGAAAATGACCGACGAGCAATGGGAGCGCGTGATTGACGTCAATCTCAACGGCGTATATCACTGCACACGAGCCATCGCCCCCATCATGGCACAAAACAATTACGGTCGCATCATCAATGCATCGTCGGTGGTCGGACTCTTTGGCAACTTCGGCCAGACCAATTATGCTGCTACCAAGGCCGGTCTCATCGGCATGACCCAGACTCTGTCCAAGGAACTGGGCCGAAAGGGCATTACGGTCAATGCCGTTGCACCCGGATTTATTGCTACCGAAATGATTCAGTTGATGCCGGAAGATGTCCTGGCGGGTATGGAAGCCAAGGTGCCCGTCAAACGCCTCGGGCAACCGGAGGAGGTGGCCGCCCTATACGCCTTCCTTGCATCCGATGAAGCGGCTTATATCAATGGGGCAGTGATTAGAATCGACGGGGGGATTGTGTTGTAATAAAAGCATGGTCTCCCGGCAAATTCTTCAACTTTTCTCCCGGCTCATCTGGCAGGAGGAACCAAAATCGTGTTGATACTTCTCCCCCGAATATTTGCTTCGGCAGCAGCCCCATCGATCCATACCAGGCAATCCATATCCTTATCGCCCTGATTCATCACAATGACAACCAGGGTGCCATCAGGATTCTCAAAGGCCGTGCTCAGCAAGGGGCTGCGTGTCGATGATGCAGTGATGCGGCGGGCTCCCGGTTCTATGAATTTAGAAAAATGGCCAATGTAATAATAGGCATTGGTATATATGAGTTGCCCTGTCCTTGTATCGCCATGGACCGGGGCAAAACAAAAATTCTTTACATGGTTGGGGCCGCCATTTTCATCAAGTAAAATATTCCAGTCTGTAAATCCCACCATGCCATTGTTGAAGTCGCGAATCATACTTCGTCCGTATTCTTCACCAAGTTCCCAATTGTTATAACCATCCTGGCGAAAACTTTCGGCACAGCCTTCTGTAAAGAACAGTTTCTTTTCCGGGAATGCCTCATATACTCTTTGTAGATTGTCATACATGGGTGTGCCGCCACTCCAGTCTTCATACCAGTGGAAGCCGATGCCCCAGATAAATCTTGCGGCCTCCGGATCAGACATATAAGTCTGCGCACGCTGGTATATCAGATCTCGGTTGTGATCCCAAACAATGATTTTCTTGTCTCCCAGTTTTTCCTGTTCCATTACCGGGCCCAGATGTTTTTTAAGAAAATCTCGTTCCTCTTCAGCCGTATAGATGCAGCTCTCCCAGCGTTGTGTAGCCATAGGTTCATTCTGTATGGAAATACCCCAAACCGGAATTCCTTGCTGCTCATAGTCTTTGATAAAGCGAACATAATACCTGGCCCAGCTATCTCTGTATTCCGGAAGCAACTTTCCGCCATGCAACATACTGTTGTTGTCCTTCATCCAGGCCGGAGGTGACCAGGGGCTGGCAAAAAAACGCATTCCGTTGCCAATTATCCGCTGTGCTTCCTTGATCATAGGAATCTTGAATTTCAGATCGTGTCCTATATCGAATGACTCCAGTGTAACATCCTTGTCTTTCACATAGGTATAGCTGCCACTACTGAAGTCACAGCTGTTGATATTCGTCCTGATGATATTATATCCGATGCCTTTTTCTCTGTCAAAATATGCCGTAATCAACTCTTTTTGCCTTTCCGAAGGCAAGGCGGCAAAAGTCTCTGCAGATGCATCCGTGATGGCCCCACCCACCCCTATATATTCCTGAAATTTTTTGTTCGGATCGACAAAAACACAGATTTCTGTCTCCAGCGGCTGCCCTTTGGGCCTGAACTCACTTATCCCGGACCTGGTCAGCCTTAGCTTTGTGTTGAATGCTGTGGTATAAATAAAGGCACGACCTGATTTGCCGATTTCCGTTGCAGGACTTAAGACCGCAACATTGCCCTGTGCTGAGGTCACCAGCGGGAAAGTCACCGTTAATATGCACAACACGATTAGGTTCTTGGCCATCTTATTCATATCCTTATTTTTTTATTACTACCAAATATAGGTTCCGGCAGACTGCGCCTTCAGCAATGTCGTCACCCTCCGGTCCTTAAATTCTATATTGAATGACTGGTTAGTCTGTGTGGTGTTCAGAACAAGCAACACCTTTCTTCCGGTCGGTGTAAGGAATGCCACGCTTTGAAGTCCGGGCAGATTATCACTTGCGACACGGACACTACCCGGTGGTACCCAGGCCGAAATCTGTCCAAGGATATAATACGACGGATTCCTGGTGATGGTCCCTCCGATGGTCAGTGCTCCCTTGCACTCAGAACACCCTCCGTCAGTATGGGGTCCGAAACCGGGATCGTTGGCAAGGTTCCACTGGAGTACCATCCTTGACCAATTGCGCAACGAACCAATGACGACATGCTGGGTATGCCACATAAAATTGGATGCAAACGACTCATTCTTACCGGTCCATTGCTCTGTAAAGTAAAGGTTCCTGTCCGGGTGTGCCTCATGTACGTTACTCATGGCTGATATTTCCCCGGCATACAGGTGAAAAGCCGAGCCGTCGATATACTTTTTTGCTGTGGCGTCATTCAGGATAGATATCGGATAGTCCGGTTTGTCGCAATTGTGATCGTAAATGATGATCTTCGTCGTGATACCTGCATTTTCAAAAGCCGGACCGAGGTAATCCCGTACAAAATCTCTTTGGTCTTGAGCTTCCATCAGCATCGATGGGTTGTTGCCCGGATGAAGAGGTTCGTTTTGGACAGTAATGGCATGGATATTGATGCCTTCGGCCTTCATGGCCTGAATGTATTTCACAAAATACCGGGCGTAGACCGGAAAATATTCTTTCTTAAGACTGCCCCCCTTGAAATTCTTATTAGTCTTCATCCATGGGGGAGCGCTCCATGGTGAGCCCATAATCATTATTTCAGGGTTGATTTCCAGGATTTGCTTCAAGACAGGAATAAGATTGGTCCTGTCCGGTTCAATACTGAATTTTTCTAAGTTGATATCTGTCTGGCCTTCCGGTACATCATCATAGGAAAAAGGCGCCGGATCCAGGTCAGATGCACCAATGCTTATCCGAAGGCAAGAAATGGCCAGGGCCGATGAATCTCTCGAAAAAAGCTCCCTTAATATCTTATTCCGATCTGAAGCAGAAAGCGTATTCAAAACAATGGCACTTCCCCCGGTCAGGCTATAACCAAAACCATCAAGCTCCTGAAACTGCTGTGTGCTGTCCACCTTAAGTATTGGATATTGGTTCGTTTTGTTCGAAAACTTCAGTGTCTGCTTCTGCTTTTGGAGTAAGGAGCTTCCATCGGCTGATGTTTGATAAAATTGGACATCGGAGACCGGCACATCTACAGGCGTGTCTGGTTGATCATCCTTCGAACATTTAAAGGAAAACAATGCCAGCATCAAAAGTACATACAAAGGCTGTCTTACGATTCTCATATCCATCAAGTCTATTTATTGATAAAGGGGCGTGGCGATATTCATTCTTCCGATAAATATCGCCCACCCAAAAGCAATGTTATCTTAGCACCGAAAATAGTTGCTCACCATAATCTACCACTTCACAATTCCGGGCCGGGAAGGTATCTGTCAATAACCCGGATTCTGGGTCAGGTTGATGTTCTTATCCCGTTCTCCCTGTGGAATTGGCCACAATAATTTATTCTCATTGATATTATATCCAAGTGCACTCATCGTCTCTACTGCCTTACCGGTACGTTTCAGGTCATACCACCGATGGCCTTCAAAAGCCAGTTCAAGCCTTCTCTCGTTGGCTATGGCAGTACGTAGTGCATCGGCTGTTGTCGCTGTTGTTGGTGTCAGACTGACCCTACTTCGGACCAGATTGACATAATATTGAGCACCGGAAACATTATCCAATTGTCCCAATTCGGTCAACGCCTCTGCCTTCAAAAGATATATATCCGCCAGGCGCAGGAAGATCTGATTTTGTCCCCCCGCCGTATTCCTCATCTTAAAACAGAACGGGTAGTTGTTAGTATCCCAGTAAGCATCGGTCCAGGAGGTGACCTTCTGAAACTTGATGCTACTCGCTTTCCGAACGTTATCTCCTGCGGCATCAAAAGCATCCACCAGGTTATGCGTTGGGGTATTGAATTTTTTCCAGTCCGTACCGACAAACATGGAAGATCCCCAGTTGCCACCTGTATTCCAATCGGTACAGTTCATTTCAAATATGGCCTCGGCACTGTTTTCGTGATTTCCATCCCACAGGTGATCATAAACCGGCAAAAGGCTGAATCCTCCGGCAATGACAGCATCGCAATGTTCATTGACTTTAGCCCAATCATGCGGATTGATGGTGGCATATACCTTGGCAAGAACAGCATGGGCCGCATACTTGGTCCCCCGCATCTTGTTGGGGCCATAGGCAGTCGGCGCAAAATTGACGGCGCGCACCAGGTCTTCAATAATCTGAGCATACACCTCTTCCAGAGATTTTCGATCCGGGTATAATATTTTATATACTTCCTCAAAATTTTCGGCCGAAATCGCAGGAACAGGCTTGGTCACTATTGGCACCCCTCCCCACAACTGCACCATACCAAAATATAACCATCCTCTCAAGAAAGATGCCTCGCCAATCATTTCATCGCGCCTTGCCGGAGTAAGGTCTGCGGCAGTCGGCGCCTTTTCAATGACGGTATTGCACAGTGCCACAAGGCCATAAAAATATCTCCAGTCTCTAGAAACATTGTTGTTGGTGGAAGAAATCTTATAGTCGTCGATCTGAAAGTTATCCGGATTGTCCGCTCCGGCATGCGAATTGTCTGACTGTGCATCTCCATTGACATAATAATCAAGCATCATCAGCTCCGCCTGTGAAGTTTTCAACCCCGCGTAAGCTGCTGCCATGGCCGCCTCGGCATCCGCGGCTGTAAATGGCTTATCGGTATCTGTCGTTTTGTCAATCAGCTCAGAAAGCGGTTCCTTATCCAATATGCTGTCGCAGGAAGTCAGAAAAAGTCCCGAGAACATCGCAATTGCTAAATATATTTTCTTTTTCATCATTTTAAATTTTTTAAGGTTGTTCATTGTCAGACATCAAAGACCAAGATTCAATCCAAATATGATCTGTCGTGTCTGAGGATATGTTCCATAATCCACACCAAACTCCGTGCCCCTGCTATTGACCCCGTAAGCATTGACTTCCGGGTCAAAACCTGAATATTTAGTCAGTGTGAGCAGGTTTTGAGCTGTGGCATAGATGGAAAGATTGCGGATATTTGCCCGCTTGAGCCATCCTGTCGGTATGTTGTATGCAAGCGTCACCGCCTTCAGTCGAAGGAACGAACCGTCTTCCACAAATCGTGTCGAATTATGTATATTATCCAGACTGCCGTCTCCCGCCTCATTCGCTCGCGGCAAGGACGTAATATCTCCCGGGTTTTTCCATCTGTCCAGCACCCTGATCGACTGATTCTTGCTATCAAACATCCCTTCCAGGTCCATCTTGGTGGCATTGAATATCTTATTGCCCTGGACACCCTGAATAAAAATACTCAGATCAAATCCCATGAAAGACAAGTTGTTGGTCATACCGTAAATAAACTTTGGAGAAGCTTGTCCAATAAAGGTCCTGTCATCAGGTGTTATGATTCCGTTGCCATCCAGATCCCTGTATTTGATATTGCCGCTTTCCGGATCGACACCCTCTGAGATATATCCATAGAAACTGCCCATTGGCTGACCTTCCGTCATACGAATAGCGTTCTGACCATTGCTGTATATCTTGGCATAATCATATATCTTCTGCAAGCCCAGCTTAGAGACCTTGTTCTTGTTGAAGGAAATGTTGAAGTCCGTATTCCATGTAAACTTCTCTTTCTTGAAGTTTATACTGGAAATCATGAATTCTACCCCCTTGTTTTCAAGCTCGCCGTCATTGCGTATAAATGGCTGTTCTACCCCGACACTTGACGGCAGTGGGATGGACATGATCAGGCCATGGGTTTTCTTCCAGTAAACATCAGCTGCCATCGTCAACCGGTTTTCAAGAACTGTTATATCGAAGCCGATATTTGTCTGGGTCGTTTTTTCCCAGCGAAGCTCAGGATTGGCGATGGTAAGCCGCCGTATTCCGGGACCAATAAATACATTGCCGGGAGTAATCCTGGAGAAGCCGAGTAGTCCATATGCGGCAAAATCACTTACCCCCTCTTGATTGCCTGTCTGCCCCCATCCGCCGCGTAGTTTGAGGTCATTGACTCCATGTATGTTTTTGAAAAACTCTTCCTGAGAAATTCTCCATCCGGCCGAAAAAGACGGGAAGATATCCCACTTATTCCCTGCTGCCAGTTTTGAAGATCCATCCCGTCTAACAGCTACCGTCAGTAAATATTTGGAGTCATAGTCGTACATAAGCCTACCGAATTGGGAAACTATAGCCGAGGTTGTCTTCGTATTTCCGGCACCTTCAACCTGATTTCCGGCGTTGGTTGTCTTCACCGGTTCGAGTGGCAGGTCCTTGGTATTAATATATGCAAATCCGTAATTGTTATCCTGTACGGAAAGCCCCACAAGTGCAGTTACATTGGACAACCCGAAGTTATTGGTATAAGTAAGTGTATTCTCTGCAAGCAGGCTCATATACTCCCACTTGGATACATTGGATATCCCGTGATTCTGACGACCATATACCGTTCTAACCGGATCGACATAAAATTCATTGACGCCATTGGAGATATCCGCAGCAAGATTAGTCCTGAATTTCAGATCTTTCATCAGCCTGATCTCTGCAAATGCATTTCCGAGGAAACGATTGCTGTTATTGATATCTTCACGGCTCATGTAAGAAAGTGGTGTCTCCCAGGAAGCCTGGAATGGGTTGGTTGAAAACTGCTTCGGGTTATCTGTGTCATACACAGACAAATTCGGGGGACTGTTCAATGCGCTGAGTATGATGCCACCACGACCTGAACTGGCATTGTCGCCGGCGTTGTAGGTGTTGGTTCTGTAAAAATTGATGTTAGACCCCACGGTCAACCATTTATTGATCCTGGAATCGACATTCAGTCTGGCAGAATATCTCTTGAACTCAGCGGGTCTTACCATTCCTTTGTCTCCCAGATATCCCAACGACAGATAATATCGCGCCTGCTCTGTACCACCAGAAAAAGCAAGCTGATAATTCTGGTTTATGCCTGTACCGAAGGTCTCCTTTTCCCAATCGGTATTGGCATTCTCTTCACTGATTGCCTCTCCCCGGTCTCTCATATATTCAATATACTGACTGCCATTAAGTACATCAATGGATTTTGCCAAGCGTGTAAATCCAAAATAGGTGTTGAAGGTTGTAGCTGTGCTGCCGGCACTCCCCTTTTTGGTAGTGATGAGCACCACTCCATTGGAGGCACGGGCCCCATATATCGCGGCTGAGGCAGCATCTTTAAGAATCTGCATGGATTCGATGTCGTTGGGATTGAGGCCACGTGTGTCCGTTGTAGGAATGCCGTCGATGACATACAATGGGTCATTATTGGCATTGACCGAATTCGTCCCTCTGATACGAATCGAAAATTCGGTGCCCGGCTTACCGGAAGGCTGAGTCACCTGAACTCCGGCAGCTTTCCCCTGTAAGGCCTGTGCCGTTGAGAATACAGGCCGATTGGCAAACTCCTCGCCCTCAACTGATGATATGGAGCCGGTGATATTCTTCTTACTTTGACTACCATAACCGACTACTACTACCTGATTTAACAGGAGGTTGTCCACCTGAAGGACGACATTCACGACACTCGCCGCTTTTACCTCTACACTTACATATCCTACGGAGGAAACGACAAGTATGGCATCTTCGGCGACTTTGATTAAAAAACGTCCATCAGCATCGGTGACGGTACCTTCATTCTGTCCTTTGACCGTGATCGTCGCTCCGGCTACCGGCATCCCATCAGATCCTGTCACTGTGCCCTCAACTGTAATGGTGTTGTTTTGATATGCGTAAAAGTAATCTGGCGGCACATCTGCTGCATATGTCATGCCACTGCTGTACAGAGAAAGTACAACCAGCCATCCCATTTGCCACCATTGCTTCGTTAGTTTAAGTCTCATGCTTACGTTGTTTTTCGATTTATTTAATTTAGGTTTGATCTATTCATTATCAATATTTACCATTTCGTATTCAATCAGGTTTTCTGAAACACCCGAATATAATCAACAAAAAACCGTTGTGGAAATATCGTTGAATTATTAGGACTTCCCGGCCAATTGCCACCGACTGCGCAATTGATGATGAAGAATTGGTCATTGTTGAACGGATAGGGCTGGCCCTCCATTTCAGATGCCGATATGCTGAAATACTTTTTGTCATCGACGTACCATTCGATCTTATCTTTCTCCCAGATGATCGAAAAAACGTGAAAAGCCTTGTGAAAATCGCCTTCATTTCCCGACAGGGTGCTGCTCCCTTTGTACTTATGGGTATTCAATCCCCAATGTACCGTTCCATGCACCCTGGAAGATTCGTGTCCAAGATACTCCATGATGTCTATTTCGCCACAGTTGGGCCAAGGATTAGTCTGAATATCTGCACCGAGGCTCCATAAGGCAGGCCAAATACCTTGTCCGATTGGCATGGCAGCTCTTATATCTACCCTGCCGAATTTAAACTCCCTCTTGCCCTTGGTAATCATCCTGGAAGATGTATAATCGAATCCCCCTACCGACTCTTCCTTGGCAGTGATCATAAGATACTCCTCAGCGTATATAGATGCATTCTCCTCCTTATAATATTGCAATTCGTTGTTGCCCCAACCATTTGAGCCATTACCAATCTCAAAAGTCCAGTTGCTTTTGTCGATAGTCGGCTGACGAAATTCATCGGACCAAACCAGCTGATACCCGGGATATTCCCCGGGAGAGACATATCCTTCTGTTGGCACCTCTATGATATTGCTGTCTGCATCATCATTAATAATAGTAATCAAAGCGCGTTGCTTCACGATTGTTGCATTGAGAGCTTGGGTGATGACCAGTTCAAATGTTTCGTCGGGCTCTTTTACCTTATCCCCAATGATGGTCACCGGCACAAGCACGCCTGATTGCCCTGCGGGAATGATTGACAACACATCTGTCACGCCGATGTAATCCTGTCCGCTCCTGGCAGTAATATCTTTGGTGCTGTATCTCAATACGACATTGGTAGTTGCCGGTTTGCTCAGCTTGATGCTGATCAGGGCAATAAAGTCTTCATTTTTTTCCAGCCCATTCTGGTCTTCAATGGTCACCTCCGGCTTAACTACCGATGGCTGATCATTGGGTTTGTCGCAACTTGCGTTCAGGAACAATAAAGGCCAAAGCCAAGCATAACTTATTTTTCTAAATCTATTCATATGCCATCAATTATACACTCTAACATATTCCACTTCCATTCGCTGCGGCCAAATATCATCATCTACGCCCTTGACTCCTCCGAAATTACCTCCTATGGCAAGGTTCATTATTAAATAGAATTCCTTATCAAAAGGCCAGCTATCCGGACCTGTACTGTCGTTTTTATAGGTGTAGAAAACCTTCCCATTGATGAGGAAATCGATTTTTTCTTCTGTCCATATGATGGAATAATCGTTGAAATAAAGTGATGCATCCGGCAGTTGCACCGTCTTCCCCTGTTGTGTACCGATAATATGGTTGTAATTCTGAGTATGTACTGTTCCGAAAATAGAATCCTGTGCCCATCCCACATGTTCCATGATATCAATTTCACCGCTTCGGGGCCACCCTCCATATTCCCATTTTGACGGTAGCATCCAGATAGCAGGCCAGGTGCCATGTCCACGTGGAAGCCGTGCTCTGACATCGATGCGGCCATATCTTAAATTGAGTGACTTGCGGGTTGTTATCCTCGCCGAAGTATAAGGGTGGCCGCTTCGGTTATTCCGGTGCGCCTCCAGGATCAATCGTCCCTCCTCAATGCGCGCATTCCTCAGGTCATTCGTATAGTATTCTTTCTGATTGTTGCCCCATCCGCAATTTGATGGGCAGCCATCGCCCAGGTCAAAAGTCCATTTGGTTGAATCCGGCACGGGAGATTGACTTTCAAATTCATCCTGCCATACAAGCCTTCCATATTGGCCAAATGACACAAGCCAGGCCGATAAAAAGAGGAATATAAAGAAGAGCTTCTGCATCAATCTGCCACATATTTGAATTCAAACCAGCCCGGTGTAACGGGATTGCCTGCCGCATCAGCAAATTGAGCCCTGACAATCAATTCTGTTTCCGTCAGTTTTATAATATTTAGTACACTATAACTATCCATCGTGCCCATAAACTGCCCTTTGGCCAGGATTATCTGATCTTCACCATTTGGTCCTGTGCCAGGACTGAAAGCAAACGGACCCGAAACAGGAATAAAGGGCTCATCAACATATCCCTTGAACGGATTGACCGTGCTGCCATTATTGCGATAGTCGAATTTGAAACCCTCAAAGACAAAACAATATCGGTCATCATACTGGGAAGCGACCAAACCATTAGCCGGAGATTTATACCAATTGGCAGCGCCATATGTTTCTCCTACTGTAATGGCTCCTGCTACATCGGAAAATTTCCAGCATTTGCCGGTCGTGCTGCAATTGCCGGTCAACAGGCCAAGTGGTCCGCTGCAGGGAAGCACAACATCTTTGGGTATAGATATCTTCTTGGTATTGTATGCAGTACCATTACCGCCTTTTTGGGAAATATAAAGGGAAATGTCATATTCTCCCTTTTTGGAAAAGAAAATGGTATCACTCTCCAGAGATGATGTTGCCGGTATACCTCCCTCGCCAATTTCCCATAAGCGTACGAAGCTATCAGAAGATAAGTCTTTAACCACAACCTTATTGCTATCACCGGGTACATATTCAATTGAGAAATCCGGCTTTGGCGGCAACGGCCCCAGATTGATGTCGTTGTTATCCGGGCTGCACCCCTGAAAAATGAAGAGTCCTATTATAACTATAAATATATTTTTCATCATGAATGAATTTGATTGAATCAATAACCCGGATTTTGTTTCAATATACCGTTGGATAAAACGATTTCGCTATTCGGTATCGGGAATATATTGTGTACCCCGTCCTTAAAGCCCAGTGGGCCTAATTTTTCAGCTGCTCTTCCGGTGCGTACCAGGTCAAAGAAACGATGCCCTTCCAGGCCCAGCTCAATTCTTCTTTCCCGAAAAATAGCATCCAGCAATGCACTGCTTGAAGCTGTAATAGCCGGCACACCTACCCGCATTCTTACCCGGTTCAGTGACTCTCGCGCCTTGGTTTCATCTCCGGTTTTAGCAGCTGCTTCTGCATCCATCAACAGGACATCGGCATATCTGATGACGCGGTCATTACTCTCGCCATTGGGATTGGGATCGCCAAAAGGAGCATCTTCACTTTGATTGGTGAAGTATTTTCTTGGATGATAGATATAACCTACATCTCCGGCATTGGCAACCGTAAATTCACCCCGATCTCCCATCTGATCACCAATCCTGAACACCGTATATTTAAGGCGGGGATCCTCAAAACCCTCTTTGAAGAATTCATCAACAAAATCCTGTGTCGGAATATTGAAGCCATAGCCGGCAAATTGTCCTCTGGCACGCTGGAATACATTGGTAAAGGTACCTTCATTGGCCGCATTTTTACCCCAATTGCCCCCCGATGCGTTCATATATTGAATCTCAAAGACCGATTCTGCATTGTTCTCGCCAGCCTTGGTAAATATCGTTCCATAATCTGCTACCAACGAGTATTCTCCGGATTGGATAATCTCTCCTGTCTGAAACCCTGCCTCTGCATACTTACCTTGATATAGATACGCTTTGGCAAGCAAGGCCCTTGCTGCTCCCTTCGTAATCCGCCCTAAGTCTTTCGCCTGATATTGTGACCTTTGAGGCAGGTCTTCAATGGCCTCTTTCAGATCTTTCTCTATGAATGCCCAAATGACAGCGGCATCTTCCTTCGGTCTGTTGTATTCCGATGGCGCCAGGACCTTGTCCGCCAGTGGAACCCCACCAAAAATGGTATTTAGATTGTAATAAAACCAGGCTCGAATAAATTTGGCTTCTGCCAGGATTCTCTTTTTCAACACCTCGTCCATTTCTATTCCCGGCACCTTTTCCAATACAACATTGGCACGGTAGATTCCTTCGTAGTCAGCATTCCATTCCGACTCAAGTAAATCTGTATTGGTCGGTCCCTGAAATGTTTCTAGTTTCATCAAATCCACAACATCATTATCCCCGGAGCCTCCTTTCTGAGAATCATCCGACATAATATCGCCCCAAAACCAGCGGAAATGTCCTGCCGGACTTAATTCAAACTGTAGTGTGGCATAGGCGGCATTTACTGCTGCCAAAGCGTCCGCCTCTGTTTTGTAAAAGTTGTTGGATGTGACACCGATGATGGGCTTTCGATCAAGGAACTCCTTTTCACAAGAAATGCTGAACACGGCCAACAGCCCTAATACAAAAATCAAGCTATTTTGTCTTTTCATCATTTTCATTTTTCTTTAAAACTTCAACTCAATGCCCCCCATAAAAACTCTCGCCTGGGGATAAAAGCCTTTATCAATGCCCAATTCCAGGGCATTTCCTACAATCCCTATTTCAGGATCCATCCCGGAATAGCGCGTAAAGGTGAACAGGTTCTGCGCAGCAGCATAGATCCGTAATTCCCGCACCCTGACCTTGGACATCCAACGAGTAGGGATGGAATAGCCCAGTTGAATATTCTTCAGCCGCAGGAAGGAGCCGTCTTCTACAAAACGATCCGATACACGGGCATTCTGATTAGGGTCATTCAAACTGACTTTAGGTTCGGTGTTAGATGTCCCCGGTCCTGTCCAGCGGTTCAACGTGCTTTCGGGTCTGTTGACATAAGTAAAATCATATCTTACTGTGGCATTGTAAATGTCATTACCGTAACTGCCCAGCCAGAACATATTCAGATCAAATCCCTTGTACGCGATGTTTCCTGTTAGCCCATAGGACATTTTCGGTATAGGATTGCCTATATAAGTTCTGTCCTTGATATCTATCACCCCATCTTCATTGATGTCCCTGAATCTGATATCTCCCGGTGACGTACCTTCCGACTGAAACGCATGATTCTTCACCTCTTCTTCTGTCTGGAAGATGCCATCGGTGACCCAGCCATAGAAGGATGCCAGTGGATGACCCACATCCGTACGTGCAACGGTAGAATTGGCTGACTGTATTCGGCCACTGTTAATAGGTTCACCTCCTGTACCGAGGTTTGTTACCCTATTGTGTATAAAAGTGGCATTCCCGCTTAAACTGTATTGAACGGGGCTTTTGTAAGGGGATCTAAAGTTAACGGCAAGCTCCCATCCCCGATTTAGTGCTGATGCAACGTTTTGTACGGGAGCTCCGGTGCCGGATGTACTAAGCACAGGAATAGCATACAGCATGTCCGATGTTTTCTTGATAAAATAGTCAGTAATTACTTGCAGGCGACCATTGAAGAAGTCAAGATCTGCACCGATATTAGTCTGTGTGCTTGTCTCCCACTTTAGATCAGGATTGGGGGCTACCAGGGCTACGCTTCCATTGGTAATCACTTGTCCCGGGCCGAAGACATAATTCTGACCTGAGCTTATTACCGAGGTATAGCCATAGTTGCCGATATTATCGTTGCCGTTTTGACCCCAGCTTGCTCTTAATTTTCCAAAATGTAGTACTTTGTCCAAAATGCCGTCATTGGTAAAGGTCCATCCTGCGGAAAATGAAGGGAAGTATCCCCAACGGTTATTGACACCAAACCGGGAGCTTCCATCAGCCCTTAGGGTAGCCATGGCATAATAAGTACCCTCAAAATCATAGTTGATTCTGCCAAAGTACGAATTGAGTGCTGATTCGGACGCTCCTTCATAAGCCGATTGTGATGTGATGGGGTCGATCGTATTACTGATATAGGCATCTTCCCATTTGTTGGACGGCAGGTTGGTGTTTGCTCCACCATTATAATAATGCTTATTCAGCAAGGCAGATGTGCCTGCCAGCATATCAAAATGATGTGCCTCATTCAGGTTGTACTTATAATTGATTGTGTTTTCCCATTGCCAGTTGGTCCATCTGTTGTCATTGAAGGAAACCGAGTTGGTGAGATTTTTTTCTGTTGCCGGCGCATCGCTCAACACAGGGTCGATACTCAAATCATACTTGGGATAAAAGTTCCTGGAGTTTGCAAAGGTGTTGTCCACACTGTAGGCCGACCTTACTTTCAGGCCTTTGATAATTTCTACTTCTGCAAAAACACTGCCCACCACACGATTGGTTATCCAGCGGTTGTAGGTCTGTTCTATCGCGTTGACCGGATTGGCAATATCTGTATCCGTATAGGGCGAATAGTTGAAGGTGCCGTCAGGCTTCCTGATCGAGGTTACCGGGTCGATATTGAGTGCCCGGATAAGGGGCGAATTGAATTCACTATTGTCGGTGAGTGCTGTCCTGCTCAGCCACGTATAGTTTATTGTGTTGCCAATGGTGAGCCAAGGCTTGACACGATGGTTTATATTAACCCGGCCTGTGATGCGGTCAAAGTCGGACTTTTGTCTGCCCACTATTCCTGCCTGACTAAAATAGTTTCCAGAAACTGCGTAGGTTGATTTTTCTGTACCCCCGGTCATTCCAAGTTGGTGTTCGGTTATCGGCGCCGAACCCATAACTGCACTAACCCAGTCTGTACCGACACCCAAGGCATCAGGATCAGCAAACTCCGGCAAGGGCTTGACCCCTGCATTGATATGTGCCTCATTGGATATGATTGCATATTCGCGGGCATTGAGAAGTCGGGGTTTTCTCCAGGCGTTTTGGATACCATAATATGATGAATAGTTGATTACTCCCTCCTGATTGTGTTTGCCGGAGCGTGTGGTGATGAGAATCACACCATTGGCTCCTCTCGCTCCATATATTGCGGCGGATGCAGCATCTTTAAGGATATTGACTGATTCGATATCAGACGGGTTCAGGAAGTCAAGACCACCAACCGGTACGCCATCGACAATAAACAAAGGATCACTGTTGTTGATCGTGCCTGTACCTCTTATTCTTACAGTTAGCGGTGCACCGGGCGCACCGGAATTTTGAGTCACCAGAACGCCGGACGCCCTCCCCTGCAAAGCTTGTTCAACACGAAGAGCCGGTGAGGATGTGATTTCGTCTGATTTTATTACAGATACGGATCCACTTATATCGCTTCGTTTTTGAGATCCGTATCCTACGACAACCATTTCGTCGAGCAACTTGTCCTCTCTTTCCAGATAAATATCGAGCGTGGTTTGCCCATCATAAGTAACTGATCGGGACTTCAATCCTACCGAGTTGAAGATGATTATGTCTCCGGTTTTGAGTCCGTATAGCTGGTAGGCACCATATTCATCCGATACCGTACCCTTGTCGTAACCGACTATCCGGATGGTAGCACCAACTACGGTTTCTTTTGAATCATTTTCAAATACTTTCCCCGTTAATGATTGTGAATTCATCAACGAAGGGAAAATCAAGCACAGCAACACTGTGGCAGTGCATATCAAGATTTTATTGGAAAAAAACATCTGATTTTTGTAAAAATTTAACCCGGGGGTGCCGAATGGAATCCCCTAAAAATCCAAAGTATCCATGAAAAAAATGCCCGGCATATTCATAATGCCGGGCAACATTTAATCAATTATTGCTTAATAAATAACTTAGTACCCGTCATACCATCCTTAACATATGAGGCCATATATATTCCCGGAGTCAAACTTTCAATTTCAATTTTAATAACGTCCATTCCCGGAGTATAAGAAACTGTTTTTACTACACTTCCATAAATATTACGGATTAATACAGAACCCCTATCGCGTAAGTTCTCGTCAAATTTTAGGGTAACAGCACTTGAGGCCGGGTTGGGAATGATCATAAAGCCCGGATTGTCCAAGACCTTCTTTGTTGAAGCAAGACAAGAGACTTCAGAACAGTCCCCGAAGCATGCATATACAACAGTATCCTGAGTTACCGGCAACAACTTTCTGTCCCAATAGTTACCTGCGTCTCCACATGCCTGGTCATCCAGTCTTTCCTTGCAGGAATAGTCTGCACAGTTACCATTGGCAAAAGTAAAATGGGACTTGAATCCAATGCCTCTTGTCAGATTGATAGAGTAAACACCATCTCCGTCAGAGTCCTCCATTCGATATTTGCCTCCCGGAGCCTCAAATTTTTCGCCACCGGCAATCCAAACGCCATCCGGCGATGGTGGATTGGCCGCTCCGAAGCCAAGATTGACCGTCAGGCTTACATATTCTCCACAGTTATAACACTTGTTCCAGCATACAGGAATCAGATTGGTTTCCCCACTAATGGAGGCCTTCCGGTTGATAAATCCATTGTTGTTGGTGACGCACTCATCCAGCGCATTCAACCCTTCTTCCCAGGTATTTCCGTTGATGACAAATTTATATTCTATGACACCTGGCAATATGTCCACCGTAACTGTATATAACTTGGATCCGGCAGAAACTTCAGCCATTACATTGGCTCCGGAATCCCAACCATTGAAGGTTCCCGCTACACTGGCCGAGGAAATATTGCCATTGTATCCGGCTGCATTTAAAACGAAGGTAACGGGTACCGGTTGTGCCGCTTCGCCTTCTCCGGTAGCAAAGTCATCAAAATACAAATAGACCCTTTCGGTAGTCTCCTGAAGGAAATTTGCAAAGATTACAATGTTGTCGTATATCTTACCAAATGCCGGAACCTTTTCGCCTGCATCGCCCGGTAATGTGACATCCCATTCCATCTCAACCCATTGGCCGGTTGCCGGAATTGGCAAAACTTTTTCCCAGTTGTCGGCACCTCCTGCAGGGCCACCCTCCAACTTAAGCTGAACGGTACCCGGTTTTTCTGCCCATACTTTACACTTAAGCCTATTATGGTTGGTCAGATCAATTTTTCTGGTAGGTTTAGGATTTCCATATGCACCGGCCCATGTTTGACCACCAACACCACGGACAAAATAAAGTACATTGTCACTGGTGTTTATTCCGGACTTGTCGGGATTAACAACCACTGAAGTCTGTGCATCCGGCCAGTCGCCATTATCAAAATAACTGAACGTCGTTGTGGTCTCAGTCGTTTCAAAATCCAGAATTATTTGGTCTTGAGCCACGATCCCTGACTTTACTAAGATCATGATGAAGAAAAGGAATAAAAGTCGATTCATAATACTAAATTTTTTAAGTTGATAAATGATTAAAATGATGGAAGGCTATACGACATATGAAAAAATCACCCCATAATCTCCCCTGTTCGATACGGCCGCACTGCCAAATAAAAAATACCGGGCACCGCCTTATATCGCAACAAATATACCGAACATGCTTAAGAATTCAAAATTATTCACTACTTCTTTACTACGACATTGTTGTTTATTTTTTACTTTTACTGCTTATTTTTGAAATACGGGAATGCATTTTTACTACGACAAGTACTTTTTTTACCCTCTCCGCTACCTACCCACCCGTATTCTTTTATTTTGTTTTCTGATGACTAATTCTTTTCTCTCCTTTGGCCAAAATTTTGAGCTTGGAACACCGCCAATCAGAAATTTTACCAAGAAAATCTATGCCGCCTCTCCCCAAAACTGGCAGATAGGGCAGCGTAGTGACGGCATGATGCTGTTTGCCAATAATCTTGGGCTTCTTACCTTCACCGGCAATTCCTGGGACCTGTATCCCATCGCCAACCGGACCATCGTCCGATCACTATTGGTCCACCCTGACCAAAGAATATACATAGGTGGGCAGGGAGAATTCGGCTTTTTTGACCAAAAAGAGAATGGCCGGCTGAAATACAAGGACTTAACCCCGTTGATTCCGCAATCTACCCGAAATTTTGCAGATGTTTGGCAACTTGGTTATCAGGATAAATATGTTCTCTTTCAGACAACTAAGGAGGTTCTGATTTATGATGGTAAAAGTGTCCGTGTATATCAGCCCCCTGCTACAATTAAAAAAATGTTTTCCTATCGCCGGGCTAATTATATCAACCTTTCTGATGGCTCCCTGCTTAAGTTCAATGGTAATAGTTTTGAACCGGTATTTATCGCAGAAAATCTCCCTGCTGATATCGTAAACATATGCGATATAAGCAATGGAAATCTGAGGATTGCAGGTTACCGCTCCGGTATTTTTGACTGTGTCGGTACAAAATGTAGCCTGAATGCATTCACCTTGAATCCCTTATATAAAAATTTGCGGATTACTGTGATGCAACGTCTTCGGGATGGGCATATCATGATAGGAACCATGGACCATGGGCTGATTATTGTGAGTGAATCCGGAAATGTCCTTTTGTCTCTCAAAAAGGAAAATGGCTTAATCAATACTTCCATTCTGGCTGCTATGGAAGACAGGAACGGCAATATTTGGGTATCTACGGAATCCGGAATCGACTTTATCGAATACAAATCCCCTTTCCGATTTCTATTTCCTGATATCCCCTATAATGGCACCGGATACTCAATGGCTCTGTTTCGTGACAGATTATACCTTGGCACCAACAACGGGCTGTATTACACAGAGATGCTGCAGGACAGGTCTGGCCCTGCCATATTCAGAGAGGTCGCCGGCAGCAAGGATATTTGTTGGGATCTTGATGTCATTGACGACAACCTGTGGTTGGGGCATAACGAAGGGGCTTCCATTGTAGCTGACGACCATTTACTGCCCGCTTTTCGGGGCAAAGGTGTGTGGCGATTCATTAAACAAGATAGTCAAAATATAATCTTTGGATCCTATGAAGGATTTGGAATGATCACTCAGGAAGGTCAACAATATGTAGCATCCATATTGCCGGGATTTGATGAGTCAAGCAGGATTGTGCTTATAGATTCCTTGTTCAATATCTGGATGTCTCATCCCTATCGGGGAGTGTACAAACTGAAGAAACCACATATGGGATCCCCCCTTTCCTTCCGTAAATACGGTTTGTCCGGGGGCCTTGAGTCCGACCATGAAAATTATATCATTAAAACGAATACCCGTATATATGCATCCAACGACAAAGGAATTTTTATCTACGACCCGAAGAGGGATCAATTCAGGCGCGACCCGACCCTCGAAAGCCTTATCGGATACAATACGGGAACAAAGCTCATCTCCGCTGATGAATATCAAAATATTTGGTTTAGAAAGGGTCTGAAAATAGGCTTCCTGGAGCCCTATAAGGATGAGTGGAAAGTCGAATACCGGCAGCATATCCTTCCTGCACTGCCCGAAAGTCTGGCAGGCGGCTTCGAAAAGGTATATCCTTTGACCAAGGATATCTTCCTCTTCAATTGTGAGTCGGGCTTCCTTTTATTCGATAAAAGAAAACTGATTCCCGACCTCCAATACACAACATACCTGTATAAATGTACCATTCTGAGCAACCGGGATTCAATTCTGCTCAAAGGTGTCGAACCAAATTTCATTCCTTATTCGAAAAACAAACCACTGACTCTGAACCATGATCAGAATAGCCTGAGGTTTGACTTCAGCTGCTTCAGCTTCAGCGACCTACAAGTGGAATACAAATATACGCTCACGGGAAGTAGTAAGAGCGTTTCGGCCTGGACATCAGAACCCTTTGTCATCTACAATAATCTGGATCACGGCAACTATCAAATCTCCGTTCAGACTCGCATAGGAAATGTACTTCAAAAAGGCAGTATAGCATTCCATTTCACCATTCAACCGGCATGGTACAATACGCTGTGGTTCCGCGGTAGCGTGCTTTTATGTATGATCGCCTCCATTTTTGGGCTATTCCTGTTGCAGGACAAAAGATTTAAAACGGAAAAAAAACAACTTACCCAAAAGCATAAAAGGCTTGTCAGTGAACACGCCGATAAGGTCGCACAAAGCGAAGAAGAGATTATCCGTCTCAAAAACGAACAACTGCAAAAAGATATTCAATTCAAAAACAACGAGTTGGCATCTCTTGCCATGCACCTGGCACATAAAAAGGATTTTATCCAACATCTTGAATCCGATCTGAAAACCATCCAAAAAGAAAAAACAAAAAATGTGGACATTTCTGCCAATCTGGCGAGGATCATCCACAGACTCCAGCACGAAAGCACTCTGGATGAAGATTGGGAGCGTTTTTCACATTATTTCAATGAGGTCAATCAAGGTTTCATTCTCAGGCTAAAAGAAAAATATCCCAATCTGACACCCAATGATCACAGATTAGCGGCATACCTTCGTATGAACCTTTCCACTAAGGATATTGCCGCTCTCTCCAACATATCGATCCGTGGTGTGGAAGGAAGTCGGTATCGCCTTAGGAAGAAGATGAATCTGGAGAATGACGACAACCTGCATGAAATAATGAATTCAATATAGAACAACGAGCTATTTTCTCCACAGATATGGTTCAACAAGATGTTTTATTTAGGGTTGTAATATCCCTTTGCCGCTAAATTCTTTTGTCATCCTATTCTCAAGCCATTTCTCACGGGCAGATCAAGAGTAAGCAGTGTAACATAATTGCCGTCTACTGCCCCCAGTAACAGACATTCACTGATGAAATTGGCAATTTGTTTGGGCGGAAAATTGACTACCGCGACGACTTGCTTTCCGATCAGGTCATCGGTGGCATACAAGCCGGTCACTTGTGCCGAAGTCCTCTTGATGCCTATTTCCCCGAAGTCTATGGTAATCTTATATGCCGGTTTTCTCGCCTCCGGAAACGCTTCTGCAAATAAAATGGTTCCGGTGCGGATATCCGGCTTCATGAAATCATCCCATGTGAGGGAAGGATTGTCATAGGGCATGGTTAGGTTGTTTAATGGACAATATTCTTCCAAAAATAATACAATTCTTCCGCTCGAATTTGATGCATTATTAAAACAAATCCTTATTCAACTTGTCATTTATTGAGAATAAATCCTTGTATTTTATTAATATTACAAATTGATTCGGGAATATTGATGACATTCGATTTATTTAACCATTTCATTATTTATCTGTGGAAAGGCATTCCTCCTCAATATAGAGGCGCCGCGGCACCCACATTTGTTGGGTTTATGCGTTGGAAAACGCTCATTCTGATTGTTCCGGCGAGCAGGATGCTATTTGTCTTTTGTTCTCTGTTTATGCCTTCCCTGTGCTTTGGCCTGCATTCCGATATCAAACCCTCCATCGGCGAGCCTTTTTCTACCATGAGGGACACGGTATATCCGGGTACTGACCTTGCTATCCTGAAAATGGACCCTTTAAAGAAAGAGGGTTTCCCGGGTGAAGGCATAGCCATCAACATGATTATCATGAATTATGGCTTCTCAGAATCGGCATCTACAAAGATTGATTTCTGGGTTAGCGAAGAAGATGAACCGGATCTGGATACCAACAATATCAATTCGACTAAATTGCTTGCTCCGCTCAAGATGGATACCAAGGTCGATTTTTCTCATCTGGTTGTCATCCCGGCTGATTATACGGGGAGATATGTATATATTACCGCGGTAATCAGGCCCAATCCCAAGAATGGTTCCGATCCCACTCCCGGCAACAACACGATGTTTACGGCTGTCAGGATTGGAAGTGCCGATAGTTACAAGGGCGGCATCTACAGCTATGACGGTGCCATGAAGGAAATCACCATGGTTAATCCCATCAGGAAATTAAAACGTGGTAAACCCTATCCTTTTCAGGTCAAATTTTCTATAACGGGTGTGAGGGCACCAAAAGCCGGTCAGTATATAGACATCCTCCTTTCAGCCGATCCGGTCCTGGATGATACGGATGCCACAATAGCATCATTCCCTGCAATTCCCGGTGTAAACGGAGTAGTAAAGGACATTAAGAAGGATTTAGTCTTCGGCAAACAGTTCAGAAAAGGGAAAGCTTATATCTTTGCAGTCATTCGTCCGGGGAAATGGAAAGACCCCAATATGGACAATAATTATTCCAAACCGCTAAAAATCAGGTTAAAATAATGAAAAAACCATTGATATTAGTTACCAATGACGATGGCATGGTCGCTCCCGGTATCGCTGCCCTCGTCGAGGTGGCTCGTGATTTCGGCCAGGTATTTGTCGTGGCTCCCGACAGTCCACAATCAGGCCAGGGACACGCCATCACTGTCGAAAACCCCCTAAGGCTCAATCAGGTGGATGTGTTTGAAGATATTGTCGCTTATGAATGTAATGGCACACCGGCCGACTGTGTGAAGCTTGCCAAACATCTTCTTCACAAAAATCAGCACATCGACCTTTGCCTTTCCGGCATCAACCACGGCTCCAACGCATCCGTCAATATTATTTACTCCGGAACTATGAGTGCAGCCATGGAGGCGGCTATCGAAGGAATCGACAGCATTGGATTTTCACTGTTGGATTACAGTTTCGATGCAGACTTCACCACAGCCAAGCAAGTCGTGCGAACCATTCTTGAAAAGGTTACCAGACATGGCTTCGATGCAGACTGCCGCCTGCTTAATGTCAATATTCCCAAGGTGGCTCCCGATGAACTTAAAGGGATAAAGGTATGTCGTCAGGCCGATGGCTATTGGATGGAAGAATTTGTCGTCGGTACCGATCCGCGCAACCAGGAATATTATTGGCTGACGGGAAAGTTTACCAACCGTGACAAAGGTGAAGATACTGACCTTTACGCCCTGCAAAACGGATATGCTTCCATTGTGCCATCCCATTACGACCTGACTCATTATAAGTCTATCGAAAAATACAAAGTCCTGGAAGAATAATATGAAAGCCAACCAACCCTTTTTTACTAAAGACTCTTTGATTCTGGGCGTTGTCATAGGGACCGTGGTCCCCATTGTGCTGTATGCCCTCATATTGATGCTTAAGGATGCCCTGGTCTCTGCGGGAATCGTGCCCGAACTGTTCGGCGAGTTCCGCTCTTCCCAGCGGACCATCGGGATAATAGCGCTTTGTGGCAATCTGATTGTTATTCATTATTTCAACAATCGTCGCTTTGGCAATGCCATGCGCGGATTGATATTCCCAACCTTTGCCTATGTATGCTGGTGGGTTTGGGAGTATGGACCCGAACTGCTTGATAAGTTTTGATGGCAAATAAAATATTTCTTTTGGCCGGAGAGGCATCCGGGGACCTTCACGGGGCGAATTTAGCAACTGCCCTCAAAGAAGCACGACCCAATATTGTGCTGGAAGGCTGGGGTGGTCCGAAGATGGAAGCCGCAGGAGTCGCCCTGTACAGAAAGCTCAAGGATCTTGCCTTCATGGGTTTTGTTGAAGTGTTGGCCAATATCTTTACGATAAAAAGGAATTTCAGCCTGATCAAAAACCACCTTTCCAAGCACAAGCCGGACGCATTGGTGTTAATCGATTATCCCGGATTCAATCTGAAGATCGCGAAGTGGGCTCACCGGCAAGGAATCCGTGTTTTTTATTTTATTTCTCCAACTGTATGGGCCTGGAAGGCAGGTCGCGCCAACATCATCCGCGAGTCCGTTGAGCAATTGTATTGTATCCTTCCTTTTGAAGTCGAATTCTACAAACAGTTGAATTACGATGTTACCTATGTAGGCAACCCTCTGGTCGATTCAATCTCGCGTTTCACACCTGACGCAGGATTTCTCTCTGAAAACAACTTAAAAAAAGGGGATTATATTGCCATATTGCCGGGCAGTAGACACCAGGAAGTGAAAAGAATCCTGCCCGTAATGGTCGGGGCCATGGCTCAGATGCCTCAAAAAAAATTTGTAATAGCCAGGACTTCCTTATTGCCTGAAGATGAATTCACTTTCATCCTGGACCAAATTCATCCTGATTGGAAGAAAAATGTATCGATCGTCACCGATAAAACCTACGATACCATTTACCATGCATCCTCGGCTATGGTTACCAGCGGTACGGCGACGCTGGAAACTGCCTTGCTCAACACGCCCCAGGTAGTCTGCTACGCCGCCAACAGTCTGAATATTCGCATAGCAAAGGCATTTGTCAAGGTCAAATATATTTCATTGGTCAACTTGATTCCCGATATGCCTATAGTACAGGAACTTATCCAGGAAGATCTTTCCGTGTCAAATCTCACAAGGGAAATACTGAAACTGGAAGACGACGCCGATTATCGCAACAAAATGCTGGAAGCTTACGGATTATTAAAGACACTCGTCGGCGAACCCGGTGTGGCAAACAGGATGGCACTGGATATCCTGCACCGGATAGGATAGGTCTCATTTATCCACAAATTACTTCTTACTATCGGCTCCTAAGCTTGATAGACCGAAGCAGGGTCTTGATTTTTTCCTTTTCATAACTCCAGATCAGGCCGGAAAACAATACAATACCGATGGTTGAACATAACAACACAAGGTATACCGAAATATCCAAACTTCTCAAATACCAAATGCCAATCTGTATCAATATGGCTGCCCCCATCCAAAGGAGCATGGTCCTGACCTGATAAGGAACCTTCATCACCTTCTGGCCCAGTACAAAGCAAATGATGGTCATGGAAGAATAACAGACCAGTGTGGCAATAGCAGAACCGATATAACCGAGAATAGGAATCAGATACCAGTTGAAGAAAAGCGTCAAAACAGCTCCGAAAATCGCAATCATCGCACCGGTCAATGTCTTGTCCTTAAGCCTGTACCAAATGGACACATTGAAGTAAAGGCCATTGAATACATTGGCAAGAAGCAGAATCGGCACCACTTTTAATCCCTCAAAATATTTGGGGCCGACAAAATATTTGAAGATATCAATATACAGACTAACAAAGAGAAAGCCATAGATACTGAAGATCAGATAGTATTTTGTCACATCGGCATAGGTTTTTTCAGCGCCCACATTATTGGATTCCTTAAAAAAGAATGGCTCGGCAGCATATCTGAATGCCTGGGTAAATAAGGCTATGATCGTCGCCAGCCGATAATTGGCGCCATATACGCCCAGCTGGGCTTCATTGTCCGATAAAGACCCGGTAAGGAACCACTTCAGGATAACACGACCAAACATTTCATTGAACATAGATACCAGGCTGACGATAATTAATGGCCAGGAATAAGCAACCATCCTCTTCAACAATGGAATGTCGACCCGGCCTACACCTTTTAGATATTTACTCAGTAAAATCAATGAAGAAAGAGAGCCAAAGACCTGACTCAGGAAAATATAAACAATGATCTTTTCAGGGTCAAACCAAGCTGTAACAAAGGAATATCCCGCATCATACAACCGCGGACATACAACGACAAAGAAAATATTGAAGCATACATTGGTCAGGATATTAATGATGCGAATAAATGCGAATTTTTTGGCCTTCCCTTCGAACCGCAAACGGGAAAGCGGTAATTCACAGAAGGCGTCAATTGTCATGATGACGGCAAGCAGCTGAAAATAAATGTGCTCTCCGCCGTAATCCAGGACCGGGGCAATGATCGGAGACAGCATGAATAGCAATAATCCAAAGAAAACGGACAATGAAACCACCGTGGTTACCGAGTTGCGATAGGCCGCCTCCTGATTGTCTTTGTCCTTCCCGAATCGAAAATAGGCCGCCTCCATCCTGCATGTGAAGAGAATGAGGATTATCGCGGTATAGGCCATCAATTCCGTCAGATGTCCCATTTTAGCTTTGTCAATGATAACGGAGTAAGTATAGATGGGCGTCAGGAAAAAATTGATAAAGCGGCCAAAGATGCTGCTGATACCATAGTAAATGGTCTCTCCTGCCAGTTTTTTCATGATGGACATGGACACAAAGGTAATAGGAAACCATGGATGATGGTGGTGTGCGGCTAAGTTTTTAATACGTACAGGCATATTAAAACACCCTCCCCCAAAAAGACTGAAAGCCTTTCTATTGCCTAATACGTTGAGTAGTCAACCTATCTTGAGATAGCAATCCTTTCAACGATTAATAATTTATTTTTTCAACAAAGTGAATTAAACTCTTTAGCAAAATGGCCATCCAAACTACAAAAGCAACGATATGAAACCGAAACGATGCCTCCTTTTTACCTGTCTGATTGTCGGATTTCTGTTTTTTAACGCCTGTAATAAGGAAGATATTAATACGAATACCGGTAGCTGGTCAGGTCAGGCCCTGAATGCAGACACGCTGTATTTTGACAACGAAACTCAATTCAGGGACTTTCTTTTTCATTATGGTCTTTCCCGGAAATATGAGATCATTCCCCCAAAATATCATTTTTCGTGTACTGTTGTCCCTCTTCCCAATAATTATCCTGAGCAGATGCGTGACGATTATCTCAATGAGGATAGATTTGTCGGCAAGCCCTTTATCAACCTATTCGATCATATTGCCACCCGGAAATACATCAATATTTTTTTTCCGACTTATTACGAAAACAATCCCGGCACAACCAAGGTCCTTAATTTTTGTGATGTTAATGAGTATATCACTAATCTTGCAACAGGTCAGGTTGTCTGTTTTAAAGATGTCTTTAACTGGTATGATGAAAATGGTGAAAATATCTTCAATGCAAACAAGAAGGTGTGGCTTCTTTGGGCATACAACGATGCTGTAGTGAAATTTGGCATCGAAATAGTGCATGTGCCTACCGGAGTAGACTATACTTTTAAGGAATATTATCCCGCTCACAATGAACTGGACCTTACCTTGTCTGATATTGCCATAAAGTACGGACATCTCAAGCCTTGATTCCAACAAGCAACTTTTTTGTTGGTAATGATTTTTAAAATATGTCATCATGCTTTAAAATACAGACCTGCTCCGTTTTCAGCTTCACCTGAAATAATTTAATACACTTACTATTATGTAACTATTTCCGGCTTCCTCCTGTTTGTGATAACTTTATTTCCGCATATGCTACTCAACAATTTGTCTGAACTTCTTTACCTTGCATCTTAATTTATTGGAGATGCTTTTGCTGGAGAGCCCACATAATGACAAATTTAAAAAACTGTTACGCCTGGTTTCTGACAATTCCTTCCGGCGGAAGCAAGGTGTTTTTGTCGTTGAAGGCTTGAAGGAAATCGAGGCGGCCATAGTGTTTGGATATGAAGTGGAAGATATTTATCTGGATGTTAAATATAGGGATAAGTTTGATCCGGCAGGATTTGGCCATATCAGAACAACACTGCTGAGTCATGCCCTGTTTAGTCGGTTGGCATATCGCGAAGATACCAGCATCGTGATTGCCACCGTCAGGGAGCCGGAGCTCAACCTGGAAGACCTGACATTGTCGGACAATCCCCTTATCGTCATCCTGGAAGAAGTAGAAAAGCCGGGAAATATCGGCGCCATCCTTCGCACCTGTGATGCGGCAGGAGTGGATGCCGTCATAGCGTGTCAGCAACAGCACAACTTTTTCCATCCTAATGTAATTCGTTCCAGTGTCGGCACGGTATTCTCAACGCAACTTGGATGTGGTGGCCCTGAGGATATCCTGCAGTGGTGTAAAAACCATGGCATCCATATTTATTCTGCCGCACTGCAGACGGATACATACTATACCTCTGCCGATTACACACAACCAACTGCTTTTGTCATGGGCTCTGAGGACAAGGGCCTGAAAAATTTCTGGCGTAAAACTTCTGACGGCATCATAAAGATTCCAATGCTGGGACATAACGATTCGCTCAATGTATCGGTGAGTGCAGCAATATTGCTTTACGAAGCTCGCAGGCAGCGAGGATTTTGATCACTAACGCCTTCCCGCTGATTGATAAAGCACTTCCCGAATCAGTTTTCTCCGGAAACATCTTTATCTTTGGTTTTATATTCTTTAGTTTATGCCTTTGAAATCAGTTCTCTTCACCGTTTTTTGTTTCCTATATCAATTCTCATACGGACAGCATATAGCCAGAGGGGACTTCCGAAATGTCTTGCTACTCGAGGCCCCTATCCTGCATGAAAAAGATGTTGCAGTGGCTGTTTTCAGTGATCTGGGGGCATGGCATGCCTATCGTTTTCATCGGGATCAGAATGGAAAGATAGGTTTTTCCGGGCCTTTGATTATGGGCATGGAGGGTCGATGGGTCGGCAAATACATCTCCCGGCCCCGGATATTCATCGATGGTACAGAAAAGGCATTTTTACCGGATCAAATAACAGGGACCGCCTATCCCGGTATGATGGAGATAAAATATACCTCATCTGATATCGCAATCCATCAGCGATTGATATTTGTCAGCAACCGCCAATCGATGATCTTAACTGAAATCACTAACCTGACCCATAAAAAGTTGAAAGTGGAACCGTGTCTGGAAGGAAAGTTCCTTGAATCGGGGCGCTTGACAAAAAGAGACCGCGAAATATATTTTGACGTCGGCACTACACCCGGATTTACACTCCGTTTGGATCGGGACGCCTCCATACGGATCCTGGACCATCAATATGTCATTGTTTTCGATACGCAATCCATGAAGCCGGGAGAAAAACTTTCCTATGTCGAATCTCATATTTACAGCCCTGTTGATAGTGAACACATTCACACGATAAATACAGAATCAGCGACATTTCAACAGTCCGAAGCAACCAATGAGTATCGCTGGAATAACTACCTGAACACCTATTTTGCAAATGCAGGAGAACTGCCAGCTGAAAAGAGGCGTCTGGCGGTCAAGGCCATAATCACATTGATAACCAACTGGCGGTCGGCAGCGGGAGACCTGCACCACGATGGCCTCTTTCCATCTGTTTCCTATCAGGGATTCTATGGTTTCTGGAGTTGGGACTCCTGGAAACAGGCGGTCGGGCTTGCCTTGTTTAACCCGGCTCTGGCAAAAAGCAATATTCTGAGCATGTTCGATTATATGGATGATTTCGGAATGGTAGCCGATTGCATATATCTGGATAAGTCGGAAAATAATTACCGGGATACAAAGCCGCCACTCGCAGCATGGGCTGTGGAGTCAATATTCACGAGGTCCGGTGACACTTCATTTGTACAGTCGATCTATCCCCGACTTTTGAAATATCATCACTGGTGGTACAAAAACCGGGATCACGATGGCAATGGCCTTTGTGAGTTCGGATCGACGGATGGGACAAGGCTCGCTGCAGCCTGGGAGAGCGGTATGGACAATGCGGTGCGCTTTGATTCCGCTAACATGGTCCGGAACAACACACACGCATGGTCACTCGATCAGGAAAGTGTGGACCTCAATGCTTTTCTATACGCTGAAAAATTGTGTCTTGCCAATCTTGCTGATATAATCGGCCTGAACGAAGATGCTCAACAATTAAGGAAGGAAAGCAGGTGGCTTATCACTAAGATCAGACAATATCTCTTTGACAGTACGACAGGCTATTTTTATGATAAAAAATTGAACGAACACCACTTGATAAAGGTTGCCGGACCGGAAGGCTGGCTCCCTTTATGGGCACGATGCGCCGACGACGAGCAGGCGCGATCTGTGGTCCATGTTGTGCTGGACACAGCAAGATTCAATACCTTTCTTCCTTTTCCAACCCTCGATGCTTCGCATCCGGAATTCAATCCGGCAAAAGGATACTGGCGAGGTCCCGTATGGACCGACCAATTGTATTTCGGGTTAAAAGGATTGCGTAATTATGGGTATTGGAATGACGCAAATAAACTGCAAGAGAAGTTTTTCAACCATGCAGAAGGTTTGACGACCAACAAGCCCTTGTATGAAAACTACCATCCCTTGACCGGAGTGGGTCTTAATGCCATGAATTTCAGTTGGACAGCTGCACATATTTTAATGCTGCTGGTGGAAGACAGCCCTTGAGGCATCAGGCCGGGAATGGCTTCTTTCAGCGACAAAGAGAAGGCGGCAGGAAAATCATTTTCCCACAATTCACTGACGCAGATGGTTCTCCGTCTTCATATTTCAATAATCACTTCCTTTTGAATCAATCACTGATCTCCCCCAATCCAAAGTTACTGTCATTGTTGATTGATATTTATGTGGCATCAACCAATCTGCTTTTGAGACACCTATTTGACCGGATAAATACGAATCTGAAATTGGGGATACCATTAAAAATAAATTAAATTTAACCGGTGCGTTTTTTTGCCGGGAAGGTCAACCTTACTTTTGCAATCAATCAGATTTTTCACTTCATGAGATTTTTACAAACCGTAATCCTTCAAATCATAATCATGCTTCCCGCTCTTGCACAACATCATCAAGATACGGTCAAGAAGCATACACTCGATCCTGTCATCATTGGAGGAATGAAGTCAACAAGTGACATACGCCGACTCAATAAAGTCGAAGGTACCTATATCATTTCCGGGAAAAAGAACGAAGTCATCGAACTGAATAATCAGAACAATGGCCTGGCAGAAAAATATTGTCGTCAAATATTTGCCAAGATACCCGGGATTTTTGTCTATGATATGGACGGCACCGGCAATCAGGTCAATATCTCCACTCGAGGACTGGACCCTCACCGTGGCTGGGAGTTCAACATCCGCAAGGACGGCATCATCACCAACACTGACTTGTATGGTTATCCTGCGAGCCATTACAATGTGCCTTATGAGGCGGTGGAAAGAATCGAGCTGGTGCGCGGCACTTCTGCCCAACAATATGGCGGGCAATTTGGCGGCATGCTCAATTATATAACCAAACAGCCTGACAGCCGCAAGATTGGATTTGAATCCATCAATACCGTAGGATCATTCGGTCTATTGAGTACCTATAATTCCATCAGTGGGACAATCGGTAAGTTTCGATATGCTGCCTGGATGAATAAAAAGGCGGTGGACGGTTATCGTAGGTTCAACGACTCCAAATATAACGCAGAGTCTTTGGCCTTGTATTACGACTTCAGTGAGAATATAAAGCTAAAGCTGGAATACACGCATTCCAACTATATTACACATCTTGCAGGAGCATTGACGGACAAGGAGTTTAAGGAGGATCCCACCCAGGCTACCAGGACTCGCAATTACTATCAACCGGATATCCATATCCCCAACTTGACCTTCGATTGGAAAATAAGCGACCATACGAGTCTCCGCTATACTTCCAATGCCATATTGGGCGCCAGAAACAGTGTCATGTTTGACAAACCGGCCAATGTGAGAGACACCATCGTGACAGCAACCGGACAATACAACAACCGACAGGTAGATATTGACAATTACCATACTTTCTTGAATGAGCTGAGGATGGTGCACGAATATCAATTTTTTAATCTGAAGAATACTATTACTTCCGGCATACAGGTCACAAACAATGACCTCCATCGTCGACAACAGGGCGTCGGCACTACAGGAACCGATTATACACTTACCCTGGTCAAGCCGGGCTGGGGACGGGACCTGCATTTCAAGACCGGCAATATTGCAGTATTTGTCGAAAACAGCTGGGCCATAACCGATCGCCTCTCCTTCAACACGGCAGCAAGGATGGAATATGGTGTGTCCCGATTGTCCGGCAAGATCAATTTATATCCGGAGGATGAGCTGCCCAATACAATTGATCACAAATTCCCGATTTTCGGAGCATCATTTCAATACAATCTCGATAAAAGCAATATCTATGGCGGCTGGTCCCAAGCCTATCGGCCGGTCATTCTGAAAGATATCGTTCCCGGATCCCTATATGAAAAGGCAGACAAAAACCTGCGTGACGCTTTCGGATATAATGCTGAACTCGGATATAGGGGTTCGGCCGGATGGCTCCAGTGGGACATTGACGCCTTCTACCTGTTGTACAGGCATCGGTTGGGAACATTTGCTCAAGTGGATGCAGATAATAATCTGATTATCTATAGAACCAACATAGGTGATTCCCACACAAAAGGTATAGAAGCATTTATTCAGGGAGACTGGACCCTGGGCAAATTTATGACATTGTCTTTGTTCAATGCAACGTCCCTAATGGATGCCCGATACAAGAATGCAACGATCCGATCCGGTAGCGAAAATATCTCAGTAGACGGTAATAAAGTGGAAAGTGTCCCGACTGTAATAACGCGCAGTGGCGCCACCCTGAAATATAACCGTTGGACATATTGTATCAAGTACAGCTATACCGCTGAGAGCTTTGCTGATGCGCTCAACACAATCACTCCATCGGCCAATGGCGCTACAGGTATTGTTCCGGCTTATTCCCTGGTGGATATGAATCTCAGTGTCCGTGTCAATGATAAATTACGACTCCAGGCCAATGTCAACAACGTCCTCGATGAATCCTACTTTACCAAGAGGCCTCAGTTTTATCCCGGCCCGGGTATTTGGCCTTCTGACGGGAGATCATTTTCGGTTACTGCAAGTATAAAAATATAATCCTATGTCCGATCTCGGCCGGACGAAGTACAATTAGCCGGGACGTAGCATTTTTGCCGCTTTCATTTAATATTCGGTCAAAAAAAGATTACCGGAGGCCGGTATTAAATGAAAGCAGCACCTGAGTGGTGTCGTTTTTTAGTAAATGATTCATGCGGACGTTATCGGCACGCTTTATTTATTCCCAGAATATAATGATCGACGATCTCCAATTGATGACTATGCTCAGCGCCCGCAAAGCCATCAATCATATCATCGGTGATCGTTCTACGAATCTCTTCTGTATATTGTTTGGAAAGTGGAAGATATGTCCAGTGCCACTTTTCTTCCTTGTAGCCGTATTTGCGACCCGCCGTATAGGGCTGGCAAAATCCGTAGGCACCGGCATTTTCCGTCATCCACCGATACCAGGCAAGTCCCTCTCCTTGTTCAAAATAATCATTGTCGAGTGCGTTGATGTCAATATCCGTACCCCAGTGGTGTCTGGAAGAACCCGGCATGGCTGAATATTCCATGATCTTCCTGGCACGATAGACTTCATCCTGAAAGGATGTACATGCATCGATGTTGCCTTGGATCGGAAAGATACCATACCACTTGTTTTCCCAGAGATATTTCTGATAAAAGAAATTACGGGTTGCTGAAAGGATACAGAAAGAGTGTCCGGCAAGCTCGCCGGCATGAGCCATCTTCAGAAATGCGCTGTAAGCCTCGCCTTGCATCATCATGCCCTCTTTGTCGGCATACTTCTGATCTATCAAAACAAAATCCGGATGTTTCTGCGGGTCAAATCGACCCAACAGAAAGTCCTGTTTGCTGATCTGTGTTGTATTATTCTTTGTCATTGAATCATCGGAATTACAACCCCAAAAAGCCAATGATACAAGCAATACCAGTATTTTTTGTCCCTGCATCGATGGTCTTTTAGCCTTTATTATATTCTAACCAAAGTATCAAGAAATATAGTAACTCAGGAAACTATCCATAGAATAAACCTTTGCCCCGGATGCGGGTACTGATGATCTTTGATCATTTCTTTTCGCCCCTTTGCTTATTGCTTGATTTTGAAATTTTTAAATGTACCCTCTTTGACCGCATTAAAACCCTGTTTTGAAATGATATGCTCCATCCTGAACTGGAATGTTCCTGAAATGCGCCCGTTTTTATGCTCGGTAATAATAACCTTCGAGTCATCAACATACTCAAGTAAGTCAAGTCCTGTGGCATAAGTAAGCAAATCTGTCGAACTCCCATCAAATACTCCGATGCCCTTTCCGACTTCGAGGCTACCAATTTTATGGGCAAAATTATATGTGCCTTTCAGGTCGGCCTTGTTGGCCACTCGAATAGCCATCAGTAAAGTTGCATCATAGTTATTGTATTTCCCGCCGACACCAATCAGCAGGGTGTCGCCGGAAAAGAACGCCTGAGGTAAAGAATCGACCTTAGGGAACAGTAACTTAATCTGCGGATTGGCCAATGCTTTCTTTGAACCATCCCAGGGAATATCCTCAATACTACATTTAAATGAAAATGTAGTATCCTCTTTCGGTGTATCGGGGTTTATCGGATCTTCCTTTCCGCAGGAAGTCATCATACCTGAAAGTAAAAATAAAAAGACAATGTTATAACATACGAATCTTGTCATATGATGTTATTTTGATTCAGAAATGGTTTTTGTTTGAGCTTTATACCCGAAGAGCTTCATTGTTTTGACCAGAGAGATTATTTTCTTTGGGACGAACTTTTCCCAACGGCTATCATCCACCTGGATCATCTTTAGCACACTGCGAGCGCTGATCTTCAGATATGCTTTTTTGAATTGCTCAATATCGACTATCTGGAGAGTAGTCAGGAGGTGTTCGTATAGATACTTCATGTCCGGATCGATTTTGATGCATCTTGCATTCATAATTTCCTTTGTTCCCGGCATCCTGGATGGATAGACATATACCCTTACATTACCGGGAAACATGCCCCCCAATCCTTCCAGGAGCTTTCCTCCCCGGAATTTTTCGATGGTCTCGTCAATATATCGTGCCGTATATCCGGCAGTCAACGAAAGCCCGATGCGTGGGACCTTGAAATCCTCCATATATTTGATCAACTTTTGCTGATTGCCACAGTTGGTGATGCACACAATCATGCCAACATGATTGAGCGCTGTGGCCCTTTCCAGAAAATCACTCTCACTCGGCTCCCCATGAACACTAAGGATATCCAGGGTGATTTCTGTCAAAACCTTGACATCATCCTTGCTCAGATTCTCATCTGCCATAAATTGTCGATGACTACTGCGGATAATATCATAACTGGCCCATGTAATAGGCCTGAATGCCCCTCTTACGATCAATACATTCTTCTTATACAGAAATTCCGATGGGTGGATATTTCTCCCTTTGGCATCGAACATCGCTACGTCCGACAACCCATGTCGAACCAACTTAAAGCTAAGAGCACGGTTATCCACATGCTTAAATGAAGGGCCCGTCAACCGGATCATATCTATCATGACCCTGTTTTCTAAACCGTCTATCAATGCCTTGAGCATTTCGTCCATATCTTCGGAAAGGAAGAAACATGCGTATATCAGGTTGACGCCAAGGATACCGACGGCCTGTTGTTGTTGACGATTGTCTTTGTCGAGCATCTTGACATGGAGTACAAGATCATTGGGCTCACTGTCCGGCGTTTTCTGGAACCTGATTCCCAGCCACCCGTCACCCGGGATGGTTCGGGCATAATTGGTGGCGGAAACCGTGTCGGCATAGGCAAAAAATGTTGTGTCCGGCCGTATCTTTCCCAACCGATCAACCAGCAACTTAAACTCATGGTCCAACATCTTGTACAGTCGGGACTCACATACATAACGACCACTGGGTTCTGCGCCATATATTTCATCGGAATAGGTCTTGTCATAAGCAGACATGGTCTTGGCGATGGTGCCTGCAGCAGCACCAGCCTGAAAAAAGTATCTGGCGACCTCCTGTCCTGCGCCTATCTCAGCAAAGGTGCCATAAATACTTGGATCAAGATTGATCTCAAGCGCTTTTTGTTCGGCTTCTAATACTTGTTTCTGCATCAATATTCCGTAAAGATAGGTGCAAAGATAGTGATAATTGGTTGAAGTTCTGCCTGATCCTGTCACGCACGATATTCACAAAAAATAAGGACATTAGTAAGACACGAAACCCGTGTTGTTCCCTCCTTGTACTGCGCTTACTATTGAATAGGACAATCTCGTCCTGGACTTATTCTCCCGGACAATTTGTTACAACCGGTAGTGTGGAATAATCGATGAATAACGACCAAAATATCGCGTTTTACAAAGCCTTCAGCATTGGTTTTACCAATTAGATAACAAATTTTACTGAGAAACAAAAAACCAAAGCTATGTAGAATTATTAATGTTTCTTCGACGGTGAATTCTACAAGGCCGGTGCCCCAAAGAGCTTACTTTTGGCGGATGCCGGGTTCTTCATTTGTGCATTTTGTTATTATTACGTTGAATTCTGATCTGACATTCTTAATTCATGCTGAAGACAAAAGATGGGTTCCTTAAATTTATGGTGTTTTGTCAGACACTGATAAAACACCATAAATATCGAACAAATCAATTTATTTTACTGCATCACACATTTTGAAAGTTATCCGCATTCCATCTTTATTATTCGAAAAGGGCACTTTGTGATTTACACCCGGTTAGCCGATATCTGTAACAAAAGACTTAGGATTCAAATAAAAATTAGCAATGCCGTGTCTTTTCGGGCCTTCAATAAATTTCAATTTGAATAAATACCCCGGTCATAATCTTCAAAATCACGGATTCATACAAATTAAGCTTTGATTCATACATATTTAAAGCCTGGATTAGGGATAGAATATTAATTTTAAGCGAGAATTATTAAAGCATTAAACCAATACAGTATGTCATTTACAAAAACATCTACATCAAATCTTTCAGGCAAATTGTCCGGAAAATCCATTGGAATGGGATCAAAAGGACAACCTTGGTATATGAATAAAGTTTTTCTGGGGTCAGCCCTGTTTGCTCCGGTCGGAGGCTTAATCGGTATAGTAGCTGCCAAGTCCCTGGATGACAACTCCCCATTATCAACAGAAGGAAAAACAGCAACAACCATCGCAGTAGATAAGCCGGAAGAAACCATCGCAGTTGCGAGCGCCCCGGCTGAGAATGCGGCAAATATTATACCCGAAACCGAATCGGAAGAAATGCATATCAATTTTATCTCCGATCTGCCTTGTGGACATCCGTCCGACAACCTTTCTTTCGGAGAAGCATTCCGTGAACAAAGAAATATTTTGGGTCAGGGGGGCGTATTTGAATATCAAGGCAAATATTATAACACCTATTACAAGGAAGAATGGGATGCTATGACGGATGAACAGAAGAATGAATATTTCCTGTCAATAGATTCAAAGATTGATTATTCAAAGTCTTTCATAACAGGCCATCACAAAGGAAATCAATATGAGGTGTCCGTACAGGATTTCAACCAGAGTGCCTTTTCTAATCATAATTCACCATTCATTCCCGAAGACCAGGCTGAAGGATATGTGCCCTTTGAATACGGTCATACACCCATGGAAGCCGGACCAAACGCCATTCATCTTCAACCTGATTTTGAGGTTCCCTCCACAGTAATAGTTGATGATTATGACTTTAATTCCGGCTCACACTCGTTCAATGGAGAAATAGACCATTCCTACTTCAATTACGATAATTCGATAGGATTGAATGATGACTTAGAGCTTCAGGCTTCGATCGTAGGAAGTGACGATAGCATCCTGGATGTAGAGCCCGGTGATTTGGCACACCATTTCGATTATAATCAATACGGTAATTCTGATGGCGCCGGTCATGAAACAATATATTTCGATCATGATATGGATACTCCGGATTCATTGGATGAAAATGGCCATCATGAACATGGATATACCTTCCCGGATGATTTTTGATATACGGATAACCTCGTGGTATTGAAGTATGGAGTTGAAGTGTCCTTTTTGTGATGAGAGAATTATACTTGCCAATATCGAAAAATATGTAGGGAAGCAAATCCGGGTCAAATGTGTCAATAAGTCATGCCAGCAATACTTTGTTACCAGAGTTCCTGATTCATCCGACAAAACAATTGTTTTTTCTGCCGGATCTGTCAAGACGAGGGCAAAGCTGACCGTTCTTGCCAGTAAATTCGCCCCTTTCAAGGAATATTATCTCGGCGAAGGTAACTATATCGTCGGCAGATACAGTATTGACTCCATTGCAAATATTGCCATCCTCACCACTGATAAATTGGTATCAAGGCAACATTGTGAAATCACTGGGAGGCAAAATGCCGATGGGGGCATTGATTTTACAATTAAGGATGCGGGAAGTAAAAACTTCATCTATATCAACAACCGGCAACTGGAATCTGATGAGGAAATCTATCTCAATGAAAAAGATATCATCAGACTGGGAAGAATTGAACTTCAATTTCATCGGGATTAAAAACGAGCTATGCAGATTGAAACTTTTCAACATTTAGGAAGAAGAGAAGAACAGCAAGATGCCTACTTTATTTCTTCTGACAATAAGCTTTTTTTGGTATGTGATGGTGCCGGTGGAATGGAAAACGGAGCCCTTGCCAGCAACCTGGCTATAAAAACAATCTCTGAGGCTTATAGCCGTCAATCCGGTATCCTGGATCTTGCTGATTTCAAATCCATGATATATGAAAGTATCTACAAAATAAACAGCCTCCTGGACAAAAATGTCGCAACAACCCTGGTATGCTTGTATATTGACAATGAATATGCCTTATATTGCCATCTCGGCGACAGTAAGTTGTTCTACTTCAATGAAAAGAATAATTCATGGATAGCCACCAAAGATCATTCTATCGTTCAAGAACTTTTTGATGCAGGAATTATAAAAACCGAAGAAGAAATCCTCAACCACCCACTCAGAAACAGAATTACAAAGGCGATTACTCCCGGAATCATGCCTGCCCCTGACGACCTTGAGGTTGAAAAAATCAAAAATCTGAACCCGGGAAGTATCTTTGTACTATGTTCTGATGGTGTGTTGGAAAAAACTACGAATAGCGCTTTTGCCGGAGTATTCAATCAACAGACGTCAGATTTGAATGAAAAGGTTGAAATTATCAGGCATCAATGTGTCCAAAAATCAGCCGATAATTGTACCTTGATCGCGATAGAGATTTAGCAAAAACATTATCCATTGACAATAACCAAACCTTATGAGATTTATTATTCTTTCCCTTTCCTTGTTTCTTTTCACCAATTTCGTTTCTGCTCAAAAGCAGGTTATTCTTTATTATGACGGCAATGGAATACGATCCTCCAAAGCAGAATGTGCTTATTATAAAGTGATCAACTATAACAAAGCCGGGAAAATTATCGGTAAGATTAAGGACTTTTATAAGTCGGGAGAGGGATATACCACCTCCGATGGGGCCAAGGAAATCAACCGGGACAATGACAACAAGTCCGTATATTGGGGTAAGCAAATCAGGTATTACAAGTCTGGCGCCATGAAGGCTATTCGCCTGTTTAGCCTTGATGGTGATATTATTTATGAAAAGAAATGGTATTCCAGTGGCAAGATCAAGTCATTCGGATCCTATAAAACTAAATACGGATCTACTTTCATAGAGTTTGCAGAAGACGGATCCATCATAGCAAGTTATAGAAACCGCAAGGGAGAAGGCGATCCGAGGGTTTTTGTACAAAAAGATAATCAATATCTAATCGCCTTTATGGAAGATTTCTCCACCAACCAAAACCGGCAATTCTGGGAATATGAAATGCCCTTGGAAGAAGGTCAATTTGAAATTGGAGTAGGATACCACATAATAACAGAACAAAATGGGCATTTTGCCAAGATCCTGCCATTTTCGGATTCCTTTGACGATTCATACATGTTCAGTACAAACATAGGATCTATAAAAGGCGACAAAAACACTTTTCACGGCATTGTATATGATTATTCCGGACCCGATCAATTTTCCTGCTTTGGTATCAATGGTATGGGCAAGTTCTGCATCTATCATGTCAATAAGTCCAAAAGCTTTTTTGAAGTCCCGATAACAGATAACAGCAACATTAATACCGGCAGGAATAACAACAACCTTACAATCCAATATTTGGATGAAAAGATTTCATTTTTAATAAATGACGTTGAAGTATATACTTCCAACAAAAATGAATTCGGGGAAAAATATTTCGGCTTGTTTTCGGATGGTGGAAGAAAGGATGTCGTGTTCCAGAATATATCATTACTCTACCTGAACGAAGAAATACGGACCATGATGGACGACATGATAGTAGGAGATGGAGCATTTAAAACAGGCACCGGCTTTATTATAGATGACAGAGGATATATGATTACCAATCATCACGTCATTGAAAATGCCGATTTTATCGAGGTAGAATTTAAATGGGAAGGAAAGACAAAAACCTTTCCTGCCAGGATCGTGAGTACCGACAAGGAAAAAGACCTTTCTATTTTGCGTATCATTTCCAATGATTTCAAACTTCCTAAAAAGATCCCCTTTGCCATCGAAAAAGCGGACATCCCTACCGGTTCTGAAGTGTTTACGCTTGGTTATCCCGAAGCATTCAATATGGGTAGGGAAGTGAAGTTTACCGATGGCAAGATTAGTGCCCTGTCCGGAATTAAAAACAACAAGTCTGTATACCAAACTTCGATTCCGGCCCGGGGCGGAAATTCCGGTGGAGCAGTATTTGGTCCCAATGGAAATATTATAGGCGTACTGTATGCTGTTCGGAGCGGTTCGGAAGTTTATTCTTATGCCATAAAATCATCCGTCCTGATCGAATTCATACAATCATTTAACAAGGATATCGTCATCACACGACCCAATACGATCAAGAATCAGCCATTGGTTTCGAAGGTCAATACCTTGAAAGATTATGTAGCGTTGGTCAAGGTTTGGTGATTTGTTGAATTTCGTCATTTAAATTTATATCACTATTTTTACTTCAAAAAGTAAAAATAAGCACTCTTGACTCAGGAAGAATTCTTCACGCGATATTCGATTGACTTTGACAACGGATGGTTGGGAGAGGGGTCTTTCGGTACCGTGTACAAGGCATATGATAATTATCTCAACATATGGAAGGCAGTCAAGATTGCAAAGGTGCGCATCATTGACGGCAAGCAGTTTTCATTGGTGTCTGAATTTCAGGCTATTAAGTCCCTCCCGCTTCATCCCAATATAGCATATTATGAAAATGTATACCAGTTTCAGATGTCCAATGGGCTATTCGACTATGCTGTCATGCAGTATTACAAGGATGGAAATCTGAAACAATTTCTTCAAAGCAGGACTCTTGACTATGAGAGTAAAAGGCAGGTTGTAGAAGGCTTGTTGCAGGGAGTTATTTTCCTGCACGAAAACAACATCATCCATAGAGATATCAAACCGGGCAACGTCATGATTGCCATACATCCTCAAGGAATGATCATACCCAAGATCACAGATTTCGGGCTCAGCCGAATCAAGGATGGAGACATTTCATTTATGACAGGAAGCATTGGCGGGGGGACTCTGGAATATTCCTCTCCTGAACAATTATATGGTAAGCCCATCAGTTTCAATACAGATCTTTGGTCATTCGGCGTAATTGTCTTTGAAGTCATGACCGGCATGAAGCCATTTTATGATGATATGTCGGGCAATACAGAGGCGCAGAGATTGAAGCTTTATCAGAATATAACAACCGGCAATATCTCCGAAAAAATCAATACTATTCCAACGCCATACAAGGAAATTATTGAACTGTGCCTTGAAGCTGACGTAAGGAAAAGGGTCGATAAAGGAAACATCCTGTTGAATTATTTGAGGAAATATGATAAAGTCGGTGCCACAACCGGTGATATGGATGAGGAAACCTATGTGATGACCAAAGCCGAAAGAGAGGAGTATGAACACATCCGGGACAGCCATGATATCAATGACTTGAGAATGTTTGTGGGAAAATTTCCGAATAGTATATTTTATGGCGAAATCTCTGCAAGAATAAGTTCTATCCAGGGAAACAAACATAACGGGAATCAGCATCCACAATCCGGATTACATAAAAGTACCGACAAAAGAGAACATTCAAAAGACACTTTAACCCCGCATCAATCCAATTCTATGGCTCACATTTCTCTAAAGGACAGAATAAATCGTCTTCTTGCCCGATATCGCAGGTATAGTTATCGCGATTTTCGTACATCCAATACTAAGTTTCTGTATCTGATTCCCATTTTATTCTTCTCATTTATTGTCGGATACTGGGCCTATTCCCATTTTTCCAAAGTGGAAATATATTCAGAAAAAGGCAAGTATGGGCTTCAATCCCAGTTAAAAGGGATTATATATGAAGCGGTGTTTGACACCATCATCCCTTTGGAAAATGGTCATTTTAGGGTAATACAATTCAATAAAACATTCATCGTTGACGGAATGGGCAATTCTCAGGTGGATGATACAAAATGATGTTTTTTTTAATAAAATAAATTTGCTTTCAATTGCGGTTGGTACTCTATTACAGAAAAGACAATAGACTTAGAATGAAATTGCAAAGTTTTTTTTACTGCCAATAATGAAAGTATCCTGCTTGGAGAACACAATGATTTTTACCGCCCGCCAATTGACTTTTTTGTATTTACCAGTTTTGTAAATCAATCCATTGACTTTTTAATGTCACACTCAGACAACACGACTTCTGACTTATCCCTGGAAACAAACAGACTGCTGATCAGACCCATACAGGAGACCGACGCCGCGTTTATGCTTATCCTGATGAATACCCGGGGATGGTTAGATTATATCGGTGATCGGCATATCACTTCGTTATTGCTGGCAAAAAAATACATTGCCGGGCTACTCCGGGAGGGCAAAAGCCATTATTTCGTGGTTTCGGAAAAAGATTCCGGTAAAGAGGTCGGTGTATTATCCTTGGTACAACGGGATTATCTGGAGTATGTAGACCTGGGTTTTGCTTTTCTTCCACAGTTTCATGGAAAAGGAATGGCATATGAAGCAGCGTCCTCCCTGATGGCCAGAGTGAAGGACATTAATCAAACTATCCTTGCTGTGACTACACCTGATAATACGGCCTCTCAGGCATTAATAGAAAAATTGAATTTTTCTTTTTTGAAAACCATCTTTAGACACGATCAACCCCTCCTTTTGTACATACATACTACAAATTAATCGATGGGGTATTGAACAGTTGCCTGCCTGCTGAACAAATAAGCCGGCAATAACACGGTTAGTATCGCATGTCATTTTCCGACCCTTGTTATACCAAGATGATTTATATAATATTCCATAAATTTTTGGTATACTTGTCCCGA